>Ga0066602_10001887_pt1 | contig 13209 bp, 9 predicted proteins | sample Higcelweek5metaG_FD_59481 | JGI IMG/M metagenome (GOLD analysis project Ga0066602, IMG submission 59481) | Freshwater pond sediment microbial communities from the University of Edinburgh, under environmental carbon perturbations - High... | ecosystem: Environmental > Aquatic > Freshwater > Pond...
TGGATAGAACGGAAGTTTCCTAAACTTTAGATACAGGTTCGATTCCTGTCGGGGCTACCTGAAAGGACAATTCACCAAAAGGCTGAAATTGTCCTTTTTTATTTCTGCTAAAACCCGCACCAGAATTAGTGAAAAGCTGTACGACTTTATTGATTTTTGTAGTTCGAACTTTTTTATCTGAAAAAATCAAATTTCCGGGAAATATCGAACTTAAAATGCGCTGTTGTACTTCCAGACTCGAATTCTGGAATTTCGACGGTAAGTTTTGCAGGAACGAATGGCTTAAAACCAATTGGTCATAAATATCCCTGGATAATTGACTCGTAGATACAAGCTTTAGCTGAAGGTCATGCAATTCGGAATTATATCTCAGTTTAATTGCGTTATAATCACTTGCTCCAATTTGATTATCAACCAGCTTGTCCTGTAGGTTTACAAGGCGTTCCTGAATTTTTGCGATCTCGCGCCCAATGGCATTGGTACTTTCCTTTCTGCTCGCTTCATTCTCAGAGAGAAGATCTTTTAATACGGCATTGTATAAATTGATCTCATTTTCGTTTGGCTGTATTTCTTCAAGCAATTTTAAAAACATTCCGTTAACCTCAGTCGCTCTGTGCCGTTCACCACACCCTTTTGAACAATGATAATAGAAATATCGCCCACCTTGTCCTTTTGAGGCGCTTCCAGTCAGTTTCTTTCCACATCTTGGACACTCTAAAAAACCACGTAAAGGCAGTTCGGGTTTTGACCGTTGTAATTTGCCAATATTCTGTTTCTCTTTTTTTCCGGAAAGAATCTCCTGCACGATATTGAATGTGCTTTCATCTATAAGAGGCTGATGCATTCCTTTAACGAGCTTTTCTTCTTCATCCTTTGTTGCCCTCAATTTGATTTTTCCGATATATACAGGGTTTCTCAAAAGACATGAGAAATTGCTGATGCTGCAATAAAAACCTTCTTTATTGAGCTTGATACGGGCAATACTTTGGGAGTATTCTCCTGATGCAATCATTTTGAATGCTTCTCTTATATACTTTGCATCTTTCCCAGGAACAATAATGGGTTTATTATTCTCGTCGCGTTTATTTTCATAACCTTTCGGGGCCTTAACCACCCAACGACCATCTTTGATTGCTCTGCGCATTCCTGCGCTCACATTCAGCGAGCGTCGGTCATTCTCCACTTCCGGCGAAGCAAGGTATAGAGCCAGCATTAGCTTGCTTTCGGGAATACTCAGATCGAGCGGCTGCTCCGTAGCCTGCGCCTCAACATCAAACGCTTTCAGCGCCTTCAGCATTTCGTAGGATTCGCCTGCATTTCGCGAGAATCGGTCCCATTTTATAAACAAAAGCAAATCAACGGTGCGCTTATTCTGCTTCATAAATTCTATCAGCTTTTTGAAGGCTGGCCTTTCGAAGCTTTTTGCAGAATAATTGTCCTGAAAATGACCTGCTACGTCAATGTTGTTGATGGCACAATATGCTTTCAGCTTTTCGTGCTGGTCATTCAGACTGTATCCTTTGATGGCTTGCTCATCCGTCGATACTCTTGTGTACAATATTGCCTTTTTGTTCATTTTGCCTGAGTTTTTCTTTGATGTATTGAACATTTATCCGGGCCAGGTTATAGAGAAAATCTCTTATGGCCTGCACCTGATCGTCATTATATGTTTTGCCTTTTTCTTTCAGCAGTTCTCTGCATTCTTTTATGTTTAACATGGTTCCGGCTGATGCAGAACAATTCCGGTGTATCCGGTAAATGCCCCGTTTCGCTTATTGCCCGGTTTTTCCGGTATTGTTTCATTGATCCAGTTTGATTTTTGAGGTAATGTTTGTAATCACAATATTCCCGTTCTCCGTCTTCATACTTATGTCCTGATATCCGCCCCTGATCAGTATTTCAGATAGTCGCGCTTCGGCATGTATCTTTTTCTCCCTGGTCACTTCAATCAGATAGGGCTTCTGATCTTTGAAACGTATGGTGATTGTTTTAGCCATTCCTTCGCGCAGCAAGGACAGAATATGGGTTTCGTTCTCATTCAGAATGCGGTTTTCTCTCACAAAGTCGAAATAATTTTTGTTCAGAATAAACTTTCTGAAAAATTTAAGCAACGAGATTGTGATATAGGATTCACGATCAAAGCCGGTATCATTCATCAGCTTTTCATACACGGGGTTGTCTTTTTCGCTTTCAATCACCGGAATCACTGTTCCGTTCACGTCAATCAGCAGCTTTACTTCTTCACGGTAAAGAATAAACTCATTGATCAGAATGTTCAGAATATTGGTAGAAACAGGATCCTTCTGCTTTTCCTTGTCATCCAGATCCTGCCGCATTGTTTCAATGAATTGTTTTTTGGATTGTTCATCCCGGATACGCAAGGTGTTCAGTTTTTTCAGCAAACTGTTCTTTTCTTTCACCGTGAGATTGCAGAAATACGCTGAATAATCGGTCGAGATCAACAGCGTTTGTCGGACCAGACTTATCTTAGGTAATGAAAAACCGAATTCACGAAGTTCCTTGATTATATCAATCCAGATCAGCTCAACAAAACTGAATCGGTAAATGCTGTTCTCAATCCGGAGTCTGTTCGACATTAAACCAAGATTTTTCCAGTTGTTCAAAATCCGGGAACTTACACCCACATCACTTACCACAAAATCCTGCGAGAAATTCAGGTCGATGGTTCTGGCAAGTCCCTCAATGAGCGAAAAGGCATCTTCCGGTTCCATGATTGGGTCAAGATAAAATTTGCTGCTTTTTTTCATTAAAATCGTGACTTTACATAATATGTCTTCAAAGATACGTCTTTTTACATCTGTGTAATACAAAGTTCAACATTCTTTGACGAACTTTTACAAGAATTCACATCATTGATGTTTCTTGTGCAACAAATTTATCACAGAAAAATATCTACAACAAAGCGCAATTAACGGCAAAACAAAGAAACAAGTGGAATAAAAATCCATAGCGAAACACGCGCTGAAACAACGCGTTATACTGATAAAAAAGAAATCATGAACAAGCTTGTCAAAACACAAAAAGAAATAGCCACTGAATATGGCGTATGCCGAAGCACTTTCCGCAAATGGCTCAAACCCATCGAAAAGAAACTCAAACTCACCCGCCGTCCACTGATGATGTTTCAGGTGGAAATGATTTATGAGTTTTTGGATAAGTTGGAACAGGAAGTTTTGGGAGAATCGTTATGAATTATTCGGGAGTGAGTGGTGGTGATTGTTCCGTAATCACTGGCTCTCATTGCTCCGGAATCGGTGGCGATGAATGGACAACCAGAGCTTGTGTTCACGAAGCCATAGCAAAATCTTGTAACAACCGCCAATTTCACATAGAGCGGCCAAAACAAAGATGTTTATTGATAGTAATATTTCATATAGATTTTCTCAATCACAAGGTTATTAATCTCTTAATATCCTTATAGCATTAAAAACAGCTATCAAAGCAACACCAATATCGCCAAAAACCGCTTCCCACATGGTGGCAATACCGAATATGCCAAGCACTATGAAAATTAGCTTTATGCCCATCGCAAAAATGATATTCTGCCAGACAATATTCCTTGTTTTCTTAGCAACATCAATTGCATCAATTACTTTTGAAGGCGAATCGGTCATCAACACCACGTCGGCGGTTTCAATTGCAGCATCAGAACCGAGCGCACCCATTGCAATGCCCACATCTGCACGTGCAATTACCGGGGCATCGTTTATACCGTCGCCAACAAAGGCTACTTTGCCGACTTTGTTTTCATTTATCAGATTTTCGATGTGTTTTACCTTGTCTTCGGGTAACAGTTCTGAGTAATACCTGTCTATCCCTAATTTCTTAGCAAAGAACTCTGCTGCATACTTGTTATCGCCAGTAAGCATTACCGTTTGAATATTTCGTGCTTTTAATTTTTCAATCGTTTCCTTTGCATCATCTTTTAAATTGTCGGAAATGATAATATGCCCCGCATAAACTTTGTTAAAGGCAATATGCACCACAGTTCCTTCCACATTACAAATAGGATGGTCAATGTTTTCTTTATGTAATAGCTTATCGTTACCTGCAAGTACTGCTTTATCATCAATAATAGCCTTAATGCCATGCCCGGAAATTTCTTCGGCTTGTTTAATCCTTGTATTGTCTATTTTATTGTGAAACGCATCGGTGATGGATTTTGCCACCGGATGGTTAGAGCCGGATTCCGCATAAGCAGCATATTTCAGTATTTCTTCTTTGGAATAGCCATTTGAAGTGACAATTTCCGAAACTTTGAAGTCGCCTTTCGTGAGCGTTCCTGTTTTATCAAACACCACCGTTTTAACCTGCGTTAAGGCATCGAGAAAATTTGAACCTTTCACCAGGATTCCCTTTCGTGAAGCCCTGCCTACACCACCAAAATAACCCAAGGGAATGCTTATTACCAACGCACAGGGACATGAAATTACAAGTACCACTAATGCACGGTAAATCCAATCGCCGAAAGTTGCTCCAGTTATAATCAAAGGAGGGATTACAGCAAGTAATAGAGCGCTAAATACTATAGCCGGAGTATAATACTTTGCAAACGTTGTAATGAATTTTTCAGTCTCTGCTTTTTGAGATGTGGCATTTTCCACCAGTTCAAGTATTCTGGAAATGGAAGATTCACCAAATGTTTTCTTCACTTCTATAATAAGCAGACCAGACTGGTTAATCATCCCGGCCAGCACTTCGTCTGTTTCTTTTACTTTCCGGGGAACACTTTCGCCGGTTAAGGCGGCGGTATCAACAAAGGAAGTACCATCAAGCACTCTTCCGTCAAGCGGTACTTTTTCTCCCGGTTTAACGATAATAGTATCGCCGATTTTCACTTCTTCCGGTGAAACTTTTTGTATTTCCGCACCTGATTTAAGGTTGGCATAATCGGGTTTGATTTCCAGAAGGGCTTTGATGGATTTACGGGAACGGCCCACGGCAATATCCTGAAACAGCTCGCCAACTATGTAAAATAACATTACTGCAACGGCTTCGGGCATTTCGGCAATTGCAAAAGCTCCAAGTGTGGCAATGGTCATTAAAAATTGCTCATTAAAAACCTGCCCCCTAGCGATGTTTTTAACAGCTGATGCGATAACGTTCCAGCCTACAATCAGGTATGCTACAACAAATACTGCATATTCCGCAATGTGAAAAGGGGTATTGTGCAGTTCGTCCTCGAATATCATCCCTGCAAGTAAAAGAAGTAGCCCTGAAGTTGCTTTAATAATTGCCCATTTGTTTTCCACAAGTTCATTTGTAGAAACTATGGTTTTCACCTTGTCATTGTCTTCAATTTCAACTTCAGGCTCAATCTCCTTAATACGGGCTTTCACCTTTTCCATGTTATCGGCATCAATGGTGAGGGTTGAGGTTGCGAAATTTACATTCACAAATTTCACATCTTCAAGCTTCGCAACGCCGCCTTCTATCTTTGAAGCACAGGATGCACAATCGAGATTTTTAAGCTTGTACTTTTTCATTTTATTTCCACTCCTTTCTTAAAATTAATTGCAGGAACTGAACACTGATGTCAGAACCGAATTGCTCGTGAATGTTGATATAAAGTCATTCAAGTCCAAATTGAACGAGGCCTCCATAATGCAGGTATAATTCAACAATCTGTCAACATGGCTGAATCTCATTTTTGCCACAGTGCTGACCTTTACGTCAATGAACACAATTTTAAAAAGCACATCCAAATTGTATTCATTATGATCCCAGGTGAGAAAATCGACTAGGATATGGCCGGAAAAATATAACTGCCTTGGTTTCACAGCAAAGACACTGTCCAAAAATGCTATTTCACTTATTAAGGTTTGCGCGTTCATGTCGCCATAAATACTTTTGCTTGCCTAATCATACTTAATTATAAGATTTTGGCTTTCGGCAAAAAATGAAGAATCGCAATACATTCTCGCTGCTAATACATAGCCGTTCTGAGTACGGTAAATACTTTGCGCTTGGCTTTCCACAATATTGGTGGATACCAGAACGGACAGTAGTACTGAAAATATAATTATTCTGTTCATAGTATTACCTTATACCCACTGCTAATACCATGCAGGGGGTTGATTTCCTGCATGGTTGATTAACTGATTGTTGACCAATGATTAATTTGTGCATCACTCTCAAAAATTAAGTTCTTCGCCAGATTTTAAACGAAATGCCTTAGCAATATCGGTGATGCAAAGATACCGTCACCAGGGTTGCCTGTGCGACCCTGAGCAGAAATAATAGCGATTACTTTTTCTATTTCTGCATCACTACAAACAATTTCAATCTTCGCCACTTCCACATTTGTGAGTGCAAAACAGGTTGAATTATTGGAATCATCGCCGGTGTAGGTTCCTGTGCCTTCACCAAGGCAAACTTTAATATTAGGATATCCTGCTTCGAGCAATTTGTTCAGAATATTGTCTACCTTAAAAGGTTTTACGATCGCTTTTATCTCTTTCATAACTTCCATTTTTTTTAATGAATACTATTAACAGGCCATATCCCCGGCATTTTTCAAGGCAGAAAGCAGGTTGTAAGCACCTTTTAGTACAATTTTTGTTGTTTTCAAATCATATTTTACAGGCAAAGTTACTTGAATATAACCATTTTCAGTAACACCTTTTTCAATTTCAACAGCTTCGAACAATGTTACATACACTTCACCTTCTTTTTTCTTTTCTAAATAGATGAAAATATAATTTTTATCTTCAAACGACAGAACTGCTTCTTTAGGTAGTGCTGTAACGGAATCACTTTGTGTTTCTATTGTAGCACTCACGTACATACCAGGTAATAAATTTTTATTTTCCTTCTCAATGGTACAGTATATCTTAACTGTCTTATCATCGTTTATAGTCTTGCCCACCTGATAAATTACTGCAGTCATTTTCACATCTGGCTTTGCGGGCAGTATGAAATCAAGTTTCTGACCAATATTTACTTTATCAATATCTTTTTCAAAAACGGTAAGTTCTAGCGTCATGTTCTTCGTATTTACAATTTCGGCAATTACATCCGTAGGATTCACATACTTACCTATATTCACATTGACGGTTTTCACATAACCGCTTATCGGCGAATACACAGAAACAGATGAAGAAATTTTATCAACTGTAAGGCTTTTTGAATTAATACCAATAAGTCTCAATTTTTGTTCAAGCGCAGCAACTGACGATTGGAGTGTTTTGTATTCAGACAATGCGAGTTCATAAGACTTAGCAGAATTTACATTTTCCTTGTGCAACTCTTTCTGCCTATTATATTCAGTCTCAGCATAATCCAGTTTACTTTTGCTTTCGAGGTAGTTTTGTTGCAACTCAATGAAATCGGGGTTTTCAATTACAGCGATTACCTGTCCCTGAGTAACAGGGCTACCCTGAACAAGTGATGTGCTTTTTATATACCCACCAATTATTGCAGAAACCGAAACAAGATTCTGAGGTAAAACACTCACCATGCCGTTTACAGTTAAAACTGAACTGAGTTCTTTGTGTTCAACATAACCCAGTTCTATACCGGCAGCATTATACTGAGCATCATCCATTTCAACTACATTTGCAGGTAGTTCTTCATGTTCGCCATTTTGTACGGCTTCATCTTTTTTACTATTGCAGCTAACAGCAAACACTGCTATTGCTAACATTATCAATAACAACTTTGTTTTCATATTTTTTAAATTTTTAAAGTTCATGTTTTGGAAATTTGAATTATTGAGCATTACCCATGAGTTTTTCAATAGCAATAATTGACTCATTATACAAACTGAGTGTTAGCAGGTAGTTGGATTTAATTTCCAGTGCCTCATCAAGATTCAGCACATACTCCACATAATCTATACTACCAGCCATATAACTCCTCTTTGACTGTTCAATTATCAGCTCAGATTGCTTGTTTGCGTATGATTCGTAATAATCCAGACTTGTTTTCAGTTTCAGATATTCCTGTATTAGTGCGTTAAACTCGCCCTTTAGAGTTGTCAAATAGTATTCATAATTGTTTTGAGAAATCATCTGGTTTATTTTACCTGCTTCAACTTTTGCCGACTGTGAAAAGAACAGCAATGGTATTGAAACCCCTACTTGTACTCCAGTAAAACGATAAGCATTATCGAGGTCTTTATTAGTTTGATTGAAATAGCCAACCGACAGATCAGGAAGAAAAGCGAGTTTTTCTATCTGAGTTTCACGCCTGCTGATTTCTATTTGCTGTTTCATAATTGCGAGGCCAGGATTAGCAATAATGGCAGAGCTGTCGAGAACAAAAGAGAAATCAATTTTATATAATGCAGTATCTACAATTTCAACAGGGTTTGGCTCGTTCATCAATACCTGCAATTTCTGCTTATTTATTAGAATGTCCGCCATGACCTGTTTGATAAGGGTTTTTATTTCAAACAGGCGGGTTTCTGCAGTTACTTTTTCAAGCAAGGGTGTTTCACCGGTTGCGTTTTTAAGTGTAGCCGCTTTAAGAAAATCTGTATAAAGCGTATCCTGATAATTCAGCAAATTCAGCAAGGAGTAATTATACAGCAACTGAAAATAATATGACTTCACCGCGCTTACAACTTCAGTTTCAGAATACGACACGTTATATTCAGCCGATTTCACATAAGCATCTGCTAGTTTTGAACGACCTACATTCTGAAATATTGACGGAAAATTCTGTGACACACTAAAACCATTATCCTTGATAAAAGAATTTGTCTGACCATAGGAATATTCAAAACCTGTTTTTTCATACTGCCAGCTTGCTGCTTTCAGTTTTTTCTGATATTCCACATTCAGATTAGCCGATTTTATTAAGCCATTGTTTGTTATTGATGCCTGCACTACCTGATCAAGCGTAAAAGATTTTGTGTTCTGTGCATTGGATTCAGACAAGGTGAGTATGTTAAGGCCTGCTGCAAGCACAAGAACAATACTAATTTTAGGAGGCGATACTTTTTTTGGTTTACGCTTACTGGAAAAGAGAATGTACAACACAGGGAGAACGACAAGTGTAAGCAATGTGGCTGTGATTAAACCACCTATTACTACTGTTGCCAAAGGCTTCTGAACTTCTGCTCCGGCTGATGTTGATAATGCCATAGGTAAAAATCCCATGGATGCAACCGCAGCCGTCATTAGAACAGGCCTGAACCGGGCTTTGATGCCTTTACGCACCCTGTCGTAAATATCTGTTATTCCATCTTCTTTTTCAAGTCGGTTAAATTCGGCTATCAGGACAATACCGTTCAGAACGGCTACACCAAACAAAGCAATGAAGCCGATACCCGCAGAAATACTAAAATTCATATCCCTAATGAAAAGAGCAAAAACGCCACCAATCATAGAAAGTGGAACAGCTGAGTATACCAGCAATGTTTGTTTTAATGATCTGAAAGTGAAGAAAAGCAGAATGAAAATGAGAATCAACGCGACAGGTACAGCAACTGCAAGACGTTTATTTGCGTTAACGAGGTTTTCAAACTGACCCCCATAGGTAATATAATATCCGGGTGGAAGCGATAATTTATCATCAAGCACAGCCCTGATTTCCTCAATAATTGACTGAACGTCTCTGTTACGAACATTGAACTGAACTGTAATTCTTCTTTTTGTGCTTTCACGCGATATCTGTGCAGTACCTGTTTTCATTTCGACATCGGCAACCTGTTCCAGAGTTATCTGATTGCCATTAGGTAATGGTATATACAGGTTTCTGACAAATTCTATATCATCTCTGAAATCTTTATTAAACCGTACAACAAGATCAAAACGTTTTTCTTCATCATATACCACACCTGCTGAACTGCCTGCAAATGCAGTTTTCAGCAAACTGTTTATCTGCTCAATATTTAATCCATACTGTGCAATTTTTTTTCTGTTATAATTGACCTGTACCTGGCCGGAACCTGTTACTTTCTCAACATTAACATCTTCAACACCTTCTATATCACGAATTAATATTTCCAATTCTTCACCTTTCGCAGAAAGAGTATCAAGATTATCACCAAATATTTTGACTGCCACATCCTGTTTGGAACCTGTCATAAGTTCGTTGAAACGCATTTGTATTGGTTGCTGAAGTGTAAACACAACACCTTTCAGAACTGAAAGCTCTTCCTGCATCTTCTCCATCATTTCTTCACGGGATGATGCACTTGTCCATTCATCTTTATCTTTCATTACAATGATATAGTCTCCCGTTTCCATTGGTGTAGGGTCAGTCGGTATTTCCCCTGTTCCGATCTTACATACCACGTGCTCTACTTCAGGGAATTTTTCCATCAGGATCTTATTTGCTTTTTCCACCATTTCAATAGTGTTAGAAAGAGAACCACCCTGCAAAGTCATAACACCCGCAGCAAGATCACCTTCCTCCAGTGTTGGGATAAACTCGCCTCCTAAAGAATTGAAAAGAAAAATACTGCCAATAAATAATCCTGCAGAAACAGAAACAACTGCAATTTTATGTTTTAGTGAAAAATTCAGTAAGGGGTCGAAAATTTTATGAAGAAAATTCATCAATCTGTCAGACAAATTTGTTTTATGAACCGTCTTTTTACTGAGGAAAAGTGCTGATGCTACCGGAACATAAGTAAGAGAAAGGATAAGCGCACCAAGTATTGCAAAACTTACCGTTTCTGCCATCGGGCGAAACATTTTTCCTTCTATACCGACAAGGGTAAGAATAGGCAGATAAACGATGAGAATAATAATCTGACCAAAGGTTGCTGAGTTCATCATTCGTTTTGAAGAGCCATACACTTCGGTATCCATTTGCTGTTGCGACAGCTTTGCCACACCTAAATGATGGGACTTGCTTTGCGTTATTCGGTGCACCACGCTTTCCACAATAATAACAGCTCCGTCAACAATTAATCCGAAATCAATTGCCCCTAGGCTCATGAGGTTTCCCGATACCCCAAAAAGATTCATCAGCGAAATGGCAAACAGCATGGAAAGCGGGATAACGGAAGCCACAATAAGCCCTGCCCTCAAATTACCGAGCATCAGCACAAGTATAAAAATTACAATCAAACCACCTTCTATAAGGTTTCTTGATACTGTGCCAACAGCTCTGTCGACCAGTTCTGTGCGGTCGTAGAATGCATAAATTTCAAGGCCTTCGGGAAGAGATTTTTCAATAAGCTCTATTCTTTCTTTTACACCATCTATAACTTCAGAAGCATTTTTTCCTTTGAGCATCATTACAACACCACCCACTGCTTCGCCTATAGTATCTACAATGAATGCCCCATATCTCGGAGCGCTGCCCATTTGCACATTTGCAACATCTTTAATTAAAACTGGAATATTATTGTCTGTTGTTTTCACGACAATATTTTCGATATCCTCTATTGAAGTTACTAAACCTATACCACGAATAAAATACGCCTGTGGCTTCTTATCAATGTAAGCACTGCCGGTATTCTGATTGTTTTGCTCAAGCGCTTCAAAAATGTCATCAAGAGTTATATTCATTGATTTAAGCTGGTCAGGATTTACAGACACTTCGTACTGCTGCATAAAACCACCATAACTGTTTACATCAGCAACACCGGGTGTACCCAGCATTTCACGTCGAACGATCCAGTCCTGTATGGTACGCAATTGCATAGGATCGTACATCTTCTCATAACCCGGCTTGACCTTCAGAACGTACTGATATATTTCACTTAACCCGGTAGAAATGGGAGCCATCTGGGGGGTTGTAACACCTTCGGGAATAAGTTCTTCGGCTTCTTTGAGGCGTTCTGAAATCTGCTGCCTTGCCCAATACATGTCTACATTGTCTTTGAACACAACAGTAACAACCGACAATCCCAAACGTGAAATTGAACGAAGCTCCACCTGATTGGGAATATTTGCTACCGATACTTCGATAGGGGCTGTTATAAACTGTTCCACTTCATTAGCTGCCAGTGTGGGAGCAATGGAAATTATCTGAACCTGATTGTTGGTAATATCTGGGACTGCGTCAATTGGCAGCTTTTTTAGTGAAAATATACCCCATGCAACCAGGGCTACAACAAATAAACCTATAATTAACTTGTTGTTTATTGAGAACCTGATGATTCTGTCAATCATAACGAAATGTTTAAAATGAATAATAAGAATGAATGAAAAAACCGGTTACTTGCTGACAATATGTAATTGTCATAATCAAAGAATGTCTGATTAACCAAAGCGTATTACAACCGGCAAAAGAGTCAGGAAATTTTCGGGGGTTGCCAGATAGCAATTGCTATTTCAGTAACATTAATTGTTCTGAAATAAAATTTTTGTACAGAAGGGGTTACTGTTATTGCACTAAAAAAAACGTGAAGTTCAAACGAGATGCTTGTACCACAGCAACTACACGTGCAAAATGGAGAGCATAAGTCAATATCAGAAGAATCAGAATCATTGGTTTTCTGACACAATTCAATGGTTGATGCTGAATCATTCAGATGATTATCAACACAAGGAACCATTGTCAGAGCAATAATATAAACACTTAATATGACTGCAAATATTTTCAAAACAATGAAATAAAAACTTTTTCACTACAAAAGTAATATTTTCCTAATGCAACTGAGTTGCAAAGTTCATTTTTTACAATTCGCACAAATACCTTTTAATACTATATTTACATCTTTGAGTTTAAACTGGGATGGTAGCTTTATTTCAGGAATAGCAAAATCATGTAAACAAAATGTCTGATTACATTTTGAACATACGAAATGTGCATGGAGGTCTTCTGGGAGGCATTCGCAAGTATCCTGACACAAAGCATATTTGACCGAACCTGAGCCATCATTTATACTGTGAATCAGCTTGTATTCCTCAAAGGTTTTCAGCGTTCTGTATAAAGTGCTTCGATCTGCCTTTTCAAATTTATTTTCAAGATCAGCAAGACTTATTGCTGCTTTTTGATCTGCTAGCACTTTTAATACAAGTTCACGCATTGCAGTGGGTTTGATATTTCTGTTACTTAACTTAATCATTTTGCAAAGTTATATATTTTCGCTCATCTTTGTGCATAAGCCAACCAAATTGACCACCCCGCTGCAACATCCAAGACAAATCCTAAACACCTATCCCAATATTGGTAAAACACAGATTTTCAACATTATATCGCAAAGCCGGCCACAGCGCCGGCTTTTGAGTATGTTGGGTTATCAAATGAACAGAATTTTGTTCATTTTTGAGTGAGATCAGA
>Ga0066602_10001889_pt1 | contig 13184 bp, 8 predicted proteins | sample Higcelweek5metaG_FD_59481 | JGI IMG/M metagenome (GOLD analysis project Ga0066602, IMG submission 59481) | Freshwater pond sediment microbial communities from the University of Edinburgh, under environmental carbon perturbations - High... | ecosystem: Environmental > Aquatic > Freshwater > Pond...
AGCCTGTTCCATCTTATTCCATCCCATCTGGCTATATTGCCTGCTTTTTCTGTTCCGGCGAAGTTAAAATCCCCTCCTGCATACAGATTGCCCTTATGGTCATAAGCCACAGACAGTGCTGCCCAGTTCAGACCGTTGCCGCTGCATGCATCTGACCACCCTGAGCCGCTGTTTTTTAAAAGCCTGAAGTGTAACTGTAAAGTATCAGGATAATAAGGCTCCTCATAGAAACTTACGTATACAGTTAATTGCTTGTCAATCATTATCAAGTGAGGGCTTGAAGGAAAATCTCCTGTCAACGGGTGCCAGATTTTGCCGTCCCATCTGGAAACATACTCTTTTACGCCTGTGTCCCGCGCGTTCAAATTTCCTGCAAAGTAAAGATTGTCGTCAGGCCCGACAGCGCACTGATTTTCATATACCGGAAAATCAATGTTGTTTCCGAGTGAGTGCCACTCTTTTCCATCCCACTGCGCAAGACCGGATACGTTTGCGGTTCCTGCAAGATCAAAATTGCCGGCAGCGTACAGTTGGCCGAATTTGTCGCATCCAATCCAGTACGCAAAAACAGCCGAACTGTCTGTTGTCAATTTAAGCGGACCGATATCCTCCCATTTTTCGCCATTCCATCGCGCAATATTATTTACCGCAACTGTTCCTGCCTGATCAAATCTGCCTGCCACATAAAGGTTGTTTTTACTGTCCATTTCAAAGCAGCCGACAGTGCCGTGTATATCGCCAAGCTCTGTCCAGTTTCCCAATGTGTCCATTTTAAGTATTGTGGCCCCTGAAGAGATAAATTCACAAATGAACAAATTTCCAAAGCTGTCAAATTCAATATCGTAAACACTGTTGGGCCTTCCGTTTCCCACCGGGTTCCACTTGTCTGCATCCCACATGGCAATATGTTTCAGAACTGCTCCATCTGTGATTTCAAAACGTCCGGCCGCGTAAAGCCTCCCTTTTCTGTCAAATTCAAGATCATTTATCTCTATCCCGGGGAGTCCGGGAGCAACAGTACTCCAGTTCAGGCCGTCCCATTTGCCGATTGCTCCCCCCAGACCAAGTCCGCCTGCAATCACTTCATCTCCGCACAGGTAAATTGAGCCATCAGAATCGGATGCGACAGCAAAAATTCCCTCATACATGAACATGTTCGATTCGCCCATGGAGGTCCAGCTTATGTCCGGCTGTGTAAATGATTTACTTGCGGCAAACGTATAAATTCCTGCAATTTCTGATACTGCAATCATGCAGAAAACAACATACAGAAGAGAACTTCTTTTCATGATACCCCCAATTTTTAAGGCAGTTCAATACATTGTGTGATATTTTTCATTCAATATTTCCGGAGCGCCAGACATCGTTTACACATGCATCATATCCTGTCATGCCCGCTGCGATCCAGATTCTATTTCTAAATACCATTGACGAATGAAAGGCCCGCGGTGTAATACCCTCACTGTCACTGGTACGGACCCACTGCAGTCCGTTTTTTGAATGCCACATATCCTCTGCCATGTCAAAACTGTTTATTCCATAGCCCTCAATGAGCCACATTTCATTGTTATATACAAGAAGAGAATGTCCCTGTCTGGGTGAAAACTCTGCATTCCCGACGGCTTCTGTCCATTCTGAGCCGTTTACAGAATACCAAATATCATTAAGCGGATTATAGGCTGTGTCCTCTCCTGCGATGATCCACATTTTCCCGTCAAAGCAGACTGCGGCATGCGAGCTTCTCGGTGAAAATTGGGCGCTGTCAGTCACAAGGCTCCAGTTTATTCCGTCAGACGAATTCCATACATCATTCATCTTTGACTTTCTTGTCAACCCACCAGTGAGCCACATTTTATTATCATGCACAGTCACAGTGTGGAAAATGCGGGCTGAAAATTTTGCGCTGTCGCAGATGCAGATCCATTTTATCCCGTTTTCAGAAGTCCAGATATCATTTTTATATTCACCCCAGCTGTTTGCATAGCCTCCGATAAGGTAAAGTCTGCCGTTGAATACAGTCATTGCCTGACCGGAACGTGCCGGAATATCCGATGCCTCTTCTGTCCAGTTATAACCGTCAGCTGAAGACCATGCGTCGTCAAGACTTCTGAAGCTTGTCTTTGGGGATTCTCCAGTGGTGCCTACTCCGCCATAGAGCCACATGCGGTCAAGAAATACAAGTCCGGCCTGATAAAGCCGCGGGCTGAATGACGCGTTCCTGGTTACAGGCGCGAACAGATTTAGATTGACAAAAAGAGTGTCAGATGCTGTGTTGCCGTCATCATCCGTCACGGCAATACTTAACGGGTACGAGGCGGCAGTGCTGTCGGGAAGAATTGCAGATACATCCTGTAAATCACTGCCTGTTGAGAATGGCGTCTGAGTACCGAATGTCCATTTCAGATTAACAGCAGAACCAAAACAGTCTTTTACAGATGCATGGAGATGCACAGTGTCTCCGAATGCATATTGAAGAAGCCCGGTGTTTTTGCCGTTTCCCTGGCGTATGCTGTCTTTACAGACAAGTCTGACTGCCGGAAAATCCTCTGAAATATTGAAAACAGCAGTATCTTTTACAGTAAATCCGGCTCTGTCAATAATCGTGATGTAAAGCAGCCTGATGCCTGTTGTCTGCCAGACAAGGGGGAGTGTGTCATAAATGTTCAGGGTGCCTTCATCGATTGTTTTTGTCCGCAGAACTCTGCCTGATTCATCTGTCCAGGAGATCAAAGCCAGTGGACGCGTCTTGTTTTTCGCGTTAATAATGAATTGTACAGTATCGTTTACCGATGCAATGCTCTCAGGTGAAGCCTCACTGTCAGGCATAAAGGTATCGCTTAGTTTTGTCAGATATCCCTTTTGCATGTGGTATGTTGAGATATCTGAAGCTGTAATTACTTTTTCAGGCGAAACTGCCAATATGTCAGCATATCTGTAGGTTTTCCCGATTTCATTGACTGTACTGCGTATTGCCACTCTGTAACGGAAGTGACGGGACGCGGTGTCGCAATCGGCTGACTGCGCGGTTTTGCGGAAATTCCTGAAAATCGTGTCAGAGAAGAATGTATCTGTAACTGCGGAGATTGGATCTGGTGAGTAGGATGCTGAATCAAAAAAACTTCTGTAAATCAGATACTCCTGAAAATTCCTGTATTCAGAACTGTTCCAGTGAAGCAGTACTGTTCCGTTCATGGTGTCGCACGACGCCTCAAGACCTGTCACCACAGGAATTCCTGTATAGGTAAGATGAAGAGTATCGGAAATTGTATCATTTGTACATCTGCCGATGTAAACATCAACTGCAGTCGGTGTATAGTGCGGCTCTGTACTTTTAAGAAACAGTGTATAGTTTCCTTCAGCCATGCCTTTTAATGTAAAGCAGCCTGATTTGCCGGTATTGTTGAAATATTTGTCAAGTCCAAGAACCTGAATCGTCACTGTGAGCGGATCATCCTGCGGTTCCACGCCTATTGTTCCGCTTAATGTAGATTGACAACCAAGAGTGTCTGAGGCAGCCGCCCCCTCATTATCTGCGGATATTTCAAGGCTGCTCCGGAATGCGACCATTGAATCCTTCTGAGCCCATACATTGTATATTCCGTAAGGAATGTTCCCCAGTGAATAACGTCCTTCCGTATCGGTTGACTGAATAGAAATGTATTCGCCATTGACTGCATCATATCTGAAAATCTTGACTGTTGCACCTGCAGCCGGTGTCTTCCCGCCCGGATTATATACGCACGCATAACTTCTTGTTCCGGTCAGAACCTCATCGGATGTACCGGAACAGCCATTCAAGAGCAGAATGACATATGCAACATAAATCAAAAAACCGCCAGTTTTCATCCGGTCAGGCTCCTTATTTTGACATTGGAAAAAACAGTACATCTATCTGATAAACATGTTGCGCAGAATCTGTGTCCTTCTGAACAATGGATCTTATCTGACTGCGGAAGGTATCGATCTGTTTTTCTATTTTTTTAAGTCCTCTGTCAGAAATGCTTACTGTATTTACAGACATGTTTTTCGGTTGATCGCTGTTCTGTACAAGTGCATCTGTGGCAAGCTGCAGGCATTTGATCTGCAACTGTCTGAGTATCTCATCGCGCATGAATTCTTCAGTTGAGATTGAAGTGTCTGTCGGCTTGTAAAACCCCTCTTTATTCACTGCAATCAGTCTGAGGTTCAGAAGAAGCCGGAATGCCTGCCTGACTTTTGGAGCCGGAACCTGCGGAACAAGTTTTCTGCCAAGTGCAGAAAAGTCTCTGCCGTCAAAATCATGAATGTTTAAAAGTGCCCGCAGTGCTGCATTGTACCAGTTTTTATAATATTCATAGGTTTCCTTGTAAACTATTCTTTTTGGTGCCCTGCAGAGCGATATCAGCTGTTCGAAATACATCTCGCGCTCAGGGGCACTGGCGCTCTGGTTGAAATGGACGAGAGTCCTGAAATAGTGTCCCTCATCTTCACTGAAACCAAAAATAGAGATGAACCGTTCAATGAAATTATCGGAGATCTGTTTTCCGCGTAGAACATCACTCATGAAGCTGCGGGAGTTCGGAAGCCCGAGCAGCCTGACCATATGACTTTGTGTGTAACATCTGTCATGTTCAAACTTCGATTTCTGAAAATCAGTAATGAATTTCCTGAAATCAATATAGCCATAGATGTCCGGTGTTATTGTCTTCATGTTAAATAGTATACTTTAAGAATGGCACAAATGGCGGGCATTTTTTGTAGAACAATGGATCAGACACATATGGTTTGGTCTGAGGGTCACCACATGTTTGGTACAAGCCAGAATCGGGTATAGACGGTATATAGATCATAGTCGGCAAGTTCACTTGAGAGCATTCTGTCTTCCAGCGCAGTTCTGATAATTATGAGAATAATTACTGCTGTTACCGGAATTGTGTTGTAAAGTAAAAACAATAGAAAAGGAAAATCCGCAAGGGATGTTATCATGCCGAGTTAATAGGTTGGCGTATGAAATACCAGATATCGTATGTCTGTCATATTTTTTTCCTTTCATTTACAATTAAAGTTTACAAAACATAAATTGATACCTCTGTCCCGCCCTCCTAACCAATATCACTTAATTTGTGGTCCGATTCGAATCCAATCACAACGAACCTGTTATCAGATCTGTAACCATGACAACGTGTTTTTTGAGAGACCCTGAATTTATATGTCGGGAAACTATACTTTGATGCAAGCTGCGAATGGTACTGCTTATAATCTAATCCTGTATGGGAATAAATGGCATCCCAGGATAGAGACTCTATCAATTCAAATCGTTCTAAATATTGACACTCCTCATTAGGTTTGATACAACAGAAGCCAATTTTGGGGTCCACCTGTGAAAAATCCAATTTCCCTTTTGTATATTTTGATCTTATATACACATCAAAAGAGATACTTTCATTTCTCCAAAGATATTCTGGTAATTCGCCATGTCTGGTCAAATTTGTCAATGAAACATTAGAGCCGTTTTTTAAGATGTCAATTGGCGTATAAGAATGTTGTGAATCGACAAATGATACTAGCATCTTATCTCGTTCGCACGCTTCAGCAATTGATGTCCCCTTATAGTTACAACCATTTTTTGAGTATGTTGTTATTGCTGATTGTCTTGAATCTGAATCCCAAAATGGTTCGGTTGTTAATTTAGCAATTTCACTTTTGAAACGGCGTATTTCATCTTCTTTTCTGAATCTAGAGTCTGTAATCAAATCATATAATGTACTTGCAGGTGATACATTTCTACTCCACGTATCGCTTTTCTTTAATAGTAATGCAGCATGGGTTTCAAAATTTTTCAGTACAGAAAGGAACGTTGTAAGGCCTCTTGAAATAAATTCATTCTCATTCCTGAACTGCCCTGATAATGATAGTTCATTAAATAATATTTCCATTTTAAATACCAATAATCTGGTCAAGATCGTCATCGAACTGATCAAATAACCCTTTAACATTTGTAAGTACGCGACCATGTTCATTCAAAGCTATTGGTGTGGTATAGGAATTTAGATCTTTGTCAAGTTGGAAAAAATGTATCATCGTTTTATCGCAGGGAATTTTCTTTTTAACGATGGCTTTTCTTATTCCATTAAAAATATGATCACTGTGCGTTTCAAGAATTATCTGAATTCCTGCATTTGCAACAAAACAAAGAAATTCTGTCAAATCCGACTGGGCTTTTGGATGCAGATGTATTTCAGGGTTTTCAATTATAATTACATCATTCGGTCCGGCACTTAAACAGGAAACAATAACACCAAGCGCATAACTAACGCCTGAACCCATGTGATAAGGTCTTACGCAAGTTCCTCCCTCCATAGTAAAGTCAATAGAAAGACTGTTACTAAGACCCAGATCAGAAATTGTATTCTTGATATTAAATAATTTTAAAAGCCAGTAATTTACCTGGTGTTCAAGTGTTACGCTGGCTGTATCTGTAATAAGTGCTTCATAAACTTCATTTTTCCGATTTTTAAAAAGGAAGTCAATAACAAATTCAGCTTTATTGCCTAAAAAATTGACACGATCATAATTTTTGGGGTAAGAATCTTCCGGACCGATTCGATTTGCAGGAAGGTAAAAGACATGCCGTTTATCAAACGACAGTAAATTTTCAATGGCATCTGATCTTTCTATACTTGTAATTGATGCATCTGAATCATTATCTTCTACCGGACTTACTGAAATAGTAAATTTCTCATCAGTAGATTTCACTCCGATCTGAAACACGCGTGCATTGATTTGACGATTTCTGCACTCTTCAAAAGTACCTAATCTGAGCCACATTCCATTTAAAGGAGATGATGTATTAGAGGAAGTATTGTTACAGAGTAATAAAAAAGCCTGAATCGCTGTAGATTTGCCAGATGAATTAGTGCCTGAAAAAATATTGATATTACGAAGCTCTATTTCTGCTTTGTCAAAACATTTAAAACCCCGTATTTCCAACGTGTCAAGCATTACGTATCTCCTTTATTTTGTTTTCAATAAGTTGAAATCGCCTGAAAACACTGATATTACTATCAACAGTATACGTCAAACTACGGACAAACCCATCAATTGATTCGTCCTCAATAAGGCTTTTAAAAGCAGTCTTTATTAAAGTGTCTTTACTTTTGTCAAGATCAAGTGTTTCGAGTATTAAATACCCGATGGTTTCAAATAATGCCATACTTATTGGACGTCTTGGTCCGGTTGATTTTTTAGGAAGCCTGAAGCAGCCTGAACCTAATATTTCAACACTTCGTGTCATTGCAATATCAAAACTCTTTATGAACTCCTTTGTAAAGACTTCTCCTCTGCGATCATTTAAAAAAAGCATCGTCTTACCTAAAAAGTCTTCCAGATCACTGCGATAATCCACAAGCGGAGCACCTGTTTCTTTAACAGATAGCAGCTCTTTTTTTCTCCACAGATAAAACGCAATTAATCGAAGTACAAGATATTTATCTTTCATTCGTTCCGGCTTAATTGTGTTTTCTGTTGCTTTTTTAAAGCTCTCAAGTTTTATAAGTTGATTGAGTAACTTGGTAGCTGGCCCCTGATAGATAGCATTTCTCATTTCCTGGTTATTGAGACGTGTCCCACCTCGATTAACGCGATCAAACAAATCAAATGTAATGCGGTCTTTTGTCGGTGGTTTTATAACATGAAGTGTTAACGGGCAATCTTCAATTTTACTTTGTTGAGCCGGGGTAAGAAAATTCTGGTGTTTTACACCATTACCTGTTTCTTCGCTAAAAAAGCAACCATTGATACCTGTAAGGACAGTCAGATTCTGCAATGAAAATTCATGGTTCATAAATTGAAATAATGTAGTTAAGCGTTGACGTCCATCAACAATAATGTAAACACCTTTATCATCTTCTTTGACATAAATCAAAGGTAAAGGAATACCCATAAGTATTGATTCGATGAGCTCACATTTTTGTTTATCAGTCCACACAGCATGTCGCTGGAAATCCGGATCTAATTTTAATAAAGGGGGATTCTTTTCATACTTTCTTTTTAATTGAAAAACCGATGCACTCTCCGGGGCAATATTTACAGTTGCATCAGGATATACATTTTCATTCTCTTTTAATGGATTTTCATTCTTATCCCGTAATTCTCCACCAAGAGTTTCTTCACCCTCAAAAGTGTCTGTATCATTGTGTGCATTCTCATGGCCCATTGCCTTATATCTCCTTTAACACAAAATACCAATAGCCAGAAGCATAAACAATAATACAAGAACATTCAATTTATTATAACCGATCCTTATAAACTAAATCCCATTTTCACACTAGTCAAGGGTGGTGGAGGTTAAACCATAATAAACAATAACTGAAAGTTTTCAGACATGCCTGAAATATTCACCCTGTACCCGTCTTAAAGTGAGAATGTTGTCAAACAATAAACAGAGACTTTCTCAAGTTGAGACTTTGCAGTTTAAAGATTCGCTGATCTGTCAGCACAATTTTCATAATAGAAATAAAAACCAGTGACTTACAGAAACTGTTCAACACTGTTCAACGCTTATTGCAAACCTTCCACACTTGATTGCTACTATAAAATTATATTGATCCGGATTTTGCGGTTGGCGGGCCCTGTGTTTAAAGTAACCGGGAAGCAATTCGCATTATTTTGAATCTTTAATCAGTGCCGCTGTTTGCACTGATGGGGGAATTTTTCACAATTACATATAGAATCATGGAGTTATTATATGTGTAAACGAAGTTCTGTAGTTCTTTGTATTGCTGCAGTGCTGCTTGGGGCACTTTGTGTTCATGCTGCGGATTCACGTGTCACTCTGCCCGGAGGAAAAAAGATATTTCTGTCAGGAATGAATCTGGCATGGATAAAATTTGCAAATGATGTCGGTGACACACCGCTTGACACAACGGCTGTAAAAAATGCAATGAAGGCAGTTTCAGATTCCGGCGGCAACTGCATGCGTATATGGCTCTCTACAAACGGAGTCAATGATCCGAAGTTCGATTCTGACGGTCTGGTTTCAGGGCCTGCCAGCAAGACAATTTCAAACATTCAGCAGATGCTTCAACTGGCAAAAAGGTATAACATGCTTGTTATGCCTGTGCTTTTGACTCACGGGTGGGTTAATCCGGATCAGATGGCTGCATCGCAGCTTGAAAAAAATATCAGAATGCTCCAGACTGAAGAGGGGCTTAATGCATATGTCAATAATTATGTGAAGAAGGTTGTTAAAGAGATCGGCAACGATCCAAATCTTGTCTGCTGGGAAGTCTGCAATGAACCAGAGGGAATGTATCAGCAGTGGAATAACAAGGAAACCAGGATCACACAGCTCGAAATACAGCGTCTTGTCAACTGGGTGGCTGCGGCTGTTCATGAGACAGTTCCGGGGGTGCTTGTTTCCAATGGAAGCGCAGGTCTTGACTTCAGAGACTGGTACAGGGATGCGGCGCTCAAGGGCATTGATGGCGGAAAAGAATCGGGAACACTTGACTTCTACATGATTCACTTCTACGGCTGGAACGGCTCTGCGTCATCACCGTTTCAAAAGCCCTGCTCCTACTGGAATCTTGACAAGCCGCTTGTCATAGGCGAATTCCCGTCATCAGACTGGAACAACGATACAAAGTCATCTACACCCTGCACTGACGGCGGCGGCAAGGTTGATACACTTTTAAAGTATCTTGACAACAACGGATATGCCGGCGGCATGGGGTGGCAGTATCAGCCCGATGACGGCGATAAATGGCTCAAGGGGTTTACAACGTTCGGCCATTCTCTTGCTGAAGTATACCGCATGGATTCGAACTCGATAAAATTGACATCCGTCTCTGCCGGGAATTTCATTGTCAGTGCTGCCGCGTCAAGCGGTGGAAGCGTTGCAAAGAGTGTGTCAGGCCGAATTGACTCGCTTGGGTCAATTACTCTCACTGCATCTGCATCCGACGGATATACGTTTACAGGATGGACAGGGGACACTGCATGTGCCGATGCTGTGCTGACTATTGAGAAAGTTGTAAAGGACTGGTCGCTTGTGGCGAATTTCAAACCTGATGAGGGCACAAATCTTGTGAAAAGCGGTGACTTTTCTGATGAAAGCGCATGGGCATCCTGGTTTGATGAAAAAACCAATGAGGCTGTAATAAACTTTGATGATGAGCAGGCAAATATCACAATTACAGAATCAGACACAGTAAACTGGGAAATTCAGATATCACAGAGCGGTATTCCGATTGATTCCGGCGCAGGCTATACTCTTTCTTTTGACGCATGGTCAACAGAGGAGCGCGTGCTTCATGTCGGTGTGACAACTGCTGCAACATATAATTATCAGGGCGGCGAGCAGGTTACTTTGACTGGTGATAAAAAGAACTATACAGTTGCGATTAATTGCGACACCACCTGCAATGCAGGCGTAGTGCAGTTCAACTGCGGCAACGCGACATTGCCGGTATATATTGACAATGTGTTTTTTGTAAAGAACACAGGTGATCATGTATTGAAGAAATCCATAGCCCGCAGGAATAACGGCATTGCATTCAACTATACAGGTAATAAAATCAGCTGGAATGCATCATCCAGGAATGCTGCGGCTATGCTTGTCAGGCTGAACGGCACCATTCTGAAATCGTCAATAACAGCAAAAACACTGAGTATTGCTGATCTGCCATCAGGTCACTATCTTTTTGTTGTCAATAACGGAATGGTCAGGGAGACGTTCGGGGTTACAAAGTTCTGATTATTATTAATCAATGAAAAATAAAAAAGGGCCGTAAAGATGTTATGCGGCCCTTTTTTATTTGTCTATCATGTTGCCAGTATCTGCTGAATATGAAAATCCTTGCAGTGAGATTAGCTGTTATTTGGTTGAACCAGAACGCCTGAATGTAACTTATATTATATAATATCTGGGTGAAAATTATATGCAGGAGTTATTAAGGTTTTACTAAAAAACGATAATTATTAACCATAGTGACAATCACGACTCAAAAAACTATCTTGGAGGTAGCAAATGCAATTATTACGGTTTATTCTGCAAAAAATCAGTTTTTCTTCAGTTTTATTCACAGTTTTTTTCTGCATGACTTCAGGTTTAAGCAGTATAAATGCTGCAGATGGCTCTGATTCATTACATTGGGTTGGAACATGGGCTTGTTCGCCTTATAAAGTGAATGAGACGAAAAACTATCCATCATCTGAATTATCTAATAAAACTTTTAGGCAGATAGTAAGAGTTTCAATAGGTGGCGACACATTACGTGTGAAATTTTCAAACACAACATGTGCAAAAGCGATTTCTATAAAAGCAGTAACCATTGCAGTGTCACCTGATGGAACCAAATGTGCTGTTGATGCATCTACCATCAAACAGTTAAAGTTTAAAAGCGATTCATCTGTTACAATTAATGCAAAATCTGAAGTTTTTTCAGATCCTGTTGCTTTCAAATTGACACCAAGTATGCGCTTGGCAATTACTACTTATTATGGGGATTGTGCTTCATCTACAGATATGACATTTCATTACGGATCACGAACAAATTCATATTTAACAGATGGCAATAAAACAATGTCTGCTGATTTCAGCAGCCCTGCCACAATACAGAAATGGTTTACTATTGCAGCAATTGATGTACTGGCTCCTGCCAAAGCGGGTGCAGTTGTGGCTTTTGGCAATTCAATTACTGACGGATATGGTTTGGCAGATTCACCAAACTTACCTGGCTTGCAGAATAGATGGACTGATATTTTTTCTGAAAAACTTCTTGCCAATTCAACTACTGCACAAGTTGGTGTCCTCAATCAGGGTATTGGTGGTACATGTGTACTTTCTTCTTCAAATGGAGCTGATGCAGGTACAACAAGGTTTCAACCCGATGTTCTTAATCAGGCTGGTGTTCGCTGGATTATTATTTTTTACGGTGTCAATGATATAGGGAACTCGACAAGCGATATTACTAATAATCTTACAAATGCTTATAAGTCAATGGTTACTGCAGCTCATGCCAAGAATATAAAAGTCTATGGGGGTACAATTACGCCATTCAAAGGTAGTGATTATGGCAATAATTCTATTCATGAAACAACCAGGCAGAGTGTAAACAAATGGATTCGTACTGCTGGCAATTTCGATGGGATTATTGATTTTGATAAAGTATTGCAGAATCCAAATCATCCTGATTCGATGCAGGCTGTTTATTCAAATGGGTGGTTGCATCCTAATGTTGCCGGATACAAAGCAATGGGTGAATCCATTGATCTGAAAATGTTCGAGTCAGATCCCGTAGAAGTTATTAAAACAGATAATAGAAAATATGTAGATGGATTGTTTCATGTTACCAGTTCCAATGGGTCAATGATTTCGTTCGAACTGCAATATGAAGCATTTATTTCTTTAAAAGTGTATTCATTACTTGGAAAAGAAATTGCAGAACTTGCAGGAAAGAATTTTTCTTCGGGCAGACATTCGCTGTCATTGAAAAACATTGGTCTTGCAAAAGGAATGTATTTTTATTCTGTCAAGGTTGGTGAGTATTCTTCAAAGCGGGTAATAGCTTTTCCCGGGAACTAATCTGTTCAAGAAATTATTTGAGTGCGCAGATTTTATTATTAGTCTACGCACTCGATAATTAAGTCACAGTTGAAATTATGTTCTCAAATGCTTATTTTTACGATTAATCAGTATCTCCGTTTTCGTCTGTTTTAATGATCCAGTTGTCAGTGACAATGATAAAACCACCGTCTTTGCAAATATCTATATATCTAGTGTTACCTGACAACTTCTTTTTCCAAATAATTTGACCATTTGGATCGGTTTTTACATAATACTCACCAGTAGCGAATATATAATTTCCATCTGATGTTATTCGTACAGAAACAACACTACCTGAAGAACCACAGTCAGTGTAAATTTTGGGCCAGCCCGAAGCGACACTGCCATTTGGTAAAAGTTTTATAAGTGCAGGCCCTGAATATGTTTTTTGGCCACCAACAACATATCCTTCAGTTTCATTGATTTGACAGACTGACATTGCAGATATATCTGACAATTTAGTAGAAAAATCTATTATTGTTCCTGTATTGTTGATTTTAACAACCCATGAGCTTTTTTCAACTATTATGAAGCCGTTATCATAAGTTTGTTTACAGTCAGTTATCATGTTTAAGCTATCAATATTTACAGCCCATAT
>Ga0066602_10001896_pt1 | contig 13159 bp, 10 predicted proteins | sample Higcelweek5metaG_FD_59481 | JGI IMG/M metagenome (GOLD analysis project Ga0066602, IMG submission 59481) | Freshwater pond sediment microbial communities from the University of Edinburgh, under environmental carbon perturbations - High... | ecosystem: Environmental > Aquatic > Freshwater > Pond...
GGCGTTCCGTTCGTTATCCTGCGAAGCGTTTCCGATCTCGCGGGTAACGACGCGGGATTGTCCTATGACGATTTTTCTGAGAAGGCGTCGCATTCGAGCGCGCGCGTCGTGCGCGAAATGCTCGCCGAATGCCACGCCATCGGGAGGTAAGTATATGAAGGAATCGCGGAACGTAGAGAGTTTTAACCTTGATCACACGAAGGTTCACGCGCCGTACGTCAGGCTCGCCGGCCGCAAGGTCGGCCCCAAGGGCGACGTCGTCACTAAATTCGATATTCGCTTTTGCCAGCCGAACATGGAGTTCATGCCGACCGGCGGGATTCACACCCTTGAGCACCTCATGGCGGAATACGTTCGCGACGAGCTGGATGGGGTGATCGACCTTTCCCCGATGGGATGCCGCACGGGGTTCTACCTTACGGTTTTCGGGGAGCAGAAAGAGGAGACGATCGCCGCGAAGCTCAGAAACGTGCTCGCGAAGGTCGCCGCTTGGCCGGACGCCGAGGCTGTCCCCGGAGTCGATCCCGTGATGTGCGGAAACGCCGCCGACCACGATCTCGCCGCGGCGAAAAAATGGGCGGCCGCGTGGGTGGCGGGGATCGACCGAAAGGGCTGGTCCTGCTTCTAGGCTAAGGGGCGGCGCGGCGTTACGCCGCGCGCCGTGAACCCATATGCCGCGGCGGTTGTGCACCACTTCAGCTAAAAAATTCACATCTCAAATTAAAACTGGTTGTTTAATAAAAGTAATGCGTAAGCATTGCCCGAGCGAATAAAACAAAGTAAAGAAGATCCGCGCCACGATATGCGTAGGTAATACTTTTTAAACAAATCATCAAAACTATTTCTAAAAGTTAGTCATTGAGATCTAGCAAGTTAGGTTTACGTTCTGCAAAGATCGAAAAAACTTGACGCTATAATACTACCACTAATATAATTATTTGATTATTAAACTTTTCATAGAAACATATTGCAAAGGAGTAACAAAGATGGGTTTTTTCGACAGCATGGCAAAAAGCGCAGGCAGTACTTTGGGCAACAACTTGATGGGAGGAAGAAAAGAAACGGTCCAAGTTGAAAACAAAGTAGATGTGAGCGGTGAAAAAAAACTGGCCAAGATTCAGCAACAACAAGCAGATATTGCTGCTGACAAAGATAAAGCAGAAAAGTACAGAATGATTGAACTTCCAGATGATAAAATCCCTTTGCTGAATAAAGTAGAGGACTTGATCATTGATTTTTCAACATATAAAGGATCCACTTACAACGAAACAAGAAGCGCGATATCTTCGACAATAGAGAAATGCTTTTCTCGATTAAAAAGAGTCGCTCAAGAAAATGAATATTCAGACCTTATCGCGAAATGGACTGAAGCATCAAAAACAACAGGTGATATGTTTAAAGATGCTATCAATTCTTCAGGAATTACAGATTCATTAAAAAAGGGATTTGGATCAGCTCTCTCCCCCAAAGGGCTTTTTGGGAAAAAATAAAAAGCAAACTTGTTCAATCGATTAATTAAAAAAGCGGTTTTTATAAACCGCTTTTTTTATTGCACAGAATGTCTATCCAATTCTCGTTCCATCAGCATAATCAGTTAAGTATATGTCATGCCCCACGGCCCTTCGTCAAAGAAACTTCCTGAATTTTCGGTACTTTCCCGCGAACGGCGGGTATCTCAGCTTAACGTCCATGAAGGTCGACTTGTCGAGCACTCCCTTGACTCGGGAGAAGGTATCGAACGAGTACTTACCGTGATAGCAGCCCATACCGCTTTCGCCCGTGCCGCCGAAGGGCAATCCGTCGGTCGCGAGGTGCATGACCGTGTCGTTGACGCAGCCTCCGCCGAAGGGTATACGACCGATCATCCGCGCCACGCGAGTCTTGTCCGCGGAGAATAGATAGAACGCGAGCGGCCTCGGCCGGGCGAGTATTTTTTCCGTGATCTCGCTTTCGTCCCGCCAGGTAATGATCGGGATGATCGGCCCGAATATCTCTTCCTGCATCAGCGGATCGTCCCAGGTTACCCCGTCGATTATGGTCGGCTCTATCTTGAGGGTCTCAAGGTCCGAGCGTCCGCCCGAAACGAGCATGGACAGCGGATTGGCGCGCGCACCGCCGAGCGCGTTCGCGGGTCCGGGCTTTCTCGGCTCGTCGGTCGATCCTCGCGCGCCGCTCGAGACGGCGATCAGCGCGGTGAGACGGTCGAAGTGCCTGCGGTTTACGATGCGCGGGAACTCGGGGTTCAGGTGCGGATCGTTTCCGTAGAACCCGTGTATTTGCGCCTTGAGCGCGGCGACCAATTTATCCTTTACGGACTGGTGAACGAGTAGGTAGTCGGGCGCGACGCAGGTTTGGCCGGAGTTGAGGCACTTTCCCCAGGCAATCCTTTTCGCCGCGAGGGCGATATCCGCCGAGGAGTCCACGATGCACGGGCTCTTGCCCCCGAGCTCCAGCGTGACCGGCGTGAGGAATTTCGAGGCGCTTTCCATGACGAGCTTTCCGACCTCGACGCTGCCGGTGAAGAAGATGTAGTCGAATCGCTGCGAGAGGAGATCCTGGTTCACGTCTCGCCCGCCTTCCACGCACGCCACATAGTCGGTTTCAAACGATTCGGCGAGGATCTTCGCTATGATCGCCGATGTGGCGGGCGAATACGCCGACGGCTTGACGATTACCGTATTTCCCGCCGCTATCGCGCCGATGACCGGGGACAGCGTGAGCATGAGCGGGTAGTTCCAGGGCGACATGATGAGGCAAACCCCGTGCGGGTCGTGGACCGACAGGGCCTTCCCCGGGAAGTTGAACAGCCCCGCTCCCGTCTTGCGCGTCTTTGCCCACTTCGCGAGTTTTTTGCCGACGTGCTTCAGCTCCCCAAGGACGCCGACCAACTCCGTCGTGAAGGCCTCAAAGTCGGATTTGCAGAGGTCTTTCGCGAGCGCCTCGAGTATACCCGACTCATTCGCGAGAATGGCGTCGCGTAGCTTCTTTAGCTGCGCTTTGCGGAAGGCCACGGGGCGGGTCTTTCCCGAGTTGAAATACGCCCGTTGGCGCTCGACCAACGAGGAGACCGGTGTTTTTTCCATAACGCTCATTTGTCGCCTCCAAATCGCGGATCAAGGACGCCGTCGCGCTCGATGACCGTTTCAGTACCGTCGGGATACCTGACCGCGATGGTCGGGTTTTTCACAAGGCAGTCAAGGTGAATCATCGCCTCGGCGTCGTTGTCGTAGTTGCTGCCGATGGCGAAGTGGCAGGTGTGAAAGGCCTTTTCGTCCTCGAGCATGTTGCCGCGAATCTCGGCCGCGGGATTAAGCCCGATGCCGAGCTCGCCGAGCCCCCGCGCGTTTCGGGCGTAGGATTCGGCCTCTTCCGCGGAGAGTTTTCCCTCGCGGCCGAAGTCGCGGGCCTTGCGCTCGCCCGCCTCGATGGACTCTCGGAGGAGCTCGGCCTCCTTTCCCCCGGATATCTCGGCGACGTATCCGCCCTTGAGCTCGACGCGCACCGGCCGTTCGGCGATCATGTCGCCGCCGGTAAGGCTGATCGAGCCGTCGAATACGATGACGCCCTCGCTCTTTCCGGGGAGGGGGCTAATGAAAACCTCGCCCGCCGGGATATTCCCTCCCGAGCCGCCCTTGGTGAAGTCTCCGTCGTCGCTCATCGGCATGCGCCCCGCGACTGGGACGAGGATGTCGGTCCCGCCGGGGGCCGTGACGCGGATCGATTCGGCGCCGGTGAGCGCCTTGCAGATCGATTCGCAGCGGCGCTGGAGGAGCGCGTAGTCGATGCCCGCCGTACGCGTGAACATGTCCACGGTGATGCCCGGGGACCATATGGCGCGGAGGGTTTTCCTTTCGTCCATGTAATAGTGGAAGATATGGTCGATCTTTCGCCCGTTCGCGCCGACGTAGGGCTCCGCGATAGCCTTGCGGTCCTTGCCCATTTTATTGTGGGAGATCGACGCGCAGACGTCCGGGGCGGACTCGAAGGCGGCGAGCGCTGCGCGGTTGGCGTAGTCGAGCTGGGTTTTAACGGGCTGGACGACCATCGTCGCTTCCGCTCCAATCTCGAGCGCGGCCTCGTACAGGGCCTTCGAGATTTCCATGACGTCGCTTTCCGGATTGGTGATGATGAGGAACTGCTCGCCCTCGCGTATGCCAAGGACCCCCGTTACGACGGTCCGTGCCGATTCTTTGATTGGGCTGTTTGGATTCATGCAATAAACTGTACCCTCGACCGTATGAAAAGTCAAACTGCTTTGGTATACTCGCATTCGTAATGAACATCGTTTTATTCGACGGCGAGCCGTTTTTCCCCCGGGGAGACGCCCGATTCCAGCACATACGCAAGGTTCTCAGGATGGGCGTGGGCGACTCCTTTTTCGCCGGTAGGCCCAATGGGCCCGAAGGCACCGCGACGATCACTTCCATGGACGATTCCGGGGTCGCTTTCTCGTTCGCGTCCGAGCGCCCAATGCGGCCGCTTCATCCCGCGCGCGTGATTATCGGCTTTCCCCGGCCGATCCAGCTGAGACGGCTCCTTCGCGACGTCGCGAGCCTTGGGACCGAGCATATCTATTTGACGGGGACGGATCTCGGAGAGAAGTCGTATCTTGAGTCCTCGCTCGCCGAGGCCGACGCGGTTCGCGAATGCATAGTCGACGGGTGCGTCCAGGCCGGCGGGACGGCTATCCCCGGGCTTTCGATGCACGCGTCGGTGCGCGAAACCCTCGGCGCGATCGAGGGTGCCTCGTTCTCCGCGCGCGTGCTTTTAGACGTCGAGTCGCCCGTTTCGAGCCTTGCGCGCTTCGACATGGGGTCTCCATCGGTCGAACGGCCGCTTCTCCTCGCGATCGGCAGCGAGCGCGGGTGGTCAGCCTCGGAGCGCGCGCTTTTCCGCGACGCCGGTTTCGCGGTATGCTCGCTGGGGCCGAGGATTCTCCGCACAGAGACGGCCGCGACAGCCGCTCTCTCGATCGCCCTCGCGAACTCAGGATTATTGGAAGGAACGAAATGAATCAGGATCAGATAAAGGCGCTGCTTCTTAAGCTCGAGAACACCGAGATCGACTTCACGGTCACGATGACCGGCAAGAAAAGCCGCAAGGTTAATGGGCTGTATAAGCCGGAGTCGAGGGAGATCCTCCTCCATAATAAGAATTTCGACGATGATAACCTGCTCGTATATACGGCAATTCACGAGTACGCGCACCACCTTCAGTGCGTCGCGGAGGGCGTCTTCCGTAACGCGCGCGCGCATTCGGTCGCGTTCTGGGCGCGGTTTCACGGCCTTTTGGAGAAGGCAGAGAAGGCGGGGCTCTATCGCATCGGGGTGGAGAAGTCCGACGAGCTTTCGGCCCTGACGGACGAGATCCGAACCAAATACCTCGCCGCGAACGGCAAGCTGATGAGCGACCTCGGGAAGCTGCTCGCGAAGGCACAGGTCCTTTGCAAGAACGCGGGCGTTCGCTATGAGGATTACGTGGACCGCGTGCTCTGCATACCGCGCGTGTCGGCAAAGACCGCGATGCGCGTGAGCGCGCTCGACGTGAATACCGCGCTTGGGTGGGACACGATGAAGATCGTCGCCGCGCAGCCGACCCCCGAGCGCCGCGCGGCCGCGGAGGCCCAATTCACCGCGCACCGGAGCCCCGACTCGGTTAAGGTCAACCTCGCGAAGAAGCTTGAGGACGAGGATCCCAAGGATCGGCTTGAGAAGGAAAAGCGCCGTCTCGAGAAAACCATTACGATGCTCAAGAGCCGGCTCGATCAGGTCGAGCAGAGCCTCTCCAACCTGTAGGCCGCCTGAATGAAGAAGCGGGCGAATCTTTCCTATGCGATGATGGCGATCGTCGCCGTCGCCTTGATGGCGGGGCTGGCCGGTTATCCGTGTTCGGCCGAGGGCCCCCGTCAGCCGCCAAACCCGATTCTACCCCCAACCATAATTCACTCTGACGTTCCGAGCGTTACGCCTCCCTCCCCGCCGACCGTCTCCGGGGTATCGGTAGATACGCAAGCCAAGGCCCCGGCGGGCAAAGCCGCCTCGGGCAAGGCCGCGCAGGGTGCGCAGTCCGATAAGACGACGGCGTCCGCCCTTTCCATGCTGGGGCTCGGGAGCGACAACGCGCTGCTAAAGGCTTTATCGGGCGCCGCGGGCGGCGAGGAAGGGACCGACGCGCTCTCCTCCCTGCTTGGCGGAAAAGGCGGTACCGCGCTTCGTTCCTCCGATGACGAGACCCTGAAGAAAATACTCGAGCTCCTTGAAAAGCAGGAAGCCCGTTCATCAGCCGACGGCGCGAATACCGCGACGTCGCCGCCAGCCGAATCGGCTCCGTCGGTCGCGCCGATCGTGTCCGGGGGCGAGCTCGTCCGATTCTCCGTAAACGGCTACAGCGTTCTCCCATCGATCACGACGATCGTGTCGTCCGTCATGGCCCGCGACGGTTCGTTCCTGATCACGGGAGACAGATCATATTCCCTTGCGGGTCAGTACGTACCCGAGACGTTTTATCTCCTGTGCCGAAAGACTGGTCCCGCGAGCTATCGCCTATTTGCCGACGTTACGCAGGGACGCCCGAACGAGCGATCCATTCCCTGGAGGCTCGCGCGTATCTCGCCGATTACGGGGACCCTTACCGGGGACCTCTTGGTGTTTCGCGCCGCGGATCCCGAATGGCGGCTTGATCTCGTTATCCGCGTCGTAAGCCCTTCAGTCCCCGGAAACATCGGCCGATAATCAAGATAGGAGCTGCAATAAGTATGTCTACCCGAAGTTTCTGCACCGTCATTGCGGTGTTGTGCGTCCTTTTCCCCGCCCACCTTGTGGCCGAAAACGCGGCGGCCTTGATGGATGCCCTTGGCCGACCCGAGGTTTCGCGCCGTTTCGATCCTCTTTTCCCCCGAGCTTTGACCATGGAAGGCGCGGCGGAGATTTCCGCGGCCGGTTCCGTCGGAGTCGCCGGCGCGCAGACGTATCGCGAGTATCTGCAGAACCACAGCGAGTCCCCAAGGCTGCAATCGGTCCTCCTCAATAACGACGTGTTCGCCCTATACGGCAAACCAGGCTCCAGCGGGATGGGCATTCTTGGCCAATACTCGCTTACGGGCATCGAGCCCGTCATGGACGAGTTCATCAAGACCTACGACGCGGCAAACGGCGATCGCGGGATCGTTCCCGCCTTTTACATAATTTTCGGCACGTGCTGGCCCGAAGGCGAGATCGGCTACCTATCAGACACCGTCATCCGTCAATACATCGATTATGCCGCCGAGCGCGGATGGTATGTTTTCCTTGACCATCAGATCGGAAAGTATACCGTCGAGAACGCCGTTAAGCGCCTTCTTCCCTACCTTGCGTACCCGAACGTGCAACTCGCTCTTGATCCCGAATGGCGCACCACGAAACCCATGCAGGAAATCGGCTCGGTGACGGCGGAGGAAGTCAACGTCGCGCAGAAGATGATCCAGGACTATATGATCGAGCATAACCTTCCCGGCCGGCGCATGCTGGTAATCCACCAATTCAAGCCGAAGATGATCATGAACCGCTCGCTGGTCCGCTCCAACTATGAGCTCGTCCAGCTGATACACTGCGCCGACGGTTTTGGGTCCCCGACCCTGAAGAAAAACACCTACGCGCTCAACGCCCAGGCGAAGAACATTCCGCTTAAGTCCTTCAAGCTGTTCCTCAAGCCGACCGTCGCGGGAGCGGGTTACGACGTTCCTCTGATGACCCCGAACGACGTTTTCCTGCTGAATCCCCGTCCGTACCTGATCATGTACCAGTAATAAAAAAAAGCCACTTGTCCAGAAGGGGTCTCGCGGATACAATAGACTGTTATGCCAAACGACCCCGCGAATCCGCTGATAATTCAAGGCGACCGATCAATACTCCTCGACGTGCACACCGCAAGGGCGGCCGAGGCGCGCGCCGCCCTCATTCCCTTCGCAGAGCTCGAGAAATCGCCCGAGCACCTGCATACCTATCGCATTACGCCGCTGTCCCTGTGGAACGCCGCGAGCGCGGGCTTTACGCCCTCCCAGATCGCCGAGACCCTTAACGCCCTCGCGCGCTTTCCCGTCCCTCAGGCGGTGAACAAGTGGATCATCGAGACGATGGGCCGCTTTGGCAAGATTCGCATGGTCCCGGCGATGGGCGAGGGCCCCGAGATCGAGTATCTCGTCCTCGTCTGCGAGACCGCGATGATCTATCGAGAGATCTCGGCCTCGAAGGCCATGCAAAAATACCTCGCGCCCGACGGCCTCGAGGGATTCCGCCTCAGGCTCGCGGTTCTCAATCGCGGCACCGTGAAGCAGGAGCTGCTCAAGCTCGGCTGGCCGGTCAAGGACGAGGCCCCGCTCCGCGACGGCGAGCCGCTCGATATCTCGCTCCTCCCCGCGTGCCGCTCGGGCGCGCCGCTTTCGATCAGGGATTACCAGCGCGAGGCGGCCGAGGCGCTCGTCGGGGACCGCGGCCCAGGCACCGGCTTCGGGACGATCGTCCTTCCGTGCGGCGCCGGCAAGACCGTCGTCGGCATGGTCGTCATGGCGATGCTGAAGACCAGCACGCTGATACTCACGACGAACGTCTCCGCGGTGCATCAGTGGATCGACGAGCTTTTGGACAAGACCGACCTCGATCCCGAGGATATCGGCGAATACACGGGAGACTCGAAGAGAGTTCGCCCGGTGACCGTCGCGACCTACCAGATCCTTACCTGGCGCCCGACGAAGGACGGCCCCTTTCCCCATTTCGGCATATTCCGCGAGCGCGCCTGGGGACTCATCGTATACGACGAGGTGCACATGCTGCCGGCCCCGGTGTTCCGCGTGACCGCGGAGATCCAGACGATCAGGAGGCTCGGGCTTACCGCGACGCTCGTGCGCGAGGACGGCTGCGAGGGAGACGTGTTCAGCCTCGTCGGTCCCAAGCGATACGACGTGCCCTGGAAAGACCTTGAGGGTCAGGGGTGGATCGCGACCGCGCGCTGCGTCGAGATCCGCGTCGGCATCGCGAGCGAGAAGGAGATCGACTACGCGGTCTCGAACCAGCGACAGAAATACCGCATAGCGAGCGAGAACCCCGCGAAGGTTCCCGTCATTCACGCGCTTCTCGCCCGACACGCCGACGACTCCAAGCTCGTCATCGGGCAATACATCAATCAGCTGGAGTCGCTCGCCGCCGAGCTCGGCGCCCCGATCATCACCGGCAAGACGCCCAACTCCGAGCGCGACCGCATCTACGGCGCGTTTCGGTCGGGCGAGATCAAGACCATCGTCGTCTCCAAGGTCGCCAACTTCGCGATCGACCTTCCCGACGCGTCCGTCGCGATCCAGATCTCGGGAACCTTCGGAAGCAGGCAGGAAGAGGCTCAGCGACTCGGGCGAATCCTGCGTCCCAAGGAAAAGGACTCGCACTTTTACACGATTGTCACGAGCCAGACCGTCGAGGAGGAATTCGCGGCTAACCGCCAGAAGTTCCTCGCGGAACAGGGCTACGAGTATTCCATCGTCAGATGGGACGAGGAAGGGGGCTGCGCCGAATGAGGCCAGAGGAAGTCATAGCCTGGCGCGAGGCGCTTACCCTGCTCGCGGACCAGCATTTTTTCGACCTGATCCGGATGTACATAGGCGCGGTTCGCACGCCCTTTAACAAGCAGCGGCTCATCGAGGAATTGTCCGCGTTCCTGCGCAAGGCGGAGAACCGAGCCGCGATCCTCGACGGACTGGACGAGCTCGACATAAGGATCCTTTCGGCCGTCGTCGAGTTGCCGCAGGCCACGCAGCAGAAGATCGTTTCCCTATTCGCGCCCTCGCGGTCCTTTCCCGAAATTTACGAGCGCGTGCTGAACCTCGAGGAACGCCTGCTGATTTACCGCCGCGGGGACACCTCGACCCGCGAGTACGCGATTAACCCGCTTCTTTCGGACGACCTCGCGCCGAGGATCGGCATGCGCTTCCTTACCGGCCCGCTGGGCGTCGGCGAGCGCGTGTCCGGCCCGGTGCGAGTCGACGATTTGTCGCTCGCGGCGCTGTACGGTTTCTTTCTCCATGGCGGCGAGACGGTAAAGAACGACGGTTCCCTTCGTAAAAAGACGCTCGAGACGCTATGCGCCTCTTTTCCCCAGCTATTCGCCGACGAGGACTGTCCCGCGCTGATCCTGTCCGCGTTCCGGCACCTTGGGCTCATCGTCGCGACGGAGGGAATACTCTCTCCCGACCAGCCCCGGTGGGAGGCCTTCGCGCGGCTATCCAACATGGAGCGCGTCGCCTATCTTTCCGCGGCCGCCGGCGGGCGTTTTCTCCGCGAGAACCTTCAGCGGCGCGCCCAGCTTTTCCTCGACTTTCTCGAGTCTCTCGACCCGGTCGGCAGGTACGACCGCGAAACGGTTTCCCGGCTCGCGTTTTTGCTTTCCGAGAAGCGGGGCGGGGATCCCGCCGGTCGCGCGCATGGCCGATTCGCCACGATGCTCCGTCAGCGCGCCGACCAAGGCGGCGAGGAGCCGGACGGTCTGAACGCGGACTTCGCCGAGGTCGCCCTGGCGTTCGGCCTTATCGTCGAGACCGAGTCCGGGCTCGCGCGCAATTCCGCCGTCGGCTCGATTCCCGCAGGCTCGGCTCTCAATCCTTTTCTCGTCGTCTCTCCGTCGTTCTCGGTAACCCTTATGCCCGGCTTCCGCCTTGCGGACCTTCTGCCGCTCGTCTCGTGCATGGAGGTTCGCGACGTTCAGATCGCGGGGCAGTTCGAGCTAACGCGAAAGGCGTGCGCCGCGGCCTTTGACCGCGGGGAGACGGCCGAGTCGCTTTCGGCCCTGCTTGGTAAATGGTCGTCGCAGGACGTCCCCCAGAACGTGCTTTTCTCGCTGAAGGATTGGTATCGCGGCTATTCGTCCGTGACGCTCTACCACGGTTACGTGCTCCGCGTGGACGACGGTCGGCGCGCGCTCTTCGAGAACGACGAGCGCCTTTCGTCCCTGATTCGAAAGGTCCTCGCGCCGGGGGTATACCTGCTTTCCGTCTCCGATCCCAACGATATTCAGGAAGCCTTCGCCGACGCGGGCCTTGACGCCGCGCCGGCCGTGAGCGCCCCCGCCCGGCAAGGGGAAGCGCTGCCGCTCCCGTCTCTTTGCGTCCCGCAAAAATGCGGCGAGCGTTCCGGCGCGGAAACGCAGGAAGGCGAACGCGCGGAAACCGCGGACCCACTGGATGCGGCGGGCTCCGCGCCTTTCGCCGAGAGGCAGGCCTCCCTACGCGCCGCGCTCGACGCGCTCTCGCTTCCGCCTGACCTCGCCGACGCGCTCGCCTCGCGCATCGAGCGGCGCATCGTGCTCGTCCCCTCGCAGCTCGACCCGGCCTCCGTTCGCGTGGAAAAGGTCGAGGCCCGCGACATGGATTTTCTCGGGAAGGTCAGGATAGCCGAGTACGCGATCGCGACCGGCTCGCTCCTCGAGATCTCGCTCGACGAGCGCGACGGCGGGCGCGCGATCCTTGGGCGGCCCGTCTCGACGGAGAAGCGCACGGGCGACGTGCTCCTGAAGATCGCGATCGAGCCCGACGGCGCTATCGAGCAGGTATCGCTCGGTCGGGCCCTCCTCGTCCGTCGCATACGCGGATCGATATTCTCCGAGTTGCCGAGAGTCGAGAAGTAGGGGCGCCCAGCGTCTCATTTTATTTGCCAAGGCCCCTGAACTCGATTATCATCAAGTGTGCTGAGGCCTTGCAGGAGGATACATGAGGGTCATTGTTAAGGAAGATTATTCAACGTGCGCCGAATGGGCGGCGAATCATATAGTCAGAAGGATTAGCGCCTTTAACCCAACCCCGGATCGACCGTTCGTCGTCGGGTTGCCGACCGGGTCCACGCCGCTTGGCGTGTACAAAGAACTGATCCGGCTCCACAAGGCGGGGAAGGTGTCGTTTCGCAACGTCGTATCCTTTAATATGGATGAATACGTCGGGCTTGAGCGCAACCATCCGCAAAGTTTTTATCGCTTCATGATGGATAACTTCTATTCCCATATCGATATCCCGTCGGGCAACATCAATTATCTGGACGGCATGGCGAGCGACCCCATGGCCGAATGTCAGCGCTACGAGAAAAAAATCGCGTCGTACGGAAAGATTAACATGTTTCTCGGGGGAGTGGGGGCCGACGGCCATATCGCGTTTAACGAGCCGGGCTCATCCCTAAGCTCCCGGACGCGGCAAAAGACCCTGACGCAAGACACCATTATCATGAACTCGCGTTTTTTCGGGGGCGATCCCGAGCAGGTGCCGACGAAGGCCCTGACCGTCGGCGTTGGCACGATTACCGACGCCGAGGAGGTGATGATCCTCGCGTCCGGCTATACCAAGGCGCGCGCCCTGCATCACGGGATTGAGGAAGGCGTCAACCACATGTGGACGATCAGCATCCTTCAGCTTCACCCAAAATCGATAATCGTGTGCGATGAGGACGCGACGGACGAGCTTCGAGTCGGCACGGTTCGGTATTTTAAGGATATTGAGGCGAAAAACTACCGCGATTCGTAAGGTATTTTCCATGCAAACCGGTTTTCCGCGTTTGACAATTGACTTATCACTATGGTATTGTTGGTTGGTTGAGTATTTCAATCAACCTGAGGAGTGAATATGAAATTCGGTCATTTTGACGATGTAAACCGTGAGTACGTCATCGAGACGCCACGGACCCCGTACCCCTGGATCAATTATCTTGGAAATACGCAGTTTTTCTCGCTCATTTCCAATACCGCTGGCGGATACGCGTTCTACACCGACGCCCGCCTTCGCCGCCTAACTCGATACCGATACAACGACGTTCCGCTCGACAACAACGGCCGCTACTTCTTCATCAAGGACGGCGACGCCGTTTGGAATCCCGGCTGGAAGCCGATGCGCGTCGAGCTTGATTCATACGAATGCCGCCACGGCTTCGGCTATACCAAGTTCTCCTCCTCCAAGAACGGCCTTAAGGCCGACACCCTTTACATGGTGCCGAACGGGGAGAACGCCGAGATCCAGAGAATCACCCTGACGAATACCTCGAAGGCCAAGAAGGACGTCTCCCTCGTTTCCTACGTTGAGTGGTGCCTCTACAACGCGCTCGACGACACGACGAACTTCCAGCGCAACTTCTCCACCGGCGAGGTAGAGATCGAGGGCGGC
>Ga0066602_10001898_pt1 | contig 13154 bp, 10 predicted proteins | sample Higcelweek5metaG_FD_59481 | JGI IMG/M metagenome (GOLD analysis project Ga0066602, IMG submission 59481) | Freshwater pond sediment microbial communities from the University of Edinburgh, under environmental carbon perturbations - High... | ecosystem: Environmental > Aquatic > Freshwater > Pond...
AAAATAAACGGTTATAATTTTTGTATTTAAATCATATTGTTTAACAAATAATTTTTAAGATTATGAAATTAGAAAGTTTGAAAGAAACTAAATTCAAAGATTCAACTTTGAAAAAAGAACAAATGTTTAAATTAAACGGTGGAGTGGGTACTGTAACTCCTGGTGGTTCTGGATGTGGTTATGGCACATTTACTTCGGATTATTATACTAGTTATTCTTATGACTATGGATATGATGCTATAAGAACAAACGCTGATGGTACAACTTATACAACTTATCATAACAGAACAAATGTGGTAAGAAATGCTGATTGCCCATAATTTTTTTAAATAATTTTGTAATAAACCTATGTTAAAGATGATTTAATTTAGGTTTATTTTGTTTTTTATATTAATTTAAAATTACTTAGTTTTAATTATTTTCTAATGAGAAAGTCCTTTTTTACAATTTTTATCTTAATTCTGACTAGCTTATTTGGTCATAATCAATATGGTCAAAGCATGAGTAATAAAACAAAATTTCATCAAAAGGATTTTGAAAAAAATAAAATAGATGAAGAAACGTTTCACTTATGGAGGTATAAGTATTTAAAATCTTCAAATATAAAAGACACTCTAATTCCATCGATTTTTGTTGACGATAGAAACTATAAAGGGTTAATAAATTATGGAGTTCAATTTAAATCTAAAGATTTTAAAACTTTTCAATTCTTAGAGAGTCATCGAATGTGGTATTTGAAGGTTAATTTTGAAAAAACAGTATTTAATCCAAAAGATAGCATAATTGAAATAGAAGGATATGTGGATGGTGGTTGGGCAGATTCAGTTAGTGAAAAATTGAAACAAAAAAATATTGAAAATGGATTTGATATTTTTCTGGGTGAAAAAAAAGATACAATTGTTCAATGTTATTTGGGTAAAGTTGTAAATGAGGAGTTGATTGAAGTAAAATTAAATGGAAGAAATGTTAATGAAAGCACCATCTTAGATACTTTTCCTGCTTTTTATTTTAAAAATTATTCGCACTATAAAACAATGTCCAATGGGAAACGTTACTTTAAAATAAAGGGGAAAGTGACCTCTAAAACGATACTAGCCTTTGGAGATACAGGTTGTTATTCTGAAGTTTTTGATTTGAGTACAATGGTGTATTTTCCAAAAAAAAATAAACAAAAAAAAATAACACGAAGTAAAAATATATCGCATATAACACTTATTCATGAAAATCAATTATTATCTAAAAATGGGATAGTAAAAACAGAACAAATAAATTATTACACGTATACTGAGGCGGCTGAAAATTATATATTAAAAAGACAATTTGTAAAAGCAAAAGAACAATATAATTTATTGATTAAAAATTATAACACTGTTTTTGCAAAAGATATTCATAATGCCATACGCTGCGCAGTTTTTTCAAGAGATTACGAAAACGCCTATTATTGGGCAGAAAAATTAGCTAAAAAAGGAGTTCCATTTGTGTATTTTAATTCAAATATATTTAAGTTATTAAAAAAGCATAAACAGTGGGACAGTTTCAGTAAAAAATATGACTCCATTTATAATGAATTTCGAAGTAAAAGAGATGTGGAATTTAAAGAAGAAATAGAAAGATTATTACAAGAAGACCAAGCTGATTATGGATTGGCAAATAGGAAAGAACCTAAAGTATTATTTGAAACAACCGAAAGAGTCACAAATAAATTAATAGATTTATTAAATGAAAAAGGTTACCCTTCAGAAGAAAAAATAGGAGTATATTTAATTAACGACACAATATTAGATAGCTCACCTGCATATAATGTAATTATACGTCATGCTTTTCAGCAAAATTCAAGAAATCAAGATGAGTTAATGAATTTACTAGATATAGCTAACACTAAATTAGAATATGATAAAAAAAGAAGTCCTAATCATAAAGGCTTTTTAAATTCGTGTTTCCATATTTATAGAGGTAATTTATATTCGCATAAATCGTGCGGAAGAAATGAATTAATGATTAAAAAAATGAAATATATGTTTAACAATCCGCATAATTTTATACTTGATTTTGGAGACTTTATAGTAAATGAATTTGATAAAGAAAATGAAGAGAAGAATGAAAAGTTTTATAAAGAACAATTTGATTTTATTATAAAGCTTACTGATAATTGGGAATTTTATGAAAATTAATTTTTAATATGATTTTATTTTACAGTAAAGATGTTGATGATTTTGTTAATGAAGTAATTGATTGTATCGATGATGAGTTTATTCGTTTCAGCGAGTTTGATAAAATTGTTATAGATAATATGGAATATTCTAACCAAAATAACTCTTATATAGTAAGTAGTCAATATGTAAAAAATATTGATCTTGAAAGAGTTAAAAGTATTTGGTTCAACGGAGGCGTTGTTAATTCTTTGGGAGATGAATATGAAAATAAGTGTTATGAAATTTTAAACGATGCGTATTTACTACAAAAAGAAACTTATAAAATAGGTACACGATTAGCTGAATTTAAATTTAATCGTTTGGATGTTATGTTAGAAGCTAAAAATCAAAAACTTAAAATACCTCATACATTAATTACATCTAACAAAAAGAAACTACTCGATTTTTACAATTTATATAGCCTTAAAAATGGAATTATATCAAAAAGAATATTGGATAGCTATTATTATGAAGATGATAAATATTCATATAATTTTAATTTAACGTTCTCTATTACACCTGAGATTATTAAAGAAGTTCCAAATGAATTTGCGATTTCAATTTTTCAAGAGCGCATTATTGCCGATTTTGAAATTAGAGTAATTTACATTGATGGGAATGTTTTTTCTGCTTGTGTCTATAATTTTGATAATAATGTTGATTATAGAACTAAATTATGGAACATGAATGACATTAGAATTACACCTTTCGCTTTGCCATATGAAATTGAAAATAAAATCGTTAAAGTCTTCAAAAAATTTGACATGAATTTTGGTTCTGCTGACTTAATGTATAGTAATGGTGAATATTATTTTTTAGAGATAAACCCTACTGGTCAAATAAGTTTTATTAATAACGCTTGTAATTATTATATTGAAAATGTTATGGCTGAAAAACTAACTAAATATGGAAAGGAAACCAATTAATATTTTTAATGGACTTAAAATTGAAATTAAAAACAATAATCAAATTGACAATTTTGAAAAACCTAAGAGCAAACTAGTCTCTATAAAGGCATATCAAAATTCTCGTAACATAACAAAACCTTTCGTTAAACCTATATCTAAAATTATTTAAATTGGAAACAACTAATTTTATTGTTTTTTCAGATTGTATTCCTGTAAAAGGGTTCAGTAGGAGTATTATTTGTGATACAATGAATAATAAATATTTTTTTATTCCTAATGGATTATATGATATACTAAAGAAGTATAAAGGAAAAACTATTGAAAGTATTAAACAAGACTTTAATCATCAATATGACGAAATAATTGATGATTACTTTAATTTTTTAATCGACAATAGATTGGTTTTTTTTAATTCAAATCCAAGTTTATTTCCAAAAATAAATCTGCAATGGACTAGTTCTGCAAAAATTACAAATGCAATAATTGACATAGGTAATAAACATCACGATTATATTAATTTATTCAATCAACTTGAAATTTTAAAATGCTCTCATGTTCAAATTCGTTATTTTCATCAAATAGGATTTAATTCAATAAATAATATTATTGAACATCTTAATTATAATAAATCTAGAGTCAATTCAATAGATTTTATTATTCCATATTGTGATGATTTTATACAAGAAGATTTTAATTTTTTAATAGAACAAAATAGTAGAATTCATTCGATCATAATTTACAATTCTCCATTTGATAAAAGCAATAAACCTTTAAATAAAAACATGGGATATCTTGTTTTTGTTAAAAGAAATATTTTAAACGAGAAACATTGTGGAATTATAAACGAAGAATATTTTTATTCAAATATTAAACTACATTCAGAATCTCAACATCATAATACTTGCTTAAATCGTAAAATCTCAATTGACAAAGACGGCTATATTCGTAATTGTCCGAGTATGCCTCAGCATTTTGGCAACATCAAAGACATAACTTTAGAAGAAGCTTTAAATCATACCGATTTTAAAAAATACTGGAACGTAACCAAAGATATGATAGAAATTTGTAAAGACTGTGAATTTCGTCATATTTGTACTGATTGCAGAGCTTACACAGAACGTACTCATTTTGAAGAAGACATAGACTTATCCAAACCATTGAAGTGTGGCTATAATCCATATACAAATGAATGGGCAGAATGGAGTACCAATCCATTAAAACAAAAAGCAATTGAATATTACGGCATGCAAGAATTAGTAAAAAAAGATGCTTAAAAAATTTCCATTCTACAAACAACCCGATAGTAAAGACTGCGGTCCAACATGTTTAAAAATCATTGCTAAACATTACGGTAAAACTTTAAATATACAAACCTTACGTAGTCTATCAGAAACTACTCGTGAAGGCAGTAATCTATTAACTCTAAGTGATGCTGCCGAGAAAATAGGCTTTCGAACATTAGGGGTTAAACTATCTATTAAAAAGTTAGAAGAAGCACCTTTACCATGTATTTTGCATTGGAATAACAATCATTATGTTGTACTTTATAAAATCAAGAAAAATAAATTCTACATTTCCGATCCTGCGCATGGTTTATTGGAATATGATGAACAAGATTTTTTGAAATTATGGATAGGCAATAATGCAACTTCCGAAACAGAAGAAGGAATTGCTTTATTATTAGAACCTACTCCAACTTTTTATAAAAATGAGTGGGATAATGAAGATAGTAAAGAGTTTGGTTTTGCTTTGTTAACTAAATATATTATTCCTTATAAATCTTTTGTTGTTCAGTTAGCTATTGGTTTATTAGCGGGTAGTTTATTGCAACTAATTTTTCCATTTCTTACTCAAAGTATAGTAGATGTTGGTATTCAAAATCAAAATCTACATTTTATTTATTTAGTATTGTTTGCTCAGCTTTTTTTGTTCTTAGGTAAAACAGCTTTAGAACTCATTAGAAGTTGGATATTATTGCATTTATCAACCCGAATCAATATTTCGCTTATATCTGATTTCTTTATCAAATTAATGAATTTGCCAATTTCATTCTTTGATGTTAGAATGACTGGAGATATCATGCAACGGATTAATGACCATAAAAGAATTGAAAGGATATTAACCACTTCTTCATTAAGTGTATTGTTTTCTGTGATTAATATGTTTATCATGGGTGGCGTTTTGGCTTACTATAATTTAAAAATATTTACAGTATTCTTTATTGGAAGTATCTTATACTTTGGTTGGGTAGTTTTGTTTTTAAAACGAAGAGAGGCATTAGACTATAAGCGTTTTGCAGAGGTTTCACAAGAGCAAAGTAAAGTAATTGAACTTATCAATGGCATGCAGGAAATCAAACTCCACAATGCTGAAAAACAAAAACGTTGGGGTTGGGAATACATTCAAGCAAGATTATTCAGAGTTTCGATGAAAAGTTTGGTGTTAGAACAAACACAAAGTATTGGCTCAAATTTTATAAACGAATTAAAAAATATCATCATTATTTTCCTATCGGCTAAATTGGTAATTGATGGACAAATCACTTTAGGTATGATGATGGCAATTAGTAGTATTGTAGGAAACCTTAATGGACCTGTTTTGCAATTAATAGGTTTTATTAGAGAAGTACAAGATGCTAAAATATCATTAGCCAGATTATCAGAAATTCACGAAAAAGAAGATGAAGCGCAACAAGAAGAAACACAAACTAATGATATTCCATTAGAAAGTGATATAGCTTTAAAGGAAGTTTCTTTTAGGTATATAGGTTCAGATTCAAATGTGCTAGATAATTTGAATCTGAATATTCCTGCCAATAAAATAACAGCCATTGTTGGAACTAGTGGAAGTGGTAAAACAACTTTGATGAAACTATTATTGAAATTCTACGAACCTAATAAAGGTCAAATCACAATTGGTAAAACCGACTTGAATAATATCAAGCAAAAATCTTGGCGCTCGCATATTGGAACGGTAATGCAGGAAGGCTATATCTTCAATGATACAATTGCTAATAATATAGCAGTTGGTGTTGATGTAATTGATAAAGAGCGTTTAGTTTATGCCGCTGACGTGGCTAATATTTTAAGCTTTATTCAAGAATATCCTTTAGGATTTAACACTAAAATAGGTCAAGAAGGTGTCGGTATGAGTACAGGACAAAAGCAACGTTTATTAATAGCTAGAGCTGTTTACAAAAATCCGGAAATGTTATTTTTTGATGAAGCTACTTCTGCCTTAGATGCTAATAACGAAAAAGAAATTATGGAGAAGCTAAATATCTTTTTCAAAAACAAAACTGTTGTGGTCATTGCACATCGATTAAGTACAGTTATGAATGCTGATCAAATTGTGGTTTTGGAAAAAGGAAAAATTATTGAAATGGGTAACCATAGTGAATTGGTAGCCAAGAAAGGAAACTATTACGAGTTAGTAAAAAATCAATTGCAATTAGGAAATTAATATGCCAAATCATTACGAAATAGAACTCAGAAGCGAGGAAGTTCAGGATATATTAACTAAAATTCCACATTGGATTATTCGATGGGGCTCTTTGGTAGTTTTAGTTATTTTACTGCTTTTATTTTTGGTATCCTGGATGGTTAAATATCCAGATATAATTACTACTGAAATCACTATTACAACCCAAATCCCACCTGAAAAACTAGTTGCTAAAACCTCTGGTAAAATTCAAACTATTTTAATTGATGATAAAACAATAGTAAATGAAAACACACCGCTAGCGGTTATAGAAAATGCTGCCAATTATAAAGATGTATTTCTTTTGAAAGCTATCACTGATACCATATCATTAACAAATTCAAAATTTCCATTTGAAAAACTACAAGCAGCTCAATTCGGAGAAATTGAAAATAGTTTTGCTATGTTTCAAAAAGAGTACATAGCAAGCGAGTTGAATAAACAATTGCAACCTTATAAAGTTGAATCTAGTGCACAAAATTTTGAAGCTAAACAATTAAGAGATCGATTACAACTTTTGGAGGGACAAAAAGAGATTAATCAATCAGAACTTCAGTTATTAAAAACTGATGTTGAACGTTATGAGAAATTGTTTAAAAAAGGTGTCATTTCAGCTCAAGAAATTGAAAAGCAAAGATTAATTTATCTACAAGCAGAAAAGAACTATAAAAGCTTATTAAGTTCAATTTCACAATTGAAATCTTCCATAAATGAATTGAACAGAAGTAGTAAAACAACGGTAATAAATGAAAGTACCACTTCAATTAATTTAGAAAGAAGTGTAATGCAATCGTTTTACCAACTTAAAAAAGCAATCAAAGATTGGGAGTTAAATTATGTCTTTCGTTCTTCAGTGAAAGGGACAGTTTCCTTTTTACAAATTTGGTCTGAAAATCAAACCATAAACGCTGGTGAAAACATGTTTGCCATTATACCTTCAACTGAGAAAGGCTACATTGGAAAAGTTAAAGCCGTAGCTCAAAATTCAGGAAAATTACAGATAGGTCAAAAAGTAAACATTCGATTAGCCAATTATCCTGATAGGGAATTTGGAGTAATCGAAGGAAAATTAAAAACAATATCATTAACTCCAGATAAAGAAGGCAATTTACTTTTAGATATAGAACTTCCAAACGGACTCCAAACATCCTATAAAAAGCAAATCAATTTCCAACAAGAAATGACAGGAACAGCTGATATAATTACTGAGGATTTACGATTATTGGAAAGGTTATTATATCAGTTTAGAGATGTTTTTAGGAGGTGAGTTGTTTTCGAATTTTATCACTAAAGATATTTTTAAGTGGAGATACATTTCTGTAATTTCAAATAAAGTTATAAAAAGAAAGAATAAAGGAATATTTATTATAGAATAAATATAATATAGAAATCCTTATTTTTACAAAGAATACTCTAAAATTTTAAAATGAATTCTATAATTGAAAACAGAATAATATACTTCGATAATGCTTCTACTACTAAGATGGATGAAGAGGTATTGTTTACAATGTTGCCCTATTTTAAAGACCTTTATGGTAATGCATCAAGTTCACATAAATTTGCTTTGAATATTAGTAAAGAGATTGAAGTTTCAAAACAAAAAATAGCGGATTTAATAAATTCCCAATCTAAAGAAATTATTTTTACTTCTGGTGCTACAGAATCTATAAATACAATTCTCAAAAGTGTTTTAAATTCCAATAATCAACGAAACCAAATCATTACAGTCTCAACTGAACATTCTTCTGTTCTTGATACATGTGAATTCTTAGAAAATAATGGGTTAGATATCGTTTATTTACCTGTTCAACAAAATGGTTTAATTGATTTAGAAACTTTAAAAAATATAATTGGACCAAAGACTTTAATGGTCTGCGTGATGTTAGTAAATAATGAAACTGGAGTAATTCAACCTATTAAAAAAATTACAGAGATAGCACACCAAAATGGAGCTTTGATGTTTACAGATGCTACACAAGCTGTTGGTAAAATTAAAGTTGATGTAATCGATTTAGATATAGATTTTATGGCATTTTCAGGTCATAAAATTCATGGTCCTAAAGGTATAGGTGGGGTTTATTTAAAAAAACAATTATTCAAAGATTTTAATGCTCAAATTCATGGGGGAAAGCATCAAGATGGTTTACGAAGTGGAACTTTAAATGTGCCAGGAATAATAGGTTTTGGTAAAGCTTGTGAAATTGCATCTCGACAAATAGATAATTATCATTCTGTTTATGAGTTAAAAAAAATGTTAGAGTTTGAATTATTGAAAATAGAAGATTCTTTTATTAATGGTGACATAGAAAATAGAATTTACAATATTTCAAATATTTGTTTTCCAAATATAGATTCAAATATTGCAATTGATATGTTAGATAATATATGCGTTTCTAATGGTTCAGCATGTAGTTCCGCTCTGATAGAACCTTCTTACGTTTTAAAGGCAATGGGATTAAGCAGAGAAGAAGCTAATTCATCTATACGATTCAGCTTAAGTAAATACACAACTGAAGAAGAAGTAATTATTCTTGTTCGAAAATTAAAAGAAATTATAATGCAAATAAAACCTTTCAAGCATGTTTAAAATAACTAATGAAGAACTTTTTAAAGCTTTATATTTTTGCCCTACAGAGGAAGAAATTGATAAAATAATACAAAAGCACCCTGAAACATTTATAGACGGTAATTGGGCCCCGCTTGGAGGAAATGAGAATATGTTTGGTATTGTTCGTAATCAGCAATCTAATCCTATAGCGGCATTAGTTGAAAAAGTAACAAATTCTATTGATGCTATTTTAACAAAAAAATGTTTGGAAAAAGGAATATCTCCAGATTCTAATGAAGCTCCGCAAACAATGGACGAAGCAATAAAATTGTTTTACCCGGATTATAAAAATTGGGATTTAAAACAAAATAGGAAAAATCAATCTGAAGATATCCAAATTTTAGCTGACGGTCCTCCAAAAAATACTTCCGTTATTATTTATGATAATGGTGAAGGACAACATCCTGAAAATTTTGAAAATACATTTCTCTCATTAGTTAGAGGTAATAAAATAAATATCCAGTTTGTACAAGGAAAGTACAATATGGGTGGAAGTGGAGCTCTTGTTTTTTGTGGTAAAAGAAGATATCAGCTAATTGCTTCAAAAAGATTTGATGGGACAGGCAACTTTGGCTTTACGTTAATTAGACAAAGAAGAATTAGTGAATCTGGAGAAAATAGAAGATCTAGTCACTTTGAGTTTTTGAAAATTGATAACGAAATTCCTAATTTTTCTATTACAGAGCTTGATTTAAAATTAACCGGGAGAAAGTTTTCTACTGGAACAATCATAAAAATGTATTCATATCAATTCCCTACTGGTTATTCCGGTTTTGCTCAAGATTTGAATCAAAGTTTAAATGAATTTCTTTTTGAGCCTGTTTTGCCTTTATTAACAGTTGATAATAAAGAACGTTATCCAAATAATAAAGTACTAGAATTAGATCTGTTTGGATTGAAAAGACGTTTAGAGGATTCTCAAAGTGAATATATTGATACTTATTTTTCTGAAGAATATGAAGATGAACTTTTTGGTAAAGCAAAAGTCACATGTTATGTATTTAAACCTAAAACAGAGAAGCATGATTTGAAAAAAAGTAAAGAGATTATCAGAAGTAGATTTTTTAGAAACAATATGTCTGTAATGTTCTCTATAAATGGACAGGTACACGGCAGCTATACTTCAGAATTTATTTCAAGAACATTAAAATTTAATTTACTTAAAGATTATTTGTTAATACATGTTGATTGCACTAAAATAAATCCTGATTTTAGAGAAGAATTATTTATGGCTTCTCGTGATCGTTTAAAACATGGAGAAGAAGCAAATGCTTTACGTGATTATCTAGGAAAGAAGCTTCGTAAAAGTGAATTGGAAGAAATTAATAGACGAAGAAGAGAAACTATTGGTTTAGAGAGTGAAGATACTTCAGAATTGATTAAATCGTTTGCTAAAAATCTTCCGAAAGACAGTGAGCTTTTTAAGTTATTGCAAAATACTTTAAAATTAGAAGAGAAAAAGGAAGAAAAAAGAAGTACACCAAATTCAACAAAATCAAAACAAGAGCTCAGACCATTTTTACCCCAACGATTTCCTACTAAATTTGATTTATATAATAAAAAAGATGGTATTAACTTAATAAGTTTGCCAAAAAATAGTGAGCGTATTATTAAGTTTGATAGTGATGTCGATAATGATTATTTTGATAGGACTGATGAACCTGGAGAATTACAGCTTTCTATTTTAAAGGTTAAACATGCCACTAGCTCAGGTGGTGATCAAGTTGGAAATCAAACAGAGGTTTCGGCATTACTTAATATTGCAAAAAGCAGCCCTAACAGAGGTACCATTAAGTTAACTTTAGAACCAAAGGGTATTTTGAATATTGGTGATGAGATTGAAATAAAAGCATCTTTAACAGCACCTGGAAAAGCATTTGAAGAAATTATTTTAGTAAAAATAACAGATAAAGAAGCTCCTAAAGAAGTTGTGCAAAAAGAGGAAGAAGATTTAGATCAAATTGGTTTGCCAAAACTTCAAAAGGTATATGAGAAAGATTGGGAATCATTACAAGAAAAAGGTATTACTATGGATATTAAAACCGTTATGTATCCATTTTCAGAAGGGGATAAATTGGAAGAAATCTATATTAATCTTGATAGTCATGTTTTTTTAAGTCATCGCTCAAAATTAAAAAACGAGAATCAAATTGTTACTGCACAGAGAAAATATATTTCTTCAGTATATTTTCATACTCTATTTCTCTATATGATAACTAAAAGAAGAAACTATACAATTTCAAGGGAGAAAAATGGAAATGACGAAGATATTACCATAGATGAATACATAATGGACGTTTTTGACAGCTATTATAGTGACTTTCTATTAAACTTTGGTATGGAGCAATTAATGGGGGCATTAGAGGAATAAAAATAACTATATTTGAAAAATAAAACGTATGCAAACATCAGCATTTGAATTAGGAGAGCAGATTGATTTAAGAAGAGTTACCTATAAATTACATAGTAGTTTGTGGACTAGGTATAATTTGGGTCAAATAGATTTAAATTTTGATACTTGGAACATAATAAAATATCTAAATGATGATGCAAATGGATTTTCGGAAGAAATAGAAAATTTGCCTAATGATAGAGGTGGTTTATATCTTTTTTTTGCAAAATGTAATATTTTAACAGGGATAACTGAATATCCTTTTTACATAGGAAGAGCTCAATTAACTGATGGTCAGAATTTAAGAAAAAGATGTCGCGAGTATTACACTAAGTTTGCTAGAGATAATGAAAGACCCAAAATAACTAAGATGATTAATTATTGGGGAAAGGATTTGTATTTAGCTTATAAAGAAATTGATGATAATGATGATATAGTTGATTTCGAAAAAAAGTTAATTAATAGTTTATTACTACCGATGAATGATGAAATACCAGATCAAGAAATAAGAGAATCAATTAAAGCATTTCAGCAATGAGAATACCAGCAATAAGAGCCAAGATAGGTATATGGGATTACTATGTTACAACACTAACTTTTGAGCAAGTTAGAGACTTTGTATCAAAGATTGATAATAATTTACACCAATCTGAAGGATTGAAAGATTTAATTCAAAGAAGCATTACAAATAATTTTTTAAGTATTAAGGACTATATAGTTGGACAGCCAGAAATGTTTTTCAATTCGTTAGTGTTAGCTGTATATGATGATTATCCTGACTGGAAAGAAATAGAATTTAAATATAATGATATTGAAACTTACCAAATGGGATTGTTGGAATTTCCTGGGAATCATAAAGTTTTTCCTGTTGATGGGCAGCACAGAGTTGAAGGCATAAAAGCAGCGTTGTTAGAAAACCCTGAGTTAAAAAATCAAAAAATTGCAGCAATTTTTATAGGTCATTCAAATACAGATGAAGGTAAACAAAAAACTAGAAGATTGTTCTCTACTTTGAATAGATATGCTAAGCCTGTATCAAAAGATGATATAATAGCTCTAGATGAAGATGATATTGTTGCAATTTTAACTAGAAAGTTATTAGAAGAGTATCCGGTTTTTACTGGTAAAAGAGTTATTAATGCAAAACAAAAAGCCATTCCTTCAACAAATAAAACAGCTATAACGTCTATTATAACTTTTTATCAAGCAAATTTAGAAGTACTTAAAATATTTTTAAAAAAGAAAAAAGGAATTAAGCCAACGAAAACAAATATTGATACTTATTTAAAATTTAGACCAGAGAAAATACAAATTGAAGAATTTGAAATATTTTTATGTAATTTTTGGAATAGTTTTAAAACTAAAATTAATGTTATCTCAGATTATATTTTGATTGATGAAAATGAAAATCCAGCAACAAATTATAGAAATAATGAAAATGGAGGTAACTTAATTTTTAGACCAGTTGGTTTTCTGCCGTTAGTTAAGGTTGCCTTAGATATTTATAGTACAGAAGACATCTCGTTTGATGATATTTTTGATAGATTTAATCAAATTAATTTAAATTTAGATTC
>Ga0066602_10001902_pt1 | contig 13141 bp, 13 predicted proteins | sample Higcelweek5metaG_FD_59481 | JGI IMG/M metagenome (GOLD analysis project Ga0066602, IMG submission 59481) | Freshwater pond sediment microbial communities from the University of Edinburgh, under environmental carbon perturbations - High... | ecosystem: Environmental > Aquatic > Freshwater > Pond...
TTATTCCCGGGAAAAAACCTGATTTTTGCTGTATGGAAAATATAAACTCCAAGGTTTTCATTCCTCTTTGCCATTCAAGTTCTCCTCCCAGTTTCATTAACGGGTAACTGCTCATTCCGTCTCCGCACCAGCCGGGCTGCCATCGTTTTTTCTCTGTATCCATGCCATAACCCCATTGATCCGAATAATTCATTTTATTATATTTTTCTTTTTGTATTTCGAACTGCTTTTGGAAAGGCAAGGTTGCCGGACGAGCGTCGCCCATTCCCATACATTTTCTGTTTTCAAAAAACATCTTATAAAATTCTGTGATACTCCCGCAATCGAAATTGATTTTTTTATAGGGAATTTCCGCATTTTCCGCAGTCTCATCCGCTGTATCGGCATTTTCTTTCATAAAAGGCCATCGGTAAACCTTTTCCCTGAAAGCCGGGTAAGATATAGAAATTCTGCCGTTTTCGTATGCCAAGCCCAGATTGTTTCCGTTTATCTCCTGAACCGTAAAAACAAGCATAGCTTTTCCGTATTTTTGTGAGAATACACCTATACAAGGAACCGATACATCCCCTGTAGTCACCTCTATCTTGCCGCTGCAATCCTTGTTTAGGCGCGGTACGTCAGTGATTGTTACAGGCATGTCGACGCGTACTTCTTCAAGCGTAAACATCGGCGGATAATTTCTTTTTACCGAATCAAACCTGTTACCATTATAAGCGCAGGCGGGAAACAGAACATACTCGTCTTTATCAAAGCCTTCAAACACTATTTTGTTAATCATGGCTCGCTCGTCCTTTCTATTATTTATTTATACAACACTATCAACAATCAATGGGATGTTGAATTTTTCCCTTAATTTATCAACTGCGCAGACGGCGTCATTTTTGTTTACAATCAATGATATATGCATTTCTGAAGTCGATACCATTTGAATATCGACATTTAAGTCGTAAACGGCCTCAAATACCATTGCCGCTATGCCCGGATGATGAATCATGCCTGAGCCGACAATTGATATTTTTGATACATTTCTTGTAAATTCAATTTTATATCTTTCCCCGAATTTTTGGTTTAAGATATTTAAAACGGCATCTGTTTTTTCTTCCGCCACTGTAAAGTCAATGTCTTTTTTATTGTTTTTATCAGTTGTCTGCAATATAATATCCACACTTGTGTTGTTTTTTGCCAGCGCAGCAAAGATTTCAAAAGCCTTACCGGGAATATCTTCAACACCGAGAATGGAGAATCTCGTAATCCCGTCTTGTTTCATGATTTCTCTGATATAAGTTTTTTCCATCCCATCGCCCTCATTTCATCAATAATTTATAAGTTCATCTCCGCTTTCATTGAATTAAATTGATCCATGACAAAGTCAATTTGCTCCTTTGTAAGCGCTGCGGACATCTGCGTTCTTATTCTTGCTTTTCCACGAGGCACAACCGGATAGGAAAACGCCGTTACATATACACCCTTTTGCAGCATTCTGTCCGCCATTTTGAAGGCATTTTTTTCGTCATATAGCATAATTGGAATAATGGGGGTGCCGTTATCTGAAATATCAAACCCTGTCTGCTTCATTAATCTGCTGAAATATCGGGTATTGTCAAACAGCTTTTCTCTGTATTCCGCGCTGTTTTCAATCAGCTCCAGCGCCTTGATTGTTCCTGCCGCGATAGAAGGAGCCAAAGTATTGGAAAACAAATAAGGTCTTGATTTTTGGCGCAGCAAATCAATAATTTCCTGCCTGCCGCTTGTATATCCGCCCGACGCGCCACCCAGCGCCTTGCCGAACGTTCCTGTTAATATGTCCACTCTTCCGCTGACACCGCAATATTCAGGTGTACCTCTGCCGCCCTCTCCCATAAATCCCACGGCGTGACTGTCGTCAACCATGACAAGTGCGTCATATTCGTCCGCCAAATCGCAGATTTCTTTCAGATCTGCAACAATGCCGTCCATGGAAAAAACGCCGTCTGTTGCGATTAATTTTATTCTTGCGCCCTTTGCTTCCTCCAGTTTTTCCTTTAAATCCGCCATATCGTTATTTTTATATCTGAATCGTTTCGCCTTACAAAGCCTTATACCGTCAATGATACTCGAATGGTTAAGCTCATCGCTGATTATTGCATCCTCTTCAATTAATATCGTCTCAAATAATCCTCCATTAGCGTCAAAACAGGAAGAGTACAGAATAGTATCCTCCATGTCCAAAAAACTGCTTACCTTAGCTTCTAGTTGCTTATGTATATTTTGTGTTCCGCAAATAAAACGAACTGACGATAGCCCATATCCATATTTATCATAACTGTTTTTCGCAGCTTCAATAATATCGGGATTACTGCATAAACCCAAATAATTATTTGAGCAAAGATTAATTACCTCGTTTCCTTCTGCTACCTTAATCCTTGCTCCTTGCTTAGATACCAATACACGTTCGTTTTTTTCAAGACCGCTTTCTATAATGGTTTGGTTATCTTTCTTTAAATATTTAATCGCACTTTTCATATAATGCAACCCCCTTTTAGCATGCCTATAAGCTGACCAGCAATCCAAGCTGCTTGAATCTCTCTTACTAACTCATTAAAATGAATATGGTCGACATATATTTCTTTCTTAAGTTTTTTTGTTAATGTATATAAGTCAATTATTTGTATTTTATTATTATTCATAATTTCAGAAGCAATTTTGTTACATTCCACAATATCTTTATCATAACGCAAAAAACCGGGCGTTAATCTGTTATGTCGTTCATCATCAACGGGCGTTGAACTGACCCATACAATTTTTTTACCTCGATCCAATACAAGCTTTATAATTTTTTCAATTGTTTCACGATAAATATTCGTTTCAACTTGATGAAACGTTGTACCTTGATTAATTTTTATATCGTGAAGCCCGCAGTTTAAAAGCAGGATGTCATATTCTTTATCGGGCGTATTTTTCAAATATTCCAAAACATTCAGACAATCGCCTCCATTGGCTGCAGAATTTACATCCAAGTCACCACACGGCATTTCCTTCCCCTTTCTGTCATACAAAAAATTACCGTCCAAAAATTTTTCAAGATATGGTCCATAATGTATTGAAATACTGTCTCCTACCACAAAAAGTCTTTTCTCCATTTAATTACCCCCTAAATATTCGTCCAGTCCAGTACAACCTTGCCTGACATACCTGAATTCATAGCTTCAAATCCTTTTTCAAAATCAGAAGCCGCAAACCTATGTGTTACAATTTTTGAAACATCTAAACCGCTTTGAAGCATAGATGTCATCTTATACCATGTTTCGTGCATCTCACGTCCGTATATTCCTTTTAAAATTAATCCGTTGAATATTACCTTGCTCCAATCAATTTTTGTGTCATTATTTAATATTCCAAGCAAAGCAATTTTGCCTCCATGTCTCATATTATCAATCATGGTATTAAGCGCAATTGCATTCCCAGACATTTCAAGCCCAACATCAAAGCCTTCTTTAAGACCAATCCTAGCCATCACCTTTTTTAAATCTTCCTTTGATGTGTTTACTGTATATTTTATGCCCAATTCCTTTGCTAGATTCAGCCTATACTCGTTTACATCAGTTATGACAACGTTTCTCGCTCCCGAAAATTTGCAGACAGCCGCTGCCATAATGCCGATAGGTCCCGCGCCTGTAATCAGCACATCCTCGCCTATCAGCTCAAACGACAGGGCGCTGTGTACGGCGTTTCCGAGCGGGTCAAAAAATGAATAAATTTCTTCGTCAATTCCCTCCGCGCATTTTCTTGCGTTTGATTCGGGGATAATGAGGTACTGGGCAAAAGCGCCGTTTCTGTTTACCCCCACGCCTTTTTCCCCCATGCACAAATGTCCCCGTCCCGCGAGGCAGTTTCTGCATTTTCCGCAGATAATGTGCCCTTCGCCTGATACCAAATCCCCGACCGAATAATTTGTAACGTCATTTCCGACCTCTGATATTTCACCGACGAATTCATGCCCGATAATGAGCGGCGGCTCAATATGCTCCTGCGACCACTGATCCCAGTTGTAAATATGTAAATCCGTTCCGCAGATTGCGGTTTTGTGGATTTTAATTTTAACCTCATGATTCCGCACATCAGGAATGTTAACCTTTTCCATCCACAACCCACGCTGGGGTTCCTTTTTAACAAGCGCGTACATTTTATTCATAGCTTTATCATCTCTCTATTCTACTAAAATATCTCAAAACCGGATTTCTTGCTGCCACCGCCTCATCCGGTCTGCAAACCGGAGTGGTCAGCGGCAGATCATGGAACATTTCCGGCTGTTCTTTTGCCTTTCGGTACACAGCAGTCAGCTTTTTTGCAGCCTCCTCAATATCCGTCTTGGATTCAGTTTCCGTAGGTTCAAGCATCAGCGCTTCGGAAACAATTAATGGAAAATACATTGTCGGCGGATGCATATGCTCATCCAGCAGGGCTTTGGCAATATCCAAAGCTGACACGCCCTTTTCCTTTTTCAGTTTTTCCAGAGTCAAAACAAATTCATGCATACAATACCCCTCATAAGCCGTATCAAAACATTCTTTCAGAAGATTTTTCAGATAGTTCGCGTTTAATACGGCTGTTTCGGACATTTCGCGTATTCCCTCCGCGCCCAGCGTCAGAACATAAGTGAGCGCTTTTACAATCACAGGAAAATGACCGTAAAACATTTTTATACGTCCGACGGACTGCGACGGCTCCGCCCAGTCAAATCCTTCGGAAGCTGCTTTCACCACAGGAGCCGGAAGGAACGGTAGCAGCGGTTCTTTGCAGCCCACCGGTCCTGCCCCGGGTCCGCCTCCGCCGTGCGGCGCGGAAAATGTTTTATGCAGATTCAGATGAATTACGTCAAACCCCATATCGCCCGGACGGACAACACCGGCGATTGCGTTCAGATTCGCTCCGTCATAATACAAAAGACCGCCCGCATTATGGATAATCTGCGTGATTTCCAGTATGTTTTCCTCAAAAATCCCTACCGTATTGGGATTGGTCAGCATCATCCCCGCCACTGTATCATCAGCAAGATTTTTTAACGTTTTCATATCAACGCAGCCTTTGGCGTTGGATTTGATGTTCACCACCTCGAACCCTGCCATTGCGCAGGAGGCGGGGTTTGTTCCGTGGGCGGAATCGGGTATTATGATTTTTATCCGTTTCATATCCCCTCGTGACAAGTGATAAGCCTTGATCATCAGCAGACCTGCAAATTCACCTTGCGCTCCGGCTGCTGGCTGCAATGACATGCCGTCCATACCGGTGATTTCGCAGAAATACTGTTGTGCCGTATACATCGTTTCCAGACAGCCCTGCACCGTTTCCACAGGCTGCAAAGGGTGAATTTCCGCAAATCCCTCCAGACCGGCAAGCTCTTCGTTAATTTTCGGATTATACTTCATGGTGCAGGAGCCAAGCGGATAAAATCCGTCATTTACGCCGTATACCTGCCGGGCAAGCTCCGTATAGTGACGGCTGACCGCCGCCTCTTCCGTTTCCGGCAGAACAAGAGGATGTTCTCTGCAAAGCTCCGCCGGAAAGCTGTACGGCTCCACATCACATTTCGGCAGATAATCCGTACCATGCCCTGCACTGCTTTTCTCAAAAATCAGCTTCATTTCCCGCACACCTCCTTAATTGTATCCGCTAGTAAATCAATTTCTTTTTTGGTATTGCATTCCGTTACACACCACAGGATTTTATCTTCCACCGGATATCCGCCCAATATACCCCGTTTTTTAAGCGCTTTTATCAGAACTCCTGTGTCTGTCGGGCAATATGTTAAAAATTCATTAAAAAATTCACCCGGATACACAAGAGAAAAGCCGTTGACTTTACCAATCTGCCGCGCCGCGTAATGTGCTTTGGACACACACTGCTCTGCGGCGCTACGAAGCCCTTTAATTCCCATTGCGGACAGGTAAACAGAAGCAGCCAGCGCATTGTGCGCCTGATTTGAGCATATGTTTGAAGAAGCTTTTTCACGCCGGATATGCTGTTCCCTCGCCTGCATCGTCAGAACGAACGCCCGTTTGCCTGCCGCGTCAGCCGTCAGTCCGACAATCCGCCCGGGTAGCTTGCGTGTCATTTGCTTTGAGCAGGCCATAAATCCCAGCAACGCACCGCCGAACGCCATCGGCAGCCCCAGAGGCTGTCCTTCGCCGACGGCAATATCCGCGCCGCACTCCCCCGGTGATTTTAACAACACACAGCTTATCGGATGAATACCCATAATATATTTTGTGTCTGTCTTTTTTGCCATTTTCCCAATTTCTTGCGTCGGCTCAATCATACCGAAATAGTTCGGCTGTTGGATATACACACAGCCATATTCGCCTGAAAGTGTTTCTTCCATAGCGGCAAGGTCGGTTATTCCGTTTTTCGTTTTAACCGTAACCAATTCAACACCCGACCCTTTGCAATAGGTTCGTATGGTTTCAAGCGTCATTGGATGAACCGTTTCGGATACCAGAGCTTTGTTCCGTTTTGCGTCACAGCACATTGCGACAGCCTCCGCAGCCGCACAGGCACCGTCATAAACCGAAGCGTTTGCTGTTTCCATGCCGGTTAGCTCGCAGATCATAGTTTGAAACTCAAAAATCCCCTGCAGCAGTCCCTGGCTTATTTCGGGCTGATAGGGCGTATACGCCGTCAGGAATTCTTCTTTCGCAATTATCGCTTTCACAATGGACGGAATATAATGGTGATAAACGCCAGCGCCGCGGAAAACGGATGAAAAAACCGTATTTTTCTCCGCCAGCTGTTTCATTCTTTTTTTAACTTCCATTTCAGCCATTCCGTCAGGTAAATGCAGATTTTTTAATTTTACACTTTGGGGAACAGCTGAATAAAGTTCATCCACCGATGAAATGCCGATAGCTTTCAGCATTTCCTGTCTTTCTTCCGCTGAGTGCGGCACATACCCTGCCATCCGTTATTCCTCCTCAGCGCAGAATGCTTCGTATTCTTCCGTTGACATCATTTCTTCCCTGTCCGTAATACCGCCAATTTCCACTATCCAGCTTTCATAAGGCGACTCGTTGATTCTTTCCGGATTGTCTGTCAACTCTTCATTGACCCGCGATATTTCGCCTGTTACAGGGCTGAAAACCTCGGACGCTGCCTTTACGGATTCCAGTTCAACAATGGATTGTCTTTTTTCAACCGCCGTGCCCGCTTGGGGCAATCCGACATAGACAAGATCTCCTAAGGCATGCTGCGCATGGTCGGTAATTCCCACCTTTGCGGTGGTTGCGTCTGAAAACAGTATCCATTCATGGGATTTGGTAAATAATAATTCATTTTTCATTTTTCTTTTCCTCCATAGTTTATTTTATATAAAAAGGCATGGGAACCACTTCGGCTACTATCCGCCTGCCGCGGACGTCCGCTTCTACCTTTGTATGTATTTCCGCAATCCGCGCGTCTATCCGCGCCATTGCTACCGGATACTTTAAAAAGGGAGCATAGGTTCCCGAAGTAACGATACCAATCTGCTTTTCTCCGGCGTACAGCGGCGTGTTTTCCCTCGCTACTCCCTTGCCGTTCATCTTCAACCCGACACGAATAAAGTCGGGGTTACTCTTTAGGGCACTTTTTCCTATGAAATCTTCTTTATTCATTTTAACAGCAAACCGCAGCCCTGCTTCCAGCGGCGTAATTGTTTCACTTAGCTCATGCCCATACAGCGGCATTGCCGCTTCCAGCCGGAGCGTATCTCTCGCGCCAAGTCCGCAGGGTATCAGCCCGAACGGCTTGCCCGCTTTCAAAAGTGCGTTCCACACCAGCGGAGATTTATCTGCCGGCATATATAACTCGAATCCTTTTTCCCCAGTATACCCTGTTCGAGAAATAAGGCAGTTCACACCCGCGACTTTCCCGTTTTCAATAAAATGATAATAATTTCCCGGAATGTTACCGCTGTCCGTAACCCGCCACAGAATTTCTTCGGAGCATGGCCCTTGCAGCGCAATCAGTCCCGTTTCGGCAGATACATCTGATAAAACGGCGCTGCCTGATAAATGGTCATAAATCCACCGGATATCCTTTTCACAATTTGCCGCATTCAGTACGAGCATATATTTCCGGCTGCTTATACGGTAAACCAACAAATCGTCCACCGTTCCTCCCTCTATATTACACATCAAAGTGTACCTCGCCTGACCGTCCGCCATATCCGTAAAATCATTGGTTAAAATATTATTGAGATTGTTTAGCGCATCCTCACCTTCAATGAAAATTTCTCCCATATGCGATACGTCAAATATTCCTGCTTTTGTACGTACGGCGTTATGCTCGGCAATAATGCCGGATTCATATTGCACCGGTAGCATAAAACCCGCGAACGGAACCATTTTCCCGCCGGCGGCAAGATGGCAGTTATATAAGCCTGTTTTGAGTTCCATTGTTTTTCCTCGCTTTCTTAAAGTAATGAATTATAGAAAAGGGCAGAGCACACCTGTTTACACATGCGCTCTGCCTTTTTAGCCTGAAAGATTCTTCCCGCCCGGGAATTGCTTCTTCGGCGCCGCCATAAACGGCTTTCCAGAGTTTCATCCGAATCCGGTCCTTTTGCCTGAGAGTTTTTCGCTTTTTCCCCTTCGGCGCTTTCCTTTGAAAGTCTCTCCCTGATTCTTCGTACGATTTATTTATTTTATTTTTTCATGACAACAATTTTTTTAAAACTGGTCACGCTTTATCCGCATAAAATCTATGCCCGCCGTCACCTATCACAATTTTGCAGTTGTCAGCACAGTTTGCATATTTATACATTCTCTTGATAATTTCAAAACTTTTTTCACTCCGTCTTTAGGGAATATTTCATCATTTTTCCCAGCTACCACCACAAGCTTTTGGGGTGCGATAAGTCCTCCCAAATCGCCCATATCAAAATACTTTCTAATATCAGGGATAAAATTGCAGCAGCAATGGTACATCGCCACTATTGAATCTTCATATGTACAAACCGAGCAGGAAGGCATGGCAAGCTTTATCCTTTGATCTATACACGTGGCATAAAACGTTGCTGTTCCTCCGCCCGAATTTCCCATGCACATAATATTATCGCTGTCAACCTGGGGAAAATACTCTTCTATAACATCAATTACTCTCTGAACGTCCCACACTCGCTCGCCGATTGTTGTTCTACCGATTAATAAAGCCGCCATTGATGAATTAAAACAATCCGGCCCGTCTTTGGTTCCTCCGCATTCACCAAAATTCCGTTGCTCCATTACTAATGCGCAGTAGCCTTCTTCTATTGCTCTTATTCCAAAATCTCTATCTCCGTCGTTGATGATTTCCTCATCCCCATCAAATTTTGGTCTGCCGAGGGAGATATGCATACCCTTTGAATGCCCTTGTAGGCATATTACAACGGGTAATGGTTCGTCCGCTCCGACGGGTATCAGAAGATGGCAAGGCACAAAATAGTCTTTTTCACTCTGGAATACAAATCGTATTTCACGGAAGTGTTCACTTTCATTTTCATATTCTATTTCAAATAACAGATCGCATTTTTTAACCCTAACAGCTGCGTTAATTTTTCTCTTGCCGCGCTTTGCCACTCATGAAACGGTATATCATCATTATAACGCATGGATGGAGTAGTTTCTTTTATGAGCATTTGATTTTTTTGAGCGGACTATAATTTTTCATAACCATCTTCCCTTCTATGTATATTCGGATTTGGTATAAACTGCATTCTCTTTAAAATGTTATAGTTTATTTAACTTATATTTATTTTCAAAATACATACTTTCCCTTGCCTACTTCATAACTCTTATTTCTTATAATAATCGTAGCGGATGAAGGAGTAGTGATTTCATACCTCGGAACCTCGTCTATATAATACCATTTGGAAATTACCATTCCATACCTGGTCTTTATTGATGCACTAAGCCATTTCAAACGTTTATCAGGCATCGGCGCGATTACAATTCGTTCAAAGCCAGGACTACTCTCAACCGTTTGAATACCTGCCGCCACTCCGTATACCCAGTCTGCAACTGCTCCATATGCGTAATGGTTAAATGAGTTCATATCGCTGCTCCATAAGCTTCCGTCCGCTCTAATACCATCCCAGTGTTCCCAAATAGTCGTAGCTCCCATTTTTACGAAAAAAAGCCACGATGGATAATCTTCCTGCAATAGCAAACTATAAGCAATATCTATATGACCATTTTCGCTGAGCGCATGCAAAAGATATGGGGTACCTACAAATCCGGTTGTGAGTCTATTTCCATTATTCACAACCATATGAGCTAATTGATTCGAAACCCTCTTTTTGTCTTCCGCTAAATCAAAGTACAAAACAACAGCACACTCGGTTTGCGTTTTATACTCAGTAAAAGTACCACGGAATTTTTTTACAATATTTTGATACACTTCTATATATCCTGCCATATCCATGCCCAAAGCCTTGCCGGCTTTCACTAAATACCGGTAGAATATGCATAATAGGCGGATGCAATCAAATCTTTATCAGATGCACCTTCATAACTTCCTTTCTCTGAATCTAATCCTAACCAGTCCCCGAAATATACCTCCCAGCCATAAATATTTTTCTTTAGTATTTTCCGTTATATAATCAACCCATTGTCTCATACTATTAAATTGATTATTTAAAACCGATTCATCTCCATGAGTAAGGTAAATTTGCCAAGGACAAATCACAGTCGCATCTCTCCATGCTGCACTGCTTTGATAATAGCCATTTGATGGGCAAGATAAATTAGGAACTTATTGCGCCCGCATCCTCCACGCCGTAATGAAATACCTGATTTTCGTCATTCCCGCCGTCTGCACAGCCCTTAAGCCAGTAATATATTGAATTAAATCAATACAATGGATTCCCATATCCATCATTGCGCCTCCGCCCGAGGTTTTTATATTCTGCCTCCAGTTATTTTCCATTTCGGGAAACCAGCAGGTAAGCTGCGCTCTTGCCGATACAATCTGTCCTATTTTACCGTCAAAGATTATTTCTTTCATTTTCTGATGGTAGCCATGAAAGCGCATCATAAACCCTACCGAAAGCAGGACTCCTTGTCTAAGTAATCCATATAATAATTCCAATCTTCTCTGCTTAAGTAATGCGTACCGTCTCTTAAGTGATAAGCAACATATCCGCCATGCTGTACATATCCCTCACCGCAAAGTCCGGGATAACCTAATTTTTCGTATAGCTTTCCTGCCTTGATACATGCCTTATGTTCAGATGAAGGGTCTGCCCATAAATCCTCACGTGCACTTGCAACATAAACTCTTCGAGGTGCAATAGATGTCAAAAGAAAATGTTGGTCAAATGGGAGTAATTTCTCATGTTCTGCATATTTCAAATAATTCGGACAAAACCAAAAAGGAAAAATGCTTGTAATATCTGAAAGCCTCTCTCCTTTTTTTTCCTTTGACAAAGCCGCACCCGAACACCCCGAATCATTTGAAATCGTACAGAAAAACCTTTCATCCAGTGCGCCTGTTAAAAGTGCGGTTTTGCCTAATCGTGAATGACCGATTACGGTTGCTCTTTTATGGTTAAGTACAGAAAGCGACTCTGCATAATCTAAAATTCTCGATGCAGCCCATGACCACATTGCAATTTTTCCGCAGTCAGAATTTTCTCGTTTTCTCCCCTTAAAAATCACTCCTGAAAAACCGTCATCAAAATCATCATTATCACGAGTAACATCCTCGTAGCAAAATGAAAGCACTGCATAACCTCTATCACAAATCTCTTCAACAGGAAAATATTTGTCAGGAACATCATGTCTGAAATTAATAAACACAAAAAATGGCATATTATTTTTATTTTTGGGTATCAAAACTGAAATCGGGAACGAAAATGTTCCCTGCTCCAACGTTGCTGTCAGTTTTACTTTTAAAAAGCTTACTTTTCCTGCACAAAATCTGTCGTCTGTTTCTGTTACCTCACTTTCAAGCGATAGACACGATGGCAAAAAACCATATTCTTCTTGAAAGAACAACTCCAAAAGCTCTTTGCGACGTTCCTGCCAAGAGCACTCTTTCAAAAAAATCTCTTCTGCTTTAATTCTTTGCATAAAAACCTCCATTCTGCCGCTGTCGCTGCAGCACAAATAAGAATGAAAAACGGGGTGCGACCGTTCCCGTTTTGTTGTATAATAAACTTAAGGGAGAAGATATACTACAAAGCACGCGGAGGTGAGTCGTAGACTGCCCTTAAGGTTTAAAACAGTATAAAAACCAGTGTAAGAATCATCTTTCAAGCACAAATAAGTGGTTCCACGAGACCGTACGCTAATCATTGTTTTAGCTTCTCGCTTTATGTGTGATGATTCAGTAAATGTCTTCTTCCTCCAAATTATTATGAGGAGGCTTATGCCATAGAAATTGTTTATCCCATCTGTTGTGGCGTCGATGTTCACAAATCCTTTCTCGTTGCCACAATCATCAAAACGGAAGGCATTACACCACACTATGCCAAGAAACTCTTTTCTACCTTCAATCATTCCATTTTATAGTTCAAACAGTGGCTGATTGAAAATAACTGCTATGATGTCTGTATGGAATCAACCTGAAAGTATTGGTATCCTATTTACAGTCTTTTAGCGGATAAAACACTTCTTACCATTGCCACGCCAAAATGGGTTAAGGCTGTCAAAGGCAACAGGGATGATACCAAGCTTTATAATTTCCATAGTTTCTTCATAAGTGCAAATTTCAAGAAGCAGAAGAATCTGCCATTCCTTCGTTATTGAGTGTTCGGTCACCTGATACACAATTCTTACTTCGCAATTCAATTTCATAACATACCAGTCCATACTGCCGGTATATACGGTTTTACCTTCCCGCGGTGTTTCCGTTTTGGCAGCTCCTGCTTTTGCGATGTCAAGCCACGCATGCGGGGATTCGCGGCGAAGATTTCGTTTTATAATAAAATCACTGGCGTTGTCATAACAAACCCGCATATTATCGTTGCAGTCGTTGCCTGAATCCTTCCGCACAAGCAGGGGACTTTTTGTTACTTTTTTCGCATACGCCAGCGTGCTCTGTAAAAATAAATCCGTACCCTTTTGACAGTGTTCACTTCCTTGACGCAGCTGTGCGTTGATGAGATAACCTTCCTCGCCGAGATAAGCATAAATCGGGGCAAAGCCGT
>Ga0066602_10001912_pt1 | contig 13111 bp, 10 predicted proteins | sample Higcelweek5metaG_FD_59481 | JGI IMG/M metagenome (GOLD analysis project Ga0066602, IMG submission 59481) | Freshwater pond sediment microbial communities from the University of Edinburgh, under environmental carbon perturbations - High... | ecosystem: Environmental > Aquatic > Freshwater > Pond...
AATTTCTACCAAAGAAAAACCAACTCCTAGCCAAATGATCAATCCTCAACCATTGATTTCCGCTCTCAACACTTTTTTCCGATCCAACCAATTATCCGCTATTTTAGACCAAACTAATCCATTAGCCGAACTCGATTTATTGCGTCGTGTTACCGTTGTTGGTATTGGTGGTTTAACTCGTGACCGAGCTGCTTTCTCTATTCGTGATGTTCACACTTCTCAATACGGTCGTATCTGTACTGTCCGTTCTCCAGAAGGTCCAAACATCGGTTTAGTCACTTATTTAGCTCTTTACGCCAAAATTGATAAGTATGGTTTTCTCCAAGCTCCTTTTAGAAAATTAGTCAAAGTCAAAGATGGCTATACTATTTCTGATGATTATTTTTACCTTGATGCTGATGATGAGTATGATAAAAAAGTTACCCATCTAGGTATTAATTTTGATAAAAATGAAGTTACTCAACAAGAATGGGTTCCTATTCGTTATCAAGGAGAATTTAGCGAAGGTCCTATTGAACAAGTCGAATATATTGATTTAGTTCCTAATCAAATTGTTGGTGCCTCTGCTTCTTTAATTCCTTTTGTTGATCACGATGACGCTACCCGTGCTCTTATGGGTTCCCACATGCAGACTCAAGCAGTTCCATTAATTTCTCCAACGTCTCCTATTGTTGGCACTGGCATGGAAGGTTCTGTTGCTACTTCTATGAACAGATCTGTTTTAGCCAATCATTCAGGTAAAGTTACTGCTATTGATGGTGACAAAATTACTGTTACCTTAGATACAAAAGCAGAAATGGAACATCATGATTTAAGTGAAATTAGCCAAGACGGTAAATTTGAAATTTATAATTTATCCAAATTTGAAAGAACATCTCCATACGGAACTTGTTACAACCAAAAAATTGTGGTTAATGTTGGTGATGTTGTCAAAACCGGTGATTTATTAATCGATGGTCCATCAACTGATGGCGGAGAACTTTCAATAGGTCAAAATTTATTGGTAGCTTACACTGAATTAGACGGTTTAAATTACGAAGATTCTTTCTTAATCTCTGACAGACTAGTAAAAGAAGATGTTTTGACTAATATTCAGATTTACGAATACCAAGCTCAAGTTGTCGAAACCAAATTAGGTTCCGAAGAATTAACCAAAGATATTCCAAACGTTTCGGAAAACGAATTAGCCAAACTTACTGAAGACGGTATCGTCATGATTGGTGCCACTGTTGGACCAAACGACATTTTAGTTGGTAAAGTTGAGCCTCGTGGCGAAAAAGAACTTTCATCTGAAGAAAGATTATTACGTGCAATTTTTGGTGAAAAAGCTCGTGAAGTTAAAGACACTTCCCTCCGTGTTCCAAATGGAGAAGGTGGTGTGGTTATCAAAGTTGATGTTTTATCCAAAAATGATGGCGACGAACTCGATCCAGGTGTTAACCGAATCGTCAAAGTTTATGTAGCTCAAATCCGCCGTATTCAAGAAGGGGATAAGATCGCTGGACGTCATGGAAACAAGGGTTGTATTGGTCGTGTTTGGCCGGCTTACGATATGCCACGAACTGCCGACGGTACTCCAATTGATTTAGTTATGTCGCCAATTTCTGTTATTTCCCGTATGAACTTAGGTCAGATTTTGGAAACTACTCTCGCTTATGCTGGTTTATATCTTAATAAAAAATACGCTGTTCCAGTTTTTGAAAGATATCCTGAAACTAGAATCTCTGAAGAATTAGAGTCTGCTGGATTACCAAGTAATTGTAAAATTCAACTTTATGATGGTCGTACAGGTGAAGCCTTCGATCAAAAAACTGTTGTCGGTGTTGGTTATATTCTCAAACTTGTTCACATGGTCGACGACAAAGTTCATTCTCGTTCTACTGGTCCATACTCACTTGTTACTCAACAGCCACTCGGCGGTAAAGCTCGTATGGGAGGACAAAGACTTGGAGAAATGGAAGTCTGGGCACTTGAAGCACATCGTGCAGCTCACACTCTTCAAGAAATGTTAACTCTTAAATCCGATGATATCGAAGGTCGTACTCATGCCTTCCAAGCTATTATCAAAGGAGAAGTTATTCCTGAACCAGCTATTCCAGAATCTTTCAAAGTTCTTACCAAAGAACTTGCTGGTCTCTGTCTTGATATTTCCCCAGTTGGACTAAAAGAAACTGGTGAAGTTTTCGAAGGTGAGATTGCCGACACTGCTCCTGTCGAAGTTATTTCTGAAGAAATTCAAAAAGAACTTCAAGCTACAGTGGTAGATGATGAAGGAGATTTAACTATTGCCGAAACGGCAACATTAGAAACTGAATTAAAGGAGGAACAATAATGTTTAAATTTAAAAGCATGATCGACTTTTCCGGTCTTCAAATCAAACTCGCTTCTCCAGAAGATATTTTGAGCTGGTCTCACGGTGAAGTTACCAAACCAGAAACTATTAATTATCGTAGTTGGCGTCCAGAAAAAGATGGCCTTTTTTGTGAAAAAATCTTTGGACCATCACGTGATTATGAATGTTACTGCGGAAAATATAAAAAAATCCGATTCAAGGGTGTAATTTGTGATCGCTGTGGTGTTGAAGTTACTACTTCAAAAGTTCGACGTGAACGTATGGGTCACATCACTTTAGCTGCTCCTGTCACTCATTTATGGTATCTTCGCAATACTCCATCTCCAATTGGTGTCATTTTAGACGTTCCTCAAAAAGATTTGGAAGCTGTGGTTTATTTCACTAAATATTTAGTCACCTCAGTTGACGATTCCAAACGTAAAGAAGCCTTAGATAATCTTCATCAACATTCTCAAAAAAGAATTGAACAAATTGATGTTGATACTAAGAAAAATACTGAAATCAAAACTAAAGAAACCGAAGATGAGAAAAAAAGTCTTAAAGATAAAATCAAAAATAAAGATCAACTTTTCATTGCTCAAGAAGAACGCGATGTTCGTTTAAAACAAGATATTCAAAAAATCGAAAATAAAGGTCTAACCGAAAAAAATCGCATCGAGAGTTTAATTAAATATCTTGAAGAAAAGATTCAATCTTTAGAGGTCTTAAATACTCTTTCTGATGAAGAAAGTTTTTATCTCTCTCAATTTAAAGCTGATATCTTTTTCACCGCTAAGATCGGTGCAGAAAGTTTAGTTGAAGTTTTGGGTCAAATTGATATTCCTGAAACTCTTAAAAATCTAAAAAAAGAACTAAATAAAACTAGTTCTAAACTCAAGAAAAAGAAAATCATGTACAAAATCCGCATCCTTACCGGTATGTTGGATAACAATATCAACCCTAAATCCATGGTGTTGACTCATGTGCCAATTGTTCCACCAGATTTGCGTCCTATGGTTCAATTAACCGGTGGTCGATTTGCTACCTCTGATTTAAATGATTTATATCGTCGTTTAATTAATCGTAATAATCGTCTTAAAAAATTACTCAAACTTGGTGCTCCAGAAATCATTTTGCGCAACGAAAAACGGATGTTGCAAGAATCTGTTGACATTTTAATTGACGCTCAAAAGAGTTCCAAAAATAAACGAAAAAGTCTTAAACGAGTTCCTCGTTCACTTTCCGATTTATTAAGAGGTAAAAAAGGCCGTTTCCGTCGTAACTTACTTGGTAAGCGTGTTGATTATTCTGGTCGTTCAGTTATCGTTGTTGGTCCAGAACTCAAATTAAATCAAGTTGGTTTACCAAAAGAAATTGCTCTAGAAATGTTTAGACCATTCGTTCTTCGTGAACTTATGGCTGTTGGTATTGCCCCAAACATTAAAAGTGCCAAAAATTTAATTGATCATCGAGTCACTGAAGTTTATGATGTTTTGGAAAAAATTACTAAAAACAAATATGTTCTTCTTAATCGTGCTCCAACACTTCACAAACTTTCAATCCAAGCATTCAAACCAGTGTTAGTCGATGGGTTAGCTATCCGACTTCATCCATGTGTCTGTAAAGGTTTTAATGCCGATTTTGATGGAGATCAAATGGGTGTTCATTTACCACTTTCTGAAGCTTCACAAAAAGAAGCCAAGAGGTTAATGTTACCGTCTCACAATTTACTTAAGCCAGCTGACAGCAGTCCAGTTTCTATTCCTTCACAAGGTATGGCAGTGGGTTGTTACTACATTACTTCTATCAGATCTCAAGATCTTGATAAAGAGAAAATCAAAGGATTTGATGGTTTAACCATTTTTTCTGATGAAAATGAAGCTGAATTAGCCTATCAATCAAAGAAAATTGAACTTCGAGAACTCATTGCTGTCCGTATCAATGGTCAAATTATTAAAACTACCTTTGGTCGTATTTGGTTTAATCAAGTACTCCCAGAAGAATTTGGTTTCATCAATGATCCTATGGCTGGTTCCAAAGCTCTTAACGATTTAGTCGTTAAATCTCTCGATATTGCTGGTCGTCTTAAAACTGTCAAATTGATTGACTCTCTTAAAGACATTGGTTTCAAAGGGTTCACTCTTTCAGGTATTTCTTTATCTATGGAAGACTGTGGATATTTACCAGAGAAAGAAGGGATTATTCAAGGTGCTAACAAGCAAGTTGAAGATATTGAAGACAACTACAAAATGGGTCTTATCAGTAATGATGAGAAAAAACGTCTCAGTCAAAAAGTTTGGTTGGAAAAAACCGAAGAAATTGCTGAAAAAACTTGGGCTACTCTCGATATTGATTCTCCAATCCGTATCGTTTCTAACGCCGGTATCAAGCGTGCTTCCAAAGACCAAATCAAACAACTTTCTGGTATGCGCGGACTTATGGTCGATCCTACGGGTAAAATCGTTCAACTTCCTACAAAATCCAACTTCCGTGAAGGTTTATCAGTTTTTGAATATGTTACCGGTGCTAGAGGTACTCGTAAAGGTTTAGCCGATACTGCTCTTAAAACTGCCGATGCTGGTTACTTAACCCGTCGTTTAGTTGATGCTGCTCACACCTCAATTATCCGTTTAGATGATTGTGGTACTGACAAATTCATTACTATTGAAGCTAATGAAAAAGGTCGTGAAAGATACTTCACTCGTCGTATTCTTGGCCGTTATTTAGCTAACGATATTATTGATCCAAAAACTAAAAAAGTTTTATTATCCAAAGGTGAGATTATTGGTGATGAAACCATCAAATTAATTGAAAAATCTGAAATTCAATCAGTTGATATTCGTTCACCATTAACCTGTGCTGCTGAAACTGGTCTTTGCCGTCACTGTTATGGTTGGGATCTTTCTACCAGAAAACCAGTTCAAATTGGTGTTCCAGTTGGTGTCATCGGAGCTCAATCTGTCGGTGAACCTGGTACCCAGCTTACTCTTCGTACCAAACACACCGGAGGTGTCGTTGGTGTCGACGTTACCCAAGGTTTACCTCGTGTTCAGGAACTTTTCGAAATCCGTATGCCTAAATTACCTTCACCTTTAGCCGAAATTTCGGGTAAAGTTAAAGTTAAAGAAAACATCGATGGTTACGAAATTAAGCTTACTGGTAAAGATGACGATAAAGTCACTAAAACCATTACTTATATTTTGCCTTCAAATGTTAATTTATTAGTTGCTGACGATGATTTGGTTGCCAAAGGTACTCAACTTTCTGCTGGATCTCTCGATGTTCGAGAAATCATGGAAATCAAAGGTATCGAAGCGGCTCAAAAATATCTTATTAGTAGTATCCAAGGTGTCTATGAATCACAAGGAATTACTATTCACGACAAACATCTTGAAGTTATCGTTAAAGAAATGAGTGGTAAGATCAAAATTGAAGATCCAGGTGATACTATCTTCCTTTATGGTCAAATTACTTCTTTAGCCGCTTTCAATGCCGCCAACGATAAAGCCAAAGAAAAGAACCCAGATGCTAAACCAGCTAAGGGCAAAAGAATTCTTTTAGGACTTATTCAATCAGCTCTTACTACTGGATCTTGGTTATCTGCTGCTTCATTCCAACAAACCACCAGTATTTTGACCGAAGCGTCACTTATCGCCGAAGTCGATGACTTGATTGGTCTCAAAGAAAATGTTATTATCGGACGTCTCATTCCGGTGAGTAAAAATCAATAAATTAATATGCCAACATTTAATCAACTAATCAAAAAAGGTCGTATCGTTAGAGTTAAAAAACTCAAAACTGGTGCTCTTCGCAACAATTTCAACACGATTAGTAATCGTTTTACTAAAACCATCAACCCTATCAAAAAAGGGGTGGTTACTGTGGTCAAAACCATGACTCCAAAGAAACCTCATTCAGCTTTGCGAAAAATCTGTAAGGTTAAGCTTAGTAATCGTAATTTAGTTACTGCTTATATTCCTGGTATCGGCCACAATTTAGCCGAGCACAGTATTATTTCTATTCGTGGTGGTCGTGTCCGAGATTTGCCAGGTGTTCGTTATCACGTAATCCGTGGTAAATTCGACGCTGGTGCTGTTACCGGTCGGTTACAATCACGCAGTAAATACGGTGCCAAAAAACCCACCGCCAAAACTGCTTAATTATTATTTAACTACTTACTAAAAGCTAATAGCTAAAAAACTAAATTTATGTCCAGAAAAGGAACCAGTAAAATTAGAAAAGTCGAACCTGACACTATTTACAATAATGTTTTAGTCAGTAAGATCATTAACTTCACCATGAAAGATGGTAAGCGCAGTGCTGCTGAAAAACAGATTTATCAAGCTCTTGAACTCCTTAAAAAAGATTTTCCAAAAGAATCAGAAATTGAAGTATTAGAAAGGGCTATGGAAAATATCAAACCAAAAATCGAAGTTCGACCTCGTCGTATTGGTGGATCTGTTTATCAAATTCCAACTCCAGTTCGTGGTAGTCGTCAAAATTCTTTAGGAATTAGATGGTTAATCAATTCTTCTCGAGCTCGAAGCAATAAACAATATCATTCTTTCGCTCAAAAAATTGCCGCTGAATTAAGCGATGCTCTCAGCAACAGTGGAGCTGCCGTTGGCAAAAGAATGGAAGTTGAACGTATGGCCGACGCTAACAAAGCCTTCGCCCATTTACGTTGGTAATTTAAATCTTTGTTTTTTTTAAAAAGTGCCCTAATCCAGGGCACTTTTTTGTTTATTAAATTAAACTTGATATTTATCCGCCTCTGGTGGAAACTTCTCAAAAAGCTGGTAAACTTAATCAATGTCTTTATTCTCAAAACCAAAGGTTGTTATCTGGCCCAAAAACAAATCAGTCGAAATCTATCTAAATAAAAAAGAAAATAATTTTTTTAGTTTAGATATTGATTTGTGGGTTAAGCAAACTGAAAAAGATTTAGAAGGTCTTTCTTTATTTTTACAACAAAATAAAGTCGCCTCATTTTCTGTTTTAATCCCTGACAATATCGTTGTTACCAAATCTTTTGTTTACGACATTAAAATTGATTCCATCGACGTCAAAGAAGTCATCGGTTTAGTTTCCAGTGCAGTTGATTTTAGTATTAACCCAGAATACCTCAATTATTCCCTTATCCAAGGTGAAAACAAAACAATCATTAATGCTTTGATTTACAATCAGTCTAAATTCGAAATTTTAAAAGAAAATTTATCTCTTTTAAAATCTCAAATTGATACCTATACTCCAGTTTCTACTGCTATTTCCAATGTAGTTTCCAAAATATTTTTAGGTGAATTTTTCCTTATCTATCCTCTTAACAACAATGAATGCACTTTATTGCTTTCAAAGAATAATCAAATTTATCTTACGGCCAATTTCAAAAAAACCAATTTAGATATTCAAAAAACTATTAATTATGCCCAACTATATTTTTCTAACCCGGTTAAAAAAATATATTATCCAGAAATTCTAAGTGATGAAATAATAACTTCCACGGAAGTTGAAAAAACTTCCTATAATGAGAATCAAATTGCTCAAAATTTTGGTTTCTCATCAAATCTTCCTCTCCCGGTTGTTGGCCTGATTAGTGATATAATTAAAGCACCAAAAGATAATAGTTTAACCCAAACTCCAAAGATGAATAATAAAAAAAATTTATTACCTATAATAGCTGTAGCAATCTTTTCCTTTGCTGTAGTTTCGTTCTTAGTTTATTTTTTCTTCAACAAAAGTAAACAGGATCAACTTATTGATACTAATCAAACCAGTGAAAATAACATCACTCCTACTATCGCTCAAGAAATTAGTCCTACCGAAGCTCCTACTCCTACTGTTGCCGAAATTGACAAAGATATTAAAATCCAAGTTCTCAATGCTACCGACATCAATGGCCAAGCTGCTACCCTAAAAGCCAAATTGGTCGCTTTAGGTTTTGAAAATGTTTCTACTGGTAACGCTTCCGCCAATGCTACCGTAAATTCTGTCCAAGCCAAAAAAGCCACTATTTCTTCATATTTTGAGTCTTCTCTAAGTGATTTCTTCCCAGGAGAATACACTAGTGACCTAAAAACCACTTCAAATTACGACATCGTTTTCACCATTGGTACTAATCTTAGTGGTTCAACTACAAAAACTGCCACTGCGTCTCCTACAAAAGTATCTACCACAGTTACTCCAAGTAAAACTGCCACCGCATCACCTACCAAAGCCAGCACTACAGTCACTCCCACCAAAAAAGTCACCGCCACCCCAACCCTCGGAGACTAATCACTAATTTATTTAAACTCTAATCCCTTTCCGCTTCTTACGGGAGGGGATTTTTAGTCTAACAAATGGCTCCATTCCTTGTCTTTCCGCCCATTCATTCAGTGGTTCAGGTCGTTTTCTATATACGGGTATTTCTATTTTAGGCTCGGGAACTATATAATCATCTTTTTTCCATAGTTCCAAACCTTGCTTTTCTAGTTCTGGGTCACTTACTCCATAAACATGTCCTATTGTTTCCCAATGCCCCCCAGTGGTTTCAACCATTAATGTTGTTGCTAATTCAACCGGGACATTCTTAGTTCCTCCAAACCCATCACTAATAGTCTTTTCATAACGTTGAGGATAATAAAGAAGTCTAGCAAAGTCATCCATATTCATCGCTTCCATTATAAAGGGATTATTCATAATTTCTCCCGGTCCATTGGGATAAAAATCTTGTCGTCTTTTTATTTCTCCACTAGCGCCAGTAGGGAGACCAGTTAGTCGAATTCTTTCCATTTTTTTTACCAGTTTTTGGTTAAAACCAATTAATTAGAGCAATTATAGCCTATATTTTTCTTAATTCAACATCAACACAAATTAAATTTAATCTAAGTTATTATTTTTCCCAAAATAAAACCCGGCGACAACTTCTCTAGATCCATGTAAAAAGTCACAGTCAATCCAATTATTAATTGAATAGAGTAGACTAATCTTTTCTACACATTGTCAAATAAAAAAATTCAAGAGTTTTTCTTTTAAAGTCGGTTCGTGATCAGGTTGTCCACGTCTTCCAAGACGAACACGCATTAATTCATCCGGATCATACCAATAGGCATAAGACTTTAAAGTAGTATCATCAAATAATTTTCCACTCATTCTTCCAACAATTCCTACATCTCCAAAAAATGTGTGTTTTTGACATGTATCACCCAACATTAATGTTCTTCTCCTTTGATATTCACTCTGAGGTATATTGTTTTTACCTTGGTCCGCGATTCCACTGTGTGGGTTAGTTTCTACTGACATTTTTAAAAAATTTATAAATCTAGCCATATTATACAATATTTTTGGATTTTTTTTAAAATTTCCAAAATAAACCCGGCGACAACTTTCTGCATTTCTGCAAATAGTTGCCGTCGGGCATAGGTGGTTAGTTCAGCTTGATGAGGCCATTCCGGACATACGTCCAGAACTTACCAGTCCAAGCGCTCGCGAACACATCCTGATTGGCACAAAGAGTGTCAATGTTGAAGAACCGGGATTCGACGATCCGTTTTGTCGATTTATCGCGCTCGATCGGTGCAAGATCGACGAAAACGTATGAATCGTCATCTGGGTTATAGAAGAAGCGGGATGGCTTATAATCCACCTTAACATAGAAGAGTTGTAAACCCTCCGTATTGTCCGCGGTGTAGTTATACGCCGAGTTACAGTTAACCGGTCCGTCAAGGGGTGATACGGCAGCGAAATCGAACTTGTCTTTCACGAGATTTTCTTGGAAAGATTCCATTCGAGTTTCATTATGCGTGCCACAGAAGAACCTGGGGAGTTCCCATTGTTCTTGTCCACCGTTACGCCTTTCACAGGTGAGACCGACATAGATTTTTGGCTTCCGCAAGAAGCGGCGCCTCACGAAGAAGCAGCCGACAGCATTCCCACCGCCAAATCTTTCGTTGATCATGATTTGGTCATAACCAAGATCGGATCTCCTTCCGTATTCGGCAGCAAGACCGATGAAGAGGTTCGCAATATTGAAATAAGCAACATCAGTCATGTTAATGACATTGCCATTTTTCAACATTATTTCTCCTGTCCATCCTTGTTTTTCTCCTGTCTTAACCGGCAGAAGAATTCCATTCTTAGTCCTGAAATCAAGCATCCTTATACCATTCCTTTCTTCCGTTCTATCATTTCTGATGAGCAGAAATATATCCCGATATTACGGGACAAATTTCCACTCATCAAAAAACATAACCACCTTTTTAAAGTACAAAACTATTGTCCATAAATTAGTTTTAAATTTATTTCCAATAATTACCCCATTATACTCTATTTTAAGCATAAAATCAATAATTATAGGTTTAATTTTCTACCTTCGTCTTGCATTAAGCACCCTTTTTGGCTTACAATGTGACTACTATGAAACTTTTAGTTACCGGTGGTTCAGGCTTTATTGGTTCTAACTTTATTAAGCTTTGGTTTACTAATCATCCCAGCGATTCCATTATCAATCTCGACAAGATGACCTATGCCGCCAATCCTCGTAATTTAACCGAATTTGAGGGTAAATCGAATTATCAATTTGTCAAAGGCGATATTTTAGATGAAAAAATTGTTGACGAATTAGTTTCTCAAGTTGACGCTATCGTTCACTTCGCTGCCGAATCCCACGTTGATCGCTCTATTGATGATCCGTCTCTTTTTGTTCGTACCAACGTTTTGGGTACATACAATCTTTTAATGGCTGCCAAAAAATATAACACTCGTTTCCATCATATTTCTACCGATGAAGTTTTTGGATCAGTTGAATTAGATTCAGACAGACAATTTAACGAATCTACTCCTTACGACCCATCAAGTCCATATTCCGCCTCCAAAGCCTCCTCTGATCACTTAGTTCGCTCTTTTTACAAAACCTTTGGTTTGTCTGTCACTATCAGTAATTGTTCCAATAATTACGGTCCGTACCAACATCCCGAGAAAATGATTCCTCGATCTATTACCAACCTCTTAAATGGTGAAAAAATCAAAGTTTACGGTCAAGGTTTAAATTTCCGCGATTGGTTACACGTCGAAGATCATTGTCGTGCTATTGAGCTTATTTTATTAAACGGAAAAATTGGTGAAACTTATTGTATTGGCGGACTCAAAAAAGGTACTTCTAACATGGAATTAGTTAGACTTATGCTTAAACTTATGGGTAAAGACGAATCGTCTTTGGAATATGTGGCTGACCGTCCAGCTCATGATAATTATGCCGTCAATTGGGATAAAATTAATAAAGAGCTTGGTTGGGAGCCAAAATATGATTTAGAGTCCGGTCTCCAACAAACTATCGATTGGTACACTACCAACACTTCTTGGTGGCAAGAAACCAAAGCCGAAGCTGAAGAATTTTATAAAAAATTAAATAGTCTTAAAAAATAAATTACAAATTATTTCCCCGTCTGGTCAAAGAAGGGGATAAAAGGGGAAGATTGAAAAATGAATTTTATCAAAAGCAAAATAAACGGCATCGTTACTATTGAACCTCAAGTGTTTCAAGATGATCGAGGTTTTTTTATGGAAACTTATTCCAAAAAAGACTTTGTCGAGAATGGTATTGATGTTGATTTTGTTCAAGATAATCATTCTCACTCTTCCCAAGGTGTTCTCCGTGGTCTTCACTTCCAAAAACCTCCATTCGCTCAAGCTAAATTAATCCGAGTTACCCAAGGTGAGGTTGTTGACGTTGCCGTTGATCTTCGTCCCAATTCTCCCACTTTCGGCCAATGGGAAAGTGCCCATCTTTCTGCTGCCAACAAGAAAATGTTTTTTATTCCAGCCGGATTTGCTCACGGCTTTTATGTCATCAGTGAAACTGTCGATTTTCAATATAAATGCAGTAATTACTACAATAAAGAATCTGAAGGTGGACTTTTGTGGAACGACCCTGAATTAAATATCTCTTGGTTTACCAACGGTAACCCAATTTTGTCAGAAAAAGACAAACTTTGGCCCACCCTCTCTCAGGCCAAAGAAGATTTAATGAAACTTAATTGGTAATTAATTATTATTTTTCCCCGTCTTGTGAAAGAAGGGGTTAGGGGAAGATTGAAATTATGAAACAAAAAATTATTGGTACAGGTTTATCCGGTTTAGTTGGCTCTCGAATCGTTGAATTGCTTAAAGATAAATATGAATTTATTGATTTTTCTCTTGATAGTGGTGTTAATGTCTTAGACAAAGAAAGTCTCGCTGCTGCTTTTGAAAAAAATAAAGATGCCGTAGCTGTTCTTCATATGGCTGCTTTTACTGATACTAATGCCGCTTGGTCACAAAATGGCGACAAAACCGGCATTTGTTATCAGCTTAATGTAGAAGGTACTCGTAACATTTTGGAACTAGCCAAACAGTACAATCAATATTTAGTCTATATTTCTACTGACTTCGTTTTTGACGGCAATAAAACTACTCCATACACCGAAGATGATCAACCAAATCCTATTGAATGGTATGGTGAAACCAAGTATTTAGGTGAAAAAGTAATTACTGATTCTGGCTATAATTCAGCCATTGTTCGTATTACTTATCCATACCTAGCTAATTTCGAAGCTAAGCCGGATATTATCCATAAAGTTTTGGCTAAATTGCAAAACAATGAAGTTGTCAAAATGTTTTCCGATCAAATTTGTACCTACACTTTTATCGACGATATTGCCTATGGATTGGATAAAATATTTGAATCAAAACCAAGTGGAGCCTATCACTTAGTTGGTTCTTCATCTCATTCTCCTTACGAAATGTCCAAATTAGTCGCCAAAA
>Ga0066602_10001913_pt1 | contig 13110 bp, 10 predicted proteins | sample Higcelweek5metaG_FD_59481 | JGI IMG/M metagenome (GOLD analysis project Ga0066602, IMG submission 59481) | Freshwater pond sediment microbial communities from the University of Edinburgh, under environmental carbon perturbations - High... | ecosystem: Environmental > Aquatic > Freshwater > Pond...
ACCCTTGTAGAGCTCATCATCGTCATCACGATTTTGGCAATCCTTGCAACGATTGCTTTTATGAGTTTTCAGGGATATACCGAGAGATCAAGAGATGGTAATAGACTCTCGACTATGAAGAATATTGAAACCTGAGTCGACATATTTTTGACTAAGTCTGGAAAAATTCCAATTCCTGATGTGGCCCAAAGCTTTACGGGAGGAAGTGCTTCCAATCCTATAAAAATTCAACAGTGAATCGTTTGATCACAGATGATCCAAGCAATCAATATGAATCAAATTCCTCTTGCCCCTTTGACTCAAGAAAAATATCACTATTCTGTATTTTGAGACGGAATCTATTATCAAATCGGAACCGAGAAAGAAAATTCTGATCTATGATATATTTCCAAAACATTTGCAGATATAAAAACTACGATGATTGCAGGAAATTATCGTATGGATCCTAGTTTGCCTAGTCTTTTTGTTGTAAATAATACGGTATGAACAGGAGGAATCTTTGACCCCTCAGTATGTTTTGTAGTGGATGGTTGAGAAAATACTTTTGCAAGCAATTCTTGAAGTTGTATGAAAAAATCAGATATGTTAGCTTCTGGTTTAGATATGTCACTTGTCGGGTATTGGGACATGGAGACTTTGACCAGTGATGGAAAACTCAAAGATTTAAGTGGGAATGGAAATGATGGAACACTTAGTTGAACTACCACCTGAAAGTCTAATAATTGACAATGACAATTATTAAATGACCAAAAGGATTATATTGATGTAGGAAAAATAAATATTAGTTTATCTGAAAATACCTTTTCATTATTGTTTCAAGAAAAAAAATACTTTTGCCAATGATATGCCTGTATTATTTAGAATCAATAACAATAATTCAAATACATGAGCTATATTGAGTATACAAAGGAATAGAAGAACCACAAATAATTTTGATTATTTATTTTGTTGAGATGTTTTTATAGAAAATATGGATGTAAATCTTACTTGAAATGTACGTAGAATTTATTATTGAAAGAGAGTATATCCTTGGTCTTGAACTCTTTGAGAAATTCATACAAGTGACAATGTTCTATGATGGAGGAATGATAATCAATATCATCTATTAACTCTCAAAATTTCAAATAATAATAGCAAGTCTACTTGTTACATTGATTGAATAAAAGTATCTGAAATTGAATATCATCTTAATAAGTCAATAAATTTTTGAAATGGTAACACATATATATGAAATCGGGTTGAAAAAAACCAAGCTTTTGATTGACTTATTGATGAAGTCAAAATCTACAACCGTGCTCTTTCTGACCAAGAAATCCTCCAACAGGCAAAGATTGCTGGATTTTAAATTCAGCAAAAGAAATTTTCGACAAAATTCACAAATACATTACTGAAGAAAAAAGCTATTCTTTGTCATTTTTGAGCTATTGACGGAATGTGTGGAATATTGAAAAAAAATTTGAATTCCCTCAAAAATCATTATATTACTTGTTTAGATATTCCTAATTTTTGTGAGGTATGATCAAGCTTTTTATAATCATCATGATTATGGTAATCTACTTTTTTCTCCTCGTGTGAGTATTTTTGCTGATAAAAAAAAGACTCTCTCATATCACACACAAACAAATGAAATATGTAAAGATTGATGGGCTTTTCCAAAACTATAAGTCTCTCCTTACCACCATTACAATCCTCTTAATCGTACTATTTATTCTCGGTGGGGTTACTATACTTCTTTTCTTCTAACACATGGCATACTATTCAAAAGATGGATATACCATCGTAAAAAAACATGATGTTATTCTCTTTTTTTATTGGAGCAGATTTGTGTTTCAACTTCTCATCACCTGCATCATTGCTGGAGCAGTATTGTACAATTATAAGGACATGGGGGATGATGTCACCCAGTTTGTGATGTTCCCACTTGTATTTATCATGCTCAACTATGTATTTATCAGTTTGATTTGCCGTATCATCGAGTACAATAATTATTTGTTTATCATTTTTAAAGACCAGATTTTTATTCTTAATTCTTCACTCGTTCTCAGGGACAATATCGAAATCATTGATGCGTTTAAAATTATCAAACTGGATGTATTTTCACGAGGCTTTTTTTCCAATCTCCTCTCGTATGGAGAAATCGTCATTGAATTACAAACACGTGAAGAAAGGCTTTTTCATTTTATGCCTCAACCCTACAAACTCCTCGATAAACTCAAAATCCAAAGAGAGAGAGTTCTAGAAAATCGTAAAAAGAAATACATAGTTGGAGATGACTACCCCTCTACTTGATGGAAAGATGAAAGATAAGCAAACTCCTCAGTATTAAACGACAATATTAATCCCTTTCATATAGAATTTTAAAGTGCTCATGCTTGTGTGAGGTCTCGTATTCAAGATTTCTATTCACTGAGTTATTTTTGGTTGTAAAATATACTTTTGCATAGGTTCATCTAATTTTGAATAGATAAAAGAAAAACAAAATTATTGTTTTTAAGACTCTTGAAATTCATCATATACCACTCCATCAAGTGAGAGGTGAAGGGCTCTGAGGAGATATGGAGTTGTGTTGGTGGGGAGTGCTGAAAGTGGGAAAAATTTCATTTCATAACATCTGTCTGACTCAAGATTGCAGATTTCTCCTGACCATTTTTCACAAAAGAAATAAAACTGTATAAATTCTTTTCCTGAAGCAGTCACGCTGTGGGTCACATTGGCAAAGACAAGATCTTCTTTTGCAATACTGATGCCTGCCTCTTCTTTTGCTTCACGAATCATCGCATCTCTGGGGTCTTCTCCACCATCGAGATGTCAGGCTATGACATTGTACATTTGGTCTTGTGGTCAACCTTTTCTTTGATAGAGTAAAATAGAATCTCAGTCTTTCAAAAAAAGATGACAGGTCACACGAAAGGTTTGTCTCTGTTCCATAATTGTATACGTGAGAAAATAAAAGGGGAAGCCCCCTAAAAATTTACAAAAAAAATTATAAGATGCAATATAATCTTTACTTCTCTTCATCCAAACATCTCAGGCACACTCATGTTTGTGAGAGCTTTTGGTCAAAAAGAGCATAGATTTTTTCTCGGAAGTCTGGGGAGAGACGCATATATCCGTTTTCAAATTTTAAGCGATAGAGTTGATCAAAAAACGGCTCTTTTTTCAGTATTTTTTGGTAGTCTCCCTTGGTATAGAGGAGTGCTCCGATAAATATACTATTGACTTTTTGCAAAAGCCCTGTTTCCATCACTTGGTCAAGAAACGCTCAATAGATTTGGAGGGCATTTGGTACCTCAAGTAGGGGCAAAAAACGTACCCCAACGTGCCAATTGTGGTCAAGAAGCAATCTTATAGCTTCAAGTCTTTGGCTCAGGTTGGGAGTTTTTCGTTCATACTTGTCAATAATTTCCTGAGGAGAAAGCGAAAAGGCTATCTCGGTTGCGTGTGGGGGAGATTGCGTCAAAAGATGCTTGATATTGGCAGATTTGGTACGGATTTCCATTTTGACATTGGGAAATGTATCGATGAGAGGCAAGAAATACTCACAAAACCCCGTGATCTGATCGAGCGCAAGATTGTCTGAATAATCAGACGCATAGAGCCGAATGGTCTGGCTTGGGTCTATTTCTTTTCTCAGTTCCAAAATCTGCGAGAGCATGTCCTCATAATTCACAAAAAGCACCTTGAGATCGTTACGAAAAGCGCCTTTGAGGTAGCAATACTGACAATCATAGATGCAATTGAGAGAATTCTTGAAAAAAAATCCCTTTCCCTCATGTCCGTAGTAATCGGGAGTAGGAGTCAAGCAACGATTGAGCCCCGCCAAAATAAAAGAAGGCTTTGTGGGTCATGCGAGGTGCAAATCAAAGAGGTTTTTGTAGTGAGCAATCTCAAGAATTTCTGCGTCAGGAAAGTGTGAGATAATACGCTCTGCGACTGGATGTTGACGATATTTTGTTTCTATGTAGAGGAGCATCTGAGAAGAAGTAAGGAATTATTTTATTAATACTGAAACAAGTTCGGAATGAAAAAATTTTCTTGCTCTTCTTGCTCTTGTAGGGAACGATTGCCATCGTTCCCTACATTATTCTTTCCCATTCGCAATTCTTAATTATTTAGTTTGTCTCTAAACGAGCACGAAATGCGTCCATGTCAATCTTGGGATCGTATGGTTTTCATGAATCCAATTCTTTATGTGCTACCACAACCCATCCGGTTTCGGTTCATGAAAGGTCTCCTTTTCTTACGGTTTGAGGATCTTTGATATTCAGATGGTATTCATTTCCAAGATAGGTGACAAGAGTTGCCAATGATTCATACATTTTCGGGGAAACATATCCATCGGTCATCAAAGAAATTCCGACCGAACCATAATTATGTCCAACCACATGGGCACCAAGTACATATTTTCCTCATTCTCTGCCTTCATAAATATTTCCAGCTCCATCTATGAGATAATGATACCCTATATCTGACCAACCAAGAGTGATTCCGTGATACTTTTGCAACTCTTTCATGTATTTCATCCCTTCTTCTTTGGTGGACATATATTTCGAAGCGGTATGGTGGATGATAATACGATTCACAGGATAATAATTCAAAGAGTACCTTCCATCAGTAAATTTTACTGTTTTGTGATGTTGGGCATCGATATCATTGAAATTTGCCATATAATTTTCTTTGATCATTGATGTATGCTTGGAAGCAGCTCAAGACCAGCAATTTCCTTTCTCACATTTGGCTTCCTCTTGTCTTTTAATCTCAAGAGAATCCATGGCCCCCCATTCCTCACGAGAAATAATCGTTCCATTCATCAAAAGACGTTTTCCATAATTTTTTTCAAAATCTTGGAGTGGGAGTGAATCTTGATCGTTTTCCATCTTTTCACGCTCTTCTTTAGAAAAGATATTCATTTTAGCAAATGTTACCAATCTATTAGCATATAGAGAGGCTTTGTGAATATAGAGATTCCGAAGCATATTTTTGAGGTTGGGATCTTCTTTTACTCAACGAAGAGCAGAATTTAAACGGAGAATATAATTTCTTTTTTGGGGAGTCGAAAGGGGAATAAATTCTTTGGTCTCACGGTTAAATTGAACTACTAGTCCGATTTCTCCATTGGGAGGGGCTGGAAGTTCATAGGTCTGGGTTTTCCCATATTCACAAAAGAAACTTGCCAATTTGACACTCTCGTTGGAAACGCTTTCCACGAAAAAAATATTTTCATTTTTACACTGACTCAAATTTCCGTACGAAGTGAGGATAAAGGGGAATAGGAGCATTGAGAAAAAAAATAAATATTTCATGAGGATTTTGTGTTAATGGAGTGATAATTCAAGAATTGTCTTGAAGTATACTAAGATGACTTCAAAAACTAAAGTGATATTTTGTTTTCCTTCCCTTATTTTAGGGAAGGTGCCCGAAGGGCGGATGGGTTATGTACTCAGAAATCAATGTACTTGAAATAATACTGAAGATATTTGTTATGAGTCTCTTCTAATATTCTCCCAAGACCTTGAAATACTCAGTAAAAAATGAGAGTTCATGAAGTGCTTTTTTGACATTTTCTAGGTCTGTGTGTCCCTCAAACTCAAGCCAGAAAAGGTATGAATAATGGCTTTTAAAGCTCGGAACACTTTCGATTTTGACGAGGTTGATGCCGTTGGTCGCAAAGGCACCAAGGCATTTGTAGAGACTTGCGGGGATATTACGTGCTTCAAAGATGAGTGTGGTTTTGTTTTTTTTCTCAGGAAAAGAAATTTCCAATTCTTCAGGAGCAACAAGGAAAAAACGTGTCGTATTTCCTGCAAGATCTCCGATACTTGAAGCCAACTCATGGAGTCAGTAGATCTCTCCTGCAATCTTGGATGCTATTGCCCCTGCCCCCCTAAGCCCTGTCTCAGCAATCATCTTGGCACTGGCTGCGGTATCGGTGTATTTGATCGGTTTGAGCCCATGTTCCATGATGAATTCATGACACTGCATGAGGGCTTGTGGGTGAGAATACACTTCCTTGACATTGGCAAGGTCGTGTTCAAGCGACCAGAGACAATGGTCCACTTCTTGGGTGTATTCTCCCACGATTTTTCATCAAAATCTCAAAAACCCATAGAGGTTTTCATGGATACTTCACGCAGTAGCATTTTCTATGGGCAATACTCCCCAATGTTCAGCATCGATACGAGCCCAAATAGAGTGAAATGCGTCAAATCCGAGCACTTCTTCTACTTCAATATTCAAAAGTTCTTTTATCTTGAGTGTTGCCATGTGGCTATAGGCTCAGGGTTCTCATTGGAAAAGGAGTTTCATAATTGTTGTTTTAGAAATAACCTCGTTATAGTACGAAAAAAGGAGAAAATACCAAATTTTTGTTGGGGTTTTCAAGAAAAAGTGCAAAAAATTGCAGTCAACTGTAAATTTTTGATGTTTTTTTTACAGTCAATTGCAACTTTTTGATATTTTTTTGAGAGTGGAATGGAGAAAATAAATTTTGTATTTCCAAAAAGGGTGAGTATAATACGGGGAATATCCCATAATATTTTCAGATATGACGAGTTGAATAATTAATAATGGTGAAATAAAAATGGTTGGTGCTACAAAAAATGCAATTGATTATTTTAAACTCAAGATTAATTCAATACTGAATATAATTGAATGAGTAACATATCCTGTATTTGAGAAAAAAACAACGATTCACTTTTTATGATGAATAGAAGTACAAAGACTCATAGCCTGTTATCTCCAATCTCAATGAAATAAAGACTATAAAAAAAATTCGGAGAGGTTTAAAATCAATTGTGTGCTCGGAAATAATGGTGGGGGAAAAAGTAGATTGTTGGGAACGTTATCTATGGATTATGATAGTTGATGAATGATAAATTGAAGTTTTGACAAAGATAATTACATACAAATACTTGATGATTTTTTTGTATTGAGTTCCTATAATTGAAAATCCGTAAATGAAGAATTACTGCAAAAACAAAACTTAAATTTTTTTTACGAGAAGTGATATGATTTAATAGTATCTAGCAATGCGAATAAGGTATTATACAGCAGTTTTTTAAATATTCCAGTGGACTATAAAATAGAATTTATTATAGATTTCTTATATTTAAATCGAGAGAAAGATTACTGATACAAACTCTTTGAATTTGAAAATGATTTTGAAGGAATTTTGAACATATTTGATCCCATTAAATCAAAAGACTATGTTCCTTCAAATGAGCCAGAGGAGATTATCGACTTTTTAAATATATGTTTAACACAATATTATAGTTGCTGACGTTTTAATAAATTGTCTGATCGTTTTGAAATACCAATAAAAAAAGACGAATACTACTACGAAATGGATCAGGCATGATATAATTTTTTAGTACAGATGTTGAATGATTACTGAGAGAATTTTTTTTATATTCTCGTAGTGACCACATGATATCTATGAATTGAATTAAGAGGGAAATATCAAAAGAATTTTCATAATCAAATCGAATTAAATGAGGATTTATGAGAGGATCAAAGAGTATTTTGGAAAAAATTACTAAATGACAAGGAACAAATTATAAAGTTTGATGAAAAAATTTTAGAATGAATTGATTTAATACGTGAAAATAATGTTGAAGAGTTGAGTAGGAGGACTTATAAGTTTATTAAACAACATATCTTTAATGTTCTTTATTTTGAACAAAGTAGTGTGAATACGATGATACTGTCACTATCAAATTATTATTCAAGGTTTGATTCATTTTTCAAAAAATATTTGTATTCAGCATTTCATTGTGATTTAATCTTTAAGTGGATAAGAGATTGAAGTGAAATATCTAAGAGTTTTTCCAGTCTTTCTGCCTGAGAAAAAATGATGCTGTCAAGATTTACAAATGTCTATCAAAGGATTTTTGAAAATAAATCGTGATGAGCTTTTGTAAATAATTTTCTCATCCTCGTAGATGAGCCAGACCTTCACTTGCATCTTGATTGGCAAAGACAGTATGTACAAAAACTGATTGATGTTTTTTCTACTCTCCCACTTGATATCAATCTACATTTCATTTTGGCAACTCATAGTCCTTTTATCATTTCTGATTTACCGAGTGAATGTATAGTCTTGCTTGAGAATTGAAAGCCTTTAAAATATAATTGAAAGACCTTTGGGGCAAATTATGTAGACTTGATACGTAATGGGTTTTTCTTTCAAAATCCTCAAATGCTTATGGGGAGTTTTGCCGAAAGTATTATTTGAGATATTGCTGAGAAAAGAAGGCAAGAAATTACAAATGGTACACAGATAGATAAGAGTTCCGAAATTATTGAATTGCAAATTTGAGATGATTTCTTGAGAGACAATCTTTTATATTTTAAACCAAACAAACAATGATAAGGATTGATGTGCAAAAGGAAGAACTTGAAGCCTTTGTAGAGAGCTTGAAAGTTGATTATCAGAGACTGAAAAAAGAAGAAATGACAAAGATTGGCTTCCAAAAATTCAAAGAATGCTTTTGTGATGATCGTCTATTGCTTGAAGAAAAGTGTACAAAAATCAGTGATTTGAAAGTGATTTACAATAAGATTTCATCTGACGGATCAAGTTTTTTTGTAAAGATCAGAAAATTTATCATTGAAAAATTTGCTGAGCAAATTAAATTCTGTCCCTATTGTTGAAAAACACCACTTATCTATTTTGAAAGATGAAAAGATAAAAATAATTCCTATCATCGACTTTTTCAATTTGACCATTTTTTCCCGAAAAACGTTTATCATAAATGAATTATAAATTTTTACAACCTTATTCCGAGTTGTAATGCATGCAATCACTTAAAACATGATGATAATCCTTTGGATATAATCAAGAGAGGATGAGTCCTATTTCACCCATACTTTTGAAATCTGTATCTTGATAATTGAGAATTAAAGTATGATTGAGCAAGAAACGCTGATATACGACTCAATTACCTTTCAGAAAATTCCAAATTTTTCAAACTTGGTCAAAAATATCTCAACGATGATGAAACCTTCAACACCTTTCAGTTTATTCAAGATAAAAGAACCAAGATGAAAGATGAACGTACGAAATTTAAAGTAAATTGTAAGTCTGATGAACAACTCATAGATTATTTCTTCAAAAACTATGCACCACAAACCGAGCAAGAAATCCTCAAGTATTCCAATGGAAAACTCAAAAAGGATTTAATTGAGAATTTGAAGATGTAGCCATTTCAAAAAGTCTTTTGCCTTCAAAAACCGTACAAACGAGGTGTTTATTTTTGATTGAAATATTATAAAAATGCTGTATACTCTATATAAAGAGTAAAAATATTATAAAATGGCTAGTGAGAGTTAGTGGAGTTTAGTTTTTAAGGTTTTAATGTATGAGTGAAATAAGAATAAATGAACTGAAAATAAAAAATTATCGTTCTTTTTGAAAATGAAAAGATTGACTTTGACAAACTTTTGTATTTCCTCAAAATTATGATAAACCAATTTCAATTGTTTGATACAATAATTCATGAAAAACAAATTTAATGAATAGTATTTTATATTGAATTTGAGAAAAATTTATTACTGAAAAAACATTTGAAAAATCAGATTTACATAATTTAGACTATAATAATCAAATTGAAATTATTATAGATTTATCCGGTTCAAAATATCAATGTGATAGTTATTGGGATAAAGATAGTAGAAGTTATAAAACTGAAAAAAGTATAACATGAAAATATAAAATTACTTCTTCTATATTTGAGTGAGAATTATTCTCTAAAATCACACCTCCATTATTTTGAATGAATAAACATTATAATATTTTTTATGTGAATTTTCATAATATTAAAGATGAAATAGCTACACAAAAAACAAGTTGGTGAAATCTAAAATCTTTTTTGGGTAAACATATTCAAAAACTTGTTACAGAAGATATAGATATGAATAATTTAAAACCAGTTTATGAAAGTATGTTAAAATCTTCAACTGATTTCATACTTAATGAATCAAAATTAGTTAAATTTATTGAAAAAATTAAAAGTAATTATAATCAAAATTTAAGAGATAATAATATTGAAATTGACTTTTGACTTCCAAATTATGAAGATATATTTTTACAAATGATGTTTAAAATATGACTAAATGGAAGTAAAACGAATCTTGTTCCTATTGATCATTTTTGAGATGGTTATATTTCAATGTTTGTTATGGCTGTTATTCAAGCAATTGCAGAAGAAACTGATGATAAGTGTTTATTTTTATTTGAAGAACCAGAAAGTTTTTTACATGAAAATCATCAAGAGTATTTTTATAAAATGGTTTTATGTAGTTTGACAAAAAAATGACATCAAGTTATTTATACGACTCATTCTGACAAAATGATTGATATTTTTGATACAAAATGACTTATAAGATTGGAACTTGAAGAATATGATGATAATTGAGAAAAATGTTTTCAAACAGTAAAAAAATATAATAAAATTGATGAATTTAACCCAGAAATACAAGCAAAAACAGAAGATGAAGAAATAATAACAATAGATACATATAATGAATTTATAAAAACTATTGAGCCAAATCTTAATAGAATTTTGTTTAGTAAAAAAGTTTTATTGGTTGAATGACCAAATGATATTTTAGTTTATAAACATTGTATCGAAAAAAATGTTGAAGAAAAAATTCAAAATAGAAGTGATATATTTGATAAAAAAAGATTTGCAGAAACTTATTTGAATTTTCATAATATTTCTATAATTCCACATCATTGAAAAGCTACAGCAATTTATTTAATAGAATTATGTAAATGGTTTTGATTAGAATATTTTGTTATAAATGATTGGGATTTCGAATCTGCTGATTTAGATATTGAAGCATTGAAATTATTTTCATCATTAGAAGATATGAAAAGGAGTTGAATTTATACTAGTTCAGATAAAAAATGAATGATTACAACAAATTTTAATCTTATTAAAAATGCAACTGAAGAAAAAATACATTTTAATACTTCAAAATTAGAAAAAGTTATTTGATACGATTTTGATGATAAAAGTAGTATAAAAATTCATAAACATATTTCGAATAGTGCTTTTGACTATAAAAAACAAGATTTATTTCCAGAAAAATTGATTAATTTTTTAGAAATAGATAACATAAGAGAATCTATTGAATAAATGATAGTCCTTGTAATTTCCCCTATAACACACTAAAATAAACATAATAATTTACTTTTAAAATATTTTTATTATGCATAATACCCACATCTATACAGACATAATAAACACTTTACTTCAAGCCAAAAGCCAAATAGAAAAAAGTGTAAATACCACAGATGAGATTTGGAAAAAGAAAGTTAACTTTAAATTACATCTCTATTTTGTTGGGTAAGATATTTGTATATTTATAATCTAATTACTATGAATCAAGAAGACAAAATTATTATATATAATACACAAGATTGAAAAGCAAATATTGCTTTGTATGCAAAAGATTGAGATATTTGGATGAGTCAAAATCAAATAACTGAATTATTTGATACATCAAAACAAAATATCTGATTACATATCAAAAATATTTTCAAAGACTGAGAATTAAGCGAAAAAGCAGTTGTAAAGGATTACTTTACAACTGCTTCAGATTGAAAAAAATATAATGTTGCTTTTTATTCTCTCAATATGATTTTAGCTATTTGATTTAGAGTAAAAAGTAAAAGATGAACTCAATTTAGAATCTGGGCAAGAGAAAATTTAAAAGAATTCATGGTGAAAGGATTTATTATGGATGACGAAAGATTAAAAAATCCTAATGGAAGAGCTGATTATTTTGATGAACTACTTGCGAGAATCAGAGATATTAGAGCAAGTGAAAAAAGATTTTATCAAAAATTGAAAGATTTATTTGCCTTGAGTAGTGATTATGATAGGAATGATAAAACTACAAAAGACTTTTTTGCTGAAACTCAAAACAAGTTACTCTTTGCAATTACATGACTTACAGCTGCTGAAATAATTATTTCTCGTGCAGATGACACAAAACCAAATATGGCACTTACTAGTTGGAAATGAAATATAGTAAGAAAAGAAGATATTTTCATAGCTAAGAACTATTTAAACAAAGAAGAAATTGATAAACTCAATCGTTTGGTTACAATATTTTTAGAAACTGCAGAATTTAGAGTACTAGAAGAAAAAGATATTACTATAAAGTATTGGCAAGAAAATGTCGATAAAGTTATAGAGTTTAATAGTAAAAAAGTCTTGAATCATAAATGATCTATTTCTCATGGGGTAATGAAGGAAAAAGTTTCAGAAATTTATGATAACTTTGACAATAAAAGAAAAAAACAAGAATTATTGTTAGAAGACCAAAATGATTTGAAAGAATTAGAAAATATAGAAAATAAGCTAAAACTCAAATAATTTATACTAAAATTACTTGATTATAGCTCAAGATTGTTTCAACCGAGGGCTTAACTCAGTTTTCTAATAAGTTCTAGTATAATAATAGACTCCTAATATTGTATCTCATAAAATTGGAATAGACTCCAATTTTTCTACACTTTTTTTGGAATAGACTCCAATTTTCACGAGGAAGATTTTGTTTTTTGAAGAAAATGCATACTATTTTTCACAAGTTTTACCCCCTTACTTCCACCTCATGCCATCTCGCTCCATCTTTTGGTTTCGTCAGGATCTGCGTACCTTTGACAACACGGGACTCATCGAATGTATCAATGCTAGTCGTGAAGTCTTGCCGATCTTTCTCTTTGACCAAAATATTGCTCCATGATTTTGAGGACTTGGGGATCAAAAATTTGGATTCCTCAGAGAGATGCTTGAGTGCCTTGACCTTGAGCTTGAGAAGCTTTCGAGTGGGCAAGGACTCAGAGTCTTTCACGATGCCCCTGAAAAGATCATTCCCTATCTCGTCAAAACCTATCAGATAGATGCCATCTTCACCAATCGAAGCTATGGTCGATACGGCACCAAGCGTGATCAGCAGATCCAAGAGCTTCTCCCTGAGACCACGTGGTGTCAATTTGATGATTTTTTGCTTGTTGCCCCTGAAAGTATACCTCAAAGAAAGGTTTTTACTCCGTTTTACAAGATTTGGAAGACGAAAGTCTGACCATTTTTGCTCAAA
>Ga0066602_10001936_pt1 | contig 12986 bp, 5 predicted proteins | sample Higcelweek5metaG_FD_59481 | JGI IMG/M metagenome (GOLD analysis project Ga0066602, IMG submission 59481) | Freshwater pond sediment microbial communities from the University of Edinburgh, under environmental carbon perturbations - High... | ecosystem: Environmental > Aquatic > Freshwater > Pond...
CGCCCGATTGGGAGGTGATGGTGAGCAGCACGGGGCTGGTGAAATCGAGGGTGTCGCCCGACGTGATCTGCAGCGTGTCGAGGTTCACGACGGTACCGAGGCTCGTTTCCAGGCGTATTACTACAGAATCGATATCAATACTGTCGCCCACCGACACGGTGACGAGCCGCGAAAGCTCGTTGATGACGACTTTCTCTCCCACGATCCCGGTGCTGAACGACACGATGTCTGTGCCATTAACCGTCTCGTTAGTAAAAATATAGGGAAATGATTGCGAGCCGATGGAGTTGTCGTTCGTGAATACCACTGAATCGCTTACCTCGACGACGGCGTCGGTGGAGCTGTTGTACATCTCGAAGTGGACGTTCTCGGTGCTGGTCCCGTTGCTGAAAATCATGAGGTAAACGTAGGCCTTACCCAGCTTCGTTGATGGTAAGATGGAGGCAACGCCCCGGCACTCGTCGCCCACGAAGGCGGCAACCATGTCGCCCGTGTTGGTCGAGTACGAATCGCCAAATTTCACCACACCCGTGATGGTCATGGAGCCGGAGAACTGTGTCTCGTCGACCGACCAGACGGGGATCGCGGCCTGCAACGCCACGCACGCGAGCACGAGGCATATTGTGTTGAATATCTTCCTTGTCATTATTTCACATTTAACTTGTTAACAAACCCCGCCAGGTTTTTCACGACCTGGCGGGATTCGAACAATGATGTTTGATCTAATTATTCCTTGGTTTTCACCACTTTGAACGTGTTGACGCCCAGTTCGGTGATCACCTCGATGTTATACACACCGGCTGGCAATGAACCGAGGTTCGTGGCTGCCAACTCGTTGATTTCGAGCGAGAATACCCCGGCAGGTTGCCTGGTTACCGAGGAAACGATTTCCCTGCCCAAGGCATCGCACATGCGCACCGACAGCGGGCTGGCATCTGGCAGGTACCCGGTGACGGACAACTGGTTGCTGAACAAGCTCGGGCTAACGTTGATGCTTAGCTTCCTGGTATTTTCTGCTGCCCCCAGGGCACTCTTACAGTACAAGATGTATGGAGATTCAACGTTACCTTGGTTGGCATCGGCGCTGTATGCAAGCTGGTTCTCGAAGCTGGTTTGCTGGCCGGTGCTGGTGTCAACGAGAGCGAACTTCAGGGTTTGCTCCGTGGAATTTCCACCAGCCACGAGGAAGTATGTTCCGTTGATGGCCGAGGCCACGCCCACGATGGTGGAACCGCTGTATGCCGCGAGCACTTTACCCTCGGTGACCGCCAACGGATCGGCAAGCGATGCCACGATGGTCATGTTGCTCTGGAAAGCCGATGCATCGTAACCCGAAATTGATAGTGTTTCTGTTCCTTCCACGCTACTCTTCAGTGAACTTTGGGTTGGATACGTCAACTCCGATGCCGCCTGGCTTTTCAGCATGTATCCCTTCCCAGGTTCCAGAACGGTAAGCGTTCCAATCCAACCAATTCGGTCGTAATACATCGAGAAGGCTTTCTGGCTCTTCACCAGGTCGCCCTGCACGGGTCCGTATGATGCAAGCGCCTCGTTTACCGTCATATTGTACTGTGGCAAGAATCCTATCCAGTTCCAACCATTGGCGATGGTGACGGGTGTAACCTGTGGATCGACGGGTGTGCCGTTTATCTTGGCTGTTCCGGCTTTCGTGAGTTTTAATTTATACATATTTTCTGGGGTAATGCCTCCAGCGGCGGTGAGCGAACCGCTCCATCCAGCCGCGGCGCTGTACTTGTCGAAGACCGAGCGTTGTCCCTTGATCTCGTCTCCCTCGCTACCAACGGAGCTCAAGAGATTCTGAACGCTGTTGCCCGCGGGGTTGTCCACGTTTACCGAGATCCAGTTCCAGCCCTTGTTGAGCGAGTATTCCGAGCGGATGCTGGCGTCGCACTCGATGAGCACGGGGGCGTCGGGCGAGCCGTGAACGGCATCGGCAGCAAACTTGTAAACGGGCGTGACGTTCGAGTAGGTCTTGCCCTCGCTTGCATCCCACACCAGAAGCGTGATGCTATCGCCACTCTCGGTGTTGCTGTAGATGGGTAGCATCGCCTCGGTAACGTCGAAGTCGCCGAGGTACGTGAGGTTGACAACCCCGCGGCACTCGTCGCCCACGAAGGCGGCCACCATGTCGTCCTCGTCGGTTGATATGACGCCGGAAATCTTTACCGTGCCGAACACGTTCATCGTGTACTGGTAGTTGGCCGGGTTAACGGTCCACTTCGGTGCCTTGGCCTTAACGGCGAGGTTCACCTCCAGGACTTCGTCGTAACCATAGTCGCTACTTAACGTGATTTTATATTGATATTCACCGATATTCACCCCGCTATTTACCGTGAAGGTGATGGTGTTCGAGCTATTGGCTTGCACCGTTCCACTTTGCGCACTGGTACTCAGCCACGCGGGTAAGTCGCCGATAGAGAAGGTTTTGGCCGATCCACCTTTATTCACCACCTGTGCGGTGAATGTTGTAGATACCTCGCTCGTGGTTGCCACATCAATAGTTGCAATATCCCAAACGACAGTGTTTTGCTCAACATACGCTATCCATTGCGCGGGCGATGCCAGCTTGTTACCGTTCTTATCCTGAACGTTATACGCCGTGATCTCGAGGGTGCGTTTCTCGTAACGAGGCGCCATATCCGATGGTAACTCTATCAACAACTGGTCGTTGTTGACAACTACCGAGGCGTCGAGTGTTTGCAACGGACGAGCTTCTTTCACCGCGGGCGTTTCGGAGGTAAACACGGGCGAGCCAATCTTCACGGCATCGGCCACGGTGTCGGCCTTGGTTTCGTCTTTCAACGATGAAGTAAGCGTCTTCATCCCCATCATCGTGGTGTAAGTCTCGAAGGGGTAATACAGCAACAAGGCCTGCTCATCGCTAACTAGTTTAGTATTGATATAACGGTTGATGAGACTCGCACGGCGGGCCGTTTGCCACACGCGCAGCTCGTCGATGCTTCCCGCAAAGTACATGGAAGTACTATCAATTGTTGATGAAAACACCTGGCGTTTTGTGCCAAGGCTCATGCTGGGCATCGCAAGGTCGGCGAGCAAGGATTTATCGAGCTGCGCTTGCAGAACACCATCAACGTAAGTGCGGATATTGCTCACCCGGTCGACAACCACCGCGAAGTGATGCCAGAGGTTATCACACACGTTTTGTGTCGTTGCCTGGGATGTCGTACCGCGAGTCAGCAGCGAAAGCGTTCCGTCAGGTTCGGCATACACGCCGAAGCTATTCGGGGCTTTACCGTCGATGACTACGTCGTTCAATCCATTGTACAACAGGCATGAACGCTTCGCGGGCGTTGCGGCCTTGAACCAGAACTCCAACGTAGCATCCCGTGTCGCGTCAATTACCACCGATTTGCCATCGATAATCAAGGCTTGATTTTGTCCGTTGAACGTGATTGCGTTGCCGCGAGGCGTGATGTTCCAACCAGCGTGCAGAGTCAAATTGTGCGCGTTGGCACGGTCGGCAACCAGCGTGCCAGTTCCCTCGTCGAGCAACCAGTACGCCAGCAAATTAGCTTCGTTGCCCGACAACTGGGTGTACATGTTGGCATACAAATCATCCTGGTTGCGAGCGCTGTTCCAAATCCGCACATCTTGCAAGTTGGCCTGCGCGAAGTTGCTGCTCTCGGCCGAACAACCGACGAAAACCGAACCGCGTTCTGCTGGCGAGTATTTTACTGTCTTATCGTCGAGCAACAAGCGATCGTCGCCGTACATTGTAATTAAATTAGTCTCATTATCGTATACCGCCGCGTAATGATGCCAGGCGGTGGCTGGAATTTCGGCAGTAAAACAGGGCGATAGATCAACCGTGAACGAAACAGTGTCTAACGTCACCAACATCGTTTTATCGTCAACTGTTGCTATCGCGAAACGCTCGTGGTTCGTGCCTTTCGCGAATATCGTCCCGGGCATGCTGCCGGCGTCGCGCTGCAACCAGAACTCCACCGTGATGGGTTGCCCGGTGAAGCTGATCCCGTCGGCCTTGGCGTACGATGCCTTCCCGTCGAGCTGCAGGCTTGCCGAATGATCGATAGTTGCCCCATTCAACACGCCCTGCACCATGATGTTCGATTTCGTGACCAAGCCACTTTCAAGCGGTTCGTTGAAACGCACCATGATGTCTTCGCCTGGCGAGAGGATTCCGTCGCTCGGTTGCGGTGTGCCAAACACTTGCGGGCGCTGGGTATCCTTCGTCCCCGAGGCAACTTCGGAATAAGCGTACACGTTGTCGTTGCAAACAGATTTGGCACGGATATCCCAGGTGCGGTCTTCGTTCGATTTCGTATCCCATACATATTGGATTTCGCTTCCCTTTATCACCTGTTTCGTGCCGTTGTATGCCTTGTAACCCGCCGACGTGCTGTCGGGGAAGAAAGCCGACAATGTTTTCCACTCCGATCCCGATGATTCCTTGTACTCGAGGTAAATGCCCACGAAATTGCCATCGTTCTTGTTGAAATCGGTGATACGCGTGTTGAGGCTGGTTCCTGTCTCGGTGTTCAATGTCCACTTGTCGAGTGGGGTGGCCAGCGTCAGGTCGGTGCAGGTGGGCACGAACTCGGCCGAGATGAAAATGGTATCCGAGATATCTTCCCAGTCGTCCGTGGGGTCGGCCTGGCACATGGAGCGCAACACGATGCCGATGTTGTCGTATTTCATCACGTCGGCAACACCTTTTTCAATGGTAAGCTTCTTGGCCAATTCGGTTCCTGCTGCAATGGCATAGTCGCGTCCGTTTCCAAGAGTTGCTCCATCTACTTTCACTATTGCACCATAAGGATTGCTATTGTCGACAACTGCTAACTCGTACATGACCGTTGCACCAACTTCAGAGAGATTCTTCAGCGAGATGTCGAACACGGCAGCTTGAGTAGAAGGGATATCTATTTGATACGGATTGACTACCGAAATATCGGGGAGCTCAAGACGCATTGTTGCCGCGCCAAGATTGTGTTTCTTATTTGGTTGATAATATTGAGCTACCGTTTCGCCTTCGTATGGACAAGATGTTTGTCCACCGCGAGTGCGGAATATCGAGCCATGACCCGCATTGTCTTTGTAGACATCAACACTCAGGTAATCACCAGCATTGCCATCGCTCAAGACATAGCCGTACGTGGTTGTCACAGTGGTGTCGTCGGTAGTCGAATTCTCAGATGATTTACCAATTTCGTGGTTTGTCTCGCACGTGAATCCCATACCAACGAACGTGAAACCGCCCGCGACACCTATAAGGGCGTACGATTCGCTCGAGAATGTATTGCTATATGACGAGCGTGCCTCGGTGGTTACCGAGCTTTCGTACGTCGTACCGGCATCGAACGAATGATTCTTATCGAGGGTATTATTCTTAATGGCTTTTACCTTTTCTTCCTCATTTAAAGAAAGAATATTCTCCCATTCAGAAATCCAACGGCTATAGACTGCAACAGAATCTTCGGTACCAATATTATTCTTGTCTGCTTTTAGTTGTTTCGAGAGAACAAAGTCATACGAATCGCCTTCAACAACGGTATCAGCTCCAAATGTCAATTTTGTTTTTGTATTGGTATAATACATTGGGTCGTCAGCGTTCTTCTTAGGTATATATATTGTTGGTTTCGAGGCGAATAAATTTGCCCGCAACATTTTCAAGTTAGGAATAAGGTAATTTGTGATATGACTCTGGGTATAATGGAACGAGGTGTTAAATTTAGGCGAGAAGCGATAGCTGGTTACCTGTGCAAAATTATACACTGCTTTGTCTTTTATCGTTGTGTCGCGCTTTAAGGTGAGATTGTTTGTCTCGCCATACACAATATTGGTGGAGTTCCCGACAAACACGTCGCCCATAGCTCCTACGTATGCCGGATCGTTACTTGTTTCCCAGCGTTCGGTGGTGGTAATGGACTGCTCTACTACATGTCCATTGGTTGTAGATTGGCTATATTTCCCGCCGAGCGAGGCATCGGCAGTTACATCTAGGTCGAACGTTTCCGAAACACCTACACCAAAACTAAGCTCTATATCGGGACCAAGATGTGTTGTTCCCAACGTTTCCATGTTGTACACCGATGCACTGGTAGTCTCCCACGATTTAACAATCGTTGTCCCCTTCTCGAGGTACGAGTAACTGTTAGAACCCGCGGGATCGCGTAAAATAGTGATGAGTTCGGTTGGTCCGGCAGTCACGAAGTTTAATCCTGTACTTTTAGCTCCAAACACGATACCTTCAATTTGTTTGTCCCAAATGATTGTTTTAGTGACAGTATCTTCACCTTGTTGACAACGGGAAACAACAGCCATTGTCTGGGTGTAAGGAGCTATCATATTGGGATCACCGGCTACAAATGTGTAATTTACAACACCCTGGTTATCGAGTGTATCAACGATTGCGCCCTTTGTTTCCGATAAATCGTTGGTCACTTCAACAACCCCTTTCTTAACCGCAACTCGTTCCATTTCACCACTTATCTTGTTCTGATAATTCTCGAACACCGATATTGTAAATGAATATTCTTTATTCTGCTTAAATAGTGGGTAACCCAAAAGGTATGTGCCATTTTTATCCCAGGAATAAACAGTATCTCCTTCGTAAAGCATGAAAGGATTTCCATACAACATTCCGCCGTTCTGGGTGACTTCTATTGAAGGTATTTCGTTCCAAATGAAATTGAAGCGTTTGTTGAAACGGTAAGTATGTACTAGGGAATCAGTTACAGGTATGTATTGAACGCTATCACTTGAATTTATGTCGAGATTAAATGTCCCCAAAGCTGTCGATGGGAACACGTACTGTTCCTGTACATCCTCCAAATCACCAGCTATTGCACTATTCACTATGTATTGCTCGGGAGGCAATTGTAATGCGTATTCTCCAGTAACAGTATCGGGGTAAATGGTGATTTTATTGTCTTGTATAACATAGTTGGTGGCATTTTTCTTGTTGCCATTAATCAATACGGTACTACTGTCCTTTACACTGCGTAAGGTTCCTTTATTTTTAAGTGTTTGAAGGACAATTTTGCCATAGCCCAAATTTCCTCTCGAGACACCGAATCCGAGTGGTTTAGCTGCTTGAACTGCTCCTCCTGCAACTCGACCAACGAGTAAAGCCGTGGTGGCATCGTAAAACTGTATGCGTTCAACGATGTTCTCTTGGAAATCGAATGTGCTATCGGGGTACGACTTGTCGGGGAACGTGCCTTGAGAGAAAACGTGACCTTGCTTGACAAGGCTAATCTTATGTTTGCCAATGGGAACATCTATGCTAAATTCGCCATTAACATCAGATGCAACGATATTTCTCCCTTTGAAGACGGTGTTCCCATCTATCGTGATGTTAACACCTTCTACCGGGAATGTTGAATTATCATAAAAGACTGAGCCCTTGAAGCTAAACGACGATTTATCGGAGAAATCAACGTTATTGTGAACGTCGGCATTACTCGCCAAATAACGCAATGCTTGTGTTGGTTCAAATTTGTGAACACCAATCATCGGCGTTAGCGTGTAAGTGGAGCCACCGGAAGAGTATGGGATACCGGCTATGATGTAATTACCATCGGTATCGGTCACTCCTTTCAGTGCCAATTGGGTGCGGGTTGGAACGGTAGTGCTCCAGCTTACGTCATTCATCGAGAGGTGATTCTCGTTAAACGTGTAACCCTTGCGAGAAATGTCGTAACAATTTGTTCCAATAGCCTCATCGAAGCGGTAATATGCTTTTAAACCAAGCTCTTTGCCCGACAATATGCGGGAGAAATCTCGTGCTATCTCGGTGCTATCTAACGCGCGGTTCCACATGCGTACCTCGTCTAGTTCACCTTTCAACCTGCTTGTTCCATTTGATTTTTGACCAAAAGAAATACTGGTGGCAGTATCTTTTGGGATAACTAAATCGGAAACGGTGATTTTCTTCTGCAAGGTCGTAGCACTATCACTCAACTGGAGAAGCAACTCATTTCCGTTACGAACGGCACTCACGTGGAAATACCTGTCGCCAAAAGAAGAACATAGCTGTGTGATGCTTTTATTCCCGACGGTAAATGTCATAGAATCACCCTCAATAAAAAGTGAGCTAATATTCTCTTTGTCATAAATGTAACTTTTTGTGGACGCAGTGCTCTTCACCCATGCCTGGAAACTGAAAGTAGTTACAGCGGTAAGTGAAGTTTTTTCTTTCAGAAGGAGGAACGATTTCACGCCATCGAAACCAGCAGCGTAGCGTTGAAAACCTTCTGTGGTCTCGGCCAATACAGAAACCCCGGAAACAGATGTCCCGCCCGAATAGGTAACACGCCCCGTTACTGTTCCCATAGGACTTCTGAACCCAACAGAGGTGGTGCTATTCATCATTGGAACTTCCTTGAAGAAGATGCCATCGGCGTATAGCTTGTATTCGTACAATTGACCCGATTCGCAGTACATATCTTGCCAGTTACGCACGTCGGCAGCAAGGACAGCAACTTGTATAAATGGATCGGTAGTCCCCATTAATCGGCGGTACACTACAAAGTTCTGTATCTTGTTAGAATTGTTGATGATATCCCACGTGAGTAATACATAATCGGAATAATATCCTTTAGAAGCCGAAAGTTCGCTCTTGAAGGTATTACCAAGATAAATAGCATCGTAAGGAAATCCCGTGTGAACGAGGAATCGTGAGTCGCTCCTCACGGTGTCGTAGGTAGAGCAGAACACCTGCCCCATGGTAAATGCGGCGCTTATTGAACCCGATTGCCCGAATTTGCATATTGTACCGGCATTCATTGGCGTGTAACCATTTTGTGCGCAAACCGGTTGCACAAGAGTTACTGCCAATAATAGGCTTATTAATAAGTATCTCATAGGCTAATTACAGTTTTATGATATAATACACGTATGCATTCTTGGGACGTGTCTCGGAACCTCCTGTAGCATCGGTGGAGCCAGGATTGGCAAAGGGACCATATGAGGTGACGGGCCCGATAACTGCAAAACCTACTGTAGTTTTTCCACCACTTCCATGATTATGCGACTTCACTTCATCTGTTTGCATACTACCAACTTCATTTCCAGTATTCCCACCAGTTGTTTGTGCAGTACGGCTAGCAGCGTCGGCATCGTTGGCCGATGCTCCTGTAACCCCGCGAAGGAACAACCCCCTTAAATCAGGCACATTGAATTGTTTCGTGGTGCTATTTCCTCCCCAGTTTATTTCAATGGCTTCATATAAATTCTTATACAGGGCTTCGGTGCCAGAATACTGTGTGCCATCGCAGAGTAACCAACCTGCAGGAACGGTTGTGCCGCCATAAGCAACGATAGTGCCCGTAGGACTTCCGTTCAATGCAACGTCAGCAATTTCAGCATGTTTAGCATAAGGAACTGCTTGTAATTCGTAATTAGCGAGTTCGGCATAAATACCGCCTTTTTTAGCGAGTTCTATCTTTGCAGTCAACGATATCCCAAAATCGACATTGGCAAAAGCAACTGGATTGGCGCTACCGATAACCACGGTAAATACTCCAAAGGCATCGGTGGTGAGCTGGTGCTCTTCTTTGTACTGTTCTACCTTGTTGGCATCGAGCAATGTCACCCGCAATTGGATGTCTGTTGCGCCCAATGCCGCTCCATTAACGTCGCGAGCAATACCTTGAAAACTAAATCCTTTTGAGTTTTGCGAAAAGGAGCTGAACGCCATTGCCACAACCGTGGTGGCCACAAAGAGTAATCGTTTCATTTTATTTGACAATTTACAGGTTTAAAAATTGAAGTTGTTAAATACGCTAAATACTTACGCCATAGCCATTAAAAACAGCTAGACGGATTAAAGCAAATCGCCGGCAAATATCGGTTATAACAAGGTGATTCCTTTTATCAATTCGTACAAAACGACCCGGTGAATTGATAAATTTGATGTAATCACGAGGAGAGAATACTAACGATCCTGATCTTTGTTATCTTGTCTCGTTATGTTTGTTTTTAAGCACAGATGCTGCTGTTTCCACACCGACGGAGAAAGGTTGGTGTGGATCTTGAACTGACGGCTGAAATTCGATTGCTCGGTGTATCCCACCATCTCGGCTATCTGCGCGATGGGCAGTTCGGGATGCTGCCGGAGCAACGATTGTGCTTCTTCCACGCGTAAACGGTTTATCCAAACGTTGAAGTTAACACCCTCTTCCGTGTTGATGCACGAAGAGAGCGTGGTTCGACCCGTTTTTAGCGTTAGGGCAAGATCTTCAACCGTGACGCCTTGCTTTAAGAACAGCCGATTGTCGACTATATCTTTCTTCAGTTTCGGCCAGTTGTCCTTCTTCGGCGCCGGTTTGCTGCCATCACTCTCGAAAGCACGTATAATGTTTTGATATACACGAGAATACTGGATAAACGACAGCGCGAAAACCGTGTAACACGCGATGATCGAAACGTTAAATATCAGATTAACGACGTCATTCGCGAGTAACGAGACAACTACCGCCGTTATGCCAATAAAGACGGCCGTCGCGATACTGTACTTAATCCATTTCAATTTGAACTCCACGGTATCGGCACAATAGTCATCCACCTTGTCGATGTATACATTCTTGTCGCGCAACAACATCCGGGTGTAGTAAACGATTTGTCCGACGTAAAACACCAGGAATATTTCGCGCAGCAACACGGTGGGGTGAAGCGCCTCCTTCAGCCATTGCCCGCGATCGTGCAAGACGGGGTACCCGAACACGGGAACTATTACAGCATGAAGCACGATGAAGATAATCAGCGGGATACATTGCCGGGCAACATATTTGCCCGTTATCCGCCGGGGATTCAGGATGTTGTCGAGCGAAAGGGAGAACAGTATCACTTGCGAGGAGCTGATGACGAGGAAATGCGACGAGATGATATCGACCATCGACACATGGGGGAGCAATTCAATGATGTTCAACAGCCCAATGGTGGCATACGAGCTAGCTAAGATGTACAATGATGCCTTGTAATTGTTCGCCCCCTTGTCTCGCGGCAACGGCAACCAAAAAAACACGAATGCGAACGTTACACAAACGGAGGCCAGAGCGATGTTAGAGACGAAGAGGTACTGTTTAATCACGTATTGCATTTTTTCAACGAGCCGTGCGAAGAGTGCACCGACGCTTGCCACGCCCGTGGTGTTGCGACACCGCGAAAGTACTACATCGACCGTGATTTAACCTCGTTTCCCCCAAATCTGTTCAAAAAGAATACCATCATCGTACCCGTGGGCAACCCGCGCGCTTGTGCAGCGTGGTCTCGCCACGTTTGCGTGTTTCGGCAGGCACCTGTAAATGTCTACAAAAAATATTCAATATTTGTTCCAGCTGCTTATTTCATCCACGGTTTTACGTGTTTTCTCGCGCGTTGGGGGGTCGGGGTATCCAAGTGAAATGAGCAATGGCACGCGTTTGCCGCGGGTTATACCCAGCAGTTCCTTCACCTTTCCCTCGTCAAACCAACCCATGATGCACGTGCCCAGGCCAAGTTCGGCGGCCTGGAGGCAGAACTGGTTCACCATGATACCCACGTCGAGCAGCGAGTATTCCTTGTCCTTGATGACGCTTCCCAACGTCGACAACAAGCCCATCTTCTCGAGCACCACCGCGATCATCACTGGCGCCTGCTTCGCGAATTTGTTCATACCCGGGCCGGCAGCGCAGCCTGCAACTTCGTTCTTGAGTTCCACATCGTCGACGATCACCAGTTTCCACGGCTGGGAATTGTTGGCCGATGGCGACAACCGCGCGGTTTCGATGCATTTTTGTATCAATTTCCGCTCCACGGGTTCCCCCAGGTACTTCCTGTCGCTTTGTCTTAACTTTACTAGTTCTGAAAATTCCATTTTTCCATTTTTTTGACCGAGTGTTTTTGTGTTATATCGTTTCGGTGATACGCCGGCAAAGTTACAAACTTTGCCCCAAACCCCGCCCCGTCCATTTCTCCCTGACCAAAGTTAACCGACGAACATTTCCCTGGCTTATCGATCGTTCAGATCATCGTTTTTCCAAGGCCTTGGTTCCGGGAACTCGCTTTTAAAACCGAATTGTCAGGCCTGCCTTTCAAAATCTCCAGGCATTTGGAGAAAGAATCGTACCTTTCCAGCGTCAATACAAAGAAAGGAACGATGACTGACTATTTCATTTCCAACCCCCTGTTGCTGGTCGTTGCTGCAACCCTTTTCACATGGGCAATGACGTCGTTCGGGGCAGCTTTCGTGTTCGTGTTCAACGCGTACAACCGCAAGGTGATGGACTTCATGCTCGGCTTCGCGGCCGGTATCATGGTTGCCGCCAGCTTCTTCTCGTTGCTGTTACCGGCTATCCACATGTCCGAGGCATCTGGCGCAACGAAATGGGTGCCCGCCGTCATCGGATTCCTCGCGGGTGGCTCATTCCTCTTCCTCATAGATAAGATCATACCGCACTTGCACTTGTTCCTCCCGATGAACAAGTCGGAAGGTATCAAGACCAAGTGGCACAAGAGCGCCCTGCTGGTCATGGCCATCACGATACACAACATCCCCGAGGGACTTGCCGTGGGTGTTGCCTTCGGTGCCTTGGCGGGCAACATGACAACGGCCGGGCTTGCCGGTGCTATCGCGCTCGCCGTAGGCATCGGCATCCAGGATATCCCGGAGGGAACGGCAGTGTCTATGCCCCTGCGCCGCGAGGGGATGAGCAAGCTCAGGAGTTTCTGGTTCGGGCAGATGTCTGGTTTGGTGGAGGCCGTGTCTGGGGTTGCTGGTGCCATTTTCGTCATGTTTGCCTCATCTATACTCCCCTACGCACTTTCCTTCGCTGCCGGAGCCATGATCTTCGTGGTCGTGGAAGAGCTGATACCAGAATCGCAAGCCGGAGAAAACACCGATGTTGCCACCGCCGGGACCATGGTTGGTTTCGCCTTGATGATGCTCCTGGACGTCGCCCTGTCGTAACAATACCATTTCGCACTACACTTATAGGAAT
>Ga0066602_10001942_pt1 | contig 12969 bp, 11 predicted proteins | sample Higcelweek5metaG_FD_59481 | JGI IMG/M metagenome (GOLD analysis project Ga0066602, IMG submission 59481) | Freshwater pond sediment microbial communities from the University of Edinburgh, under environmental carbon perturbations - High... | ecosystem: Environmental > Aquatic > Freshwater > Pond...
GCTGGAGTTCTCGAATCATCTCGGTCTGACCTGGTCAGGCTTTAAATACGAACCGTTCTCGGAAACGGCCAAAAAATAGGAGTAGTGTATGAATAATTTCGGTATGTTTGGCGCAGCGGTAGTCCTTGGACTCGCGGCTATTGGATCCGCCATTGGTCTTGGTATCGCCGGGCAGGCGACGATCGGCGCTTGGAAAAGGTGCTACATGAACAACAAGCCCGCCCCGTTCCTGCTCGTCGCGTTCGCGGGAGCGCCGCTTACGCAGACGATCTACGGCTTCCTTCTGATGAACACGATGAGGACCTCCCAGAAGGATCCCTGGTTCCTGCTAGGCTTGGGAATCGCCGCGGGAGCCGCGATCGGAATGTCCGCCGTCGCGCAGGGAAAGGCCAGCGCCTCCGGTTCCGACGCGCTCGGCGAAACCGGAAAGGGTTTCTCTCAGTACATCACCATCGTCGGCCTTTGCGAAACCGTCGCGCTGTTCGTGATGGTTTTCTGCATGATCTCGGTGTAATTCTCACTCTCTGAATTAGTGGGGGCCGTCGCCGGATAATCCTTCCGACGACGGCTTTTTTTTGTGGTCTGTACAACGGTGTTTTTTGCCGGTATAGTTATCGAATATGAGTGATTTCATGGTTCCGCGAAAGGTTTCCGTCGGCGGGCAGGGCGGTACGAGGCGGTTGGATATCGGCGGAGACGCGCCGGTTTCGATTCAGACTATGTGGAAAAGCCCCCTTACGGGCGCGGATCTCGCGGAGATCGCGGGCTCGCTGATATCCCTCGGGCAATTAGGGTGCGACGTCGTTCGCTTCGCCGTTCCGGATATGGAAAGCGCCGACGCGCTCGTCGCGCTCTCATCGATGACGGCGATGCCGCTCGTCGCGGACATTCACTTCGACTATAAACTAGCCATTCGCTGCCTTGAGGGCAACGTGGCGAAAATTCGCATAAATCCCGGAAACATCGGCTCGCGGGAACGCGTTAAGGCCGTTGTCGATCGCGCGCGCGACTCCAACGCCGCGATCCGCATCGGCGTAAACTCGGGATCCTTACCAAAGGACTTGCAGCAAAAAGTCGAGTACATTCGCGCCTCAGGCGAGGATTCGGTTTCCGCGCGCGCGGACGCGCTCGCTGAGGCGGCCGAGCGCGAAGCCGCGGTTTTCGACGAGCTTGGTTTTGATCGATACATCGTCTCCATGAAAGCCTCGTCGGTACGCGAAACCGTTCTCTGCAACGAGGCGTTCGCGCGAAAGCACGACGCGCCGCTCCATTTAGGCGTTACGGAAGCGGGCCCGCTGATCGGCGGGGTCGTTAAAAGCACTCTCGCGTTCTCGCGCCTGCTTGGCGAGGGAATCGGCTCCACCATTCGCGTGAGCCTTTCGGACACGCTCGAGAACGAGGTCGTCGCCGGGCGGGAGATCCTCTCGGAATGCGGCAAGCGTTCGGGCGGCGTGCGAATCGTCTCGTGCCCAAGGTGCGGTCGAGTCGGTTTCGACGTGCACGGTTTCGTCGCGCGTTGGCAGAACGAGCTTCTTTCCCTCAAGAAGGACATTACCGTCGCGGTAATGGGATGCGTGGTAAACGGACCGGGCGAAGGCAAGCACGCGGACATCGGGATTACCGGCTCGGGCGACCAAGTCCTGATCTTTCGCCATGGCGAGATCGTTCGAAAGGTTTCGATCGCGGACGGGTATGAGGCCGCGGATAAGGCCTTTAGGGAGGAGTTGGCATGCCTTTGAGGCAATTGGTTTTAAAGATTCTGCCGTGTCTCGCGATATCCTTGGCTTTAGTCCCGCAGGCGCAGGCAAAAAGCCTCGTAGACACCGATACCTGGCGCGTGCTGCAGAACGGCGAGGAGCGTTTCCTCGCCGGTGAGTTAGGCGAGGCGCTCGCGTTCTCCGAGAAAGCGAGTTCGATGCACGCGAGGAAAATCGAGGGATGGGTTGCGACCTTGCAAGCGTCCCTTTCGCCAAAACAGGTCAAGAAAGCCGGCGACGATATCGGCGCGGTACGGGAAACGCTCAAGGCGAGGGGAGACACGTCCGCGCTATACATCGTGGACGAAATACTGAAGGACAACTCCGGCGAGTATTTCGGAAAATCGATCGGAAAGATGCTTGCCTGGCTTGAAATGAATTCGGTATACCCGGAAGCCGACATACTCGCGGGCAAGATTTACGAGTCCGAGGGAGAGCCGAAACTGGCTCTCGATAAGTATCGCAATGCCTGGAAGAATCGCGATTTCCTGGACGTGAGCGACTCTCGCTACGACCTTGCGTATAGAATGTCCGATCTCTGTTTCGACATGGGCGAATACGGCTCCTGCGAGAAATACCTGCTGCCCCTTTTGGAGGGCGACGCCCTTTTCGGAAAACCCGGCGAGGAAAGCCCCTCTCTCAGGGCCATGATGAAGACACTGAGGGCGGAACAAAACGTAGACAAATTCTTTTTACTGTACCGACACTCGGCATACCGCAACCTTAAGGCGTATCAGGATCTGTTTACCTTTTACTATGAGGCGTCTAATAAAAGAATCGACCGAGCGTTTCCCGTCGCGGTGATTGCGGCCGCGATCTCGACCACGAGATTGGCGGATATGCTCAAGCAGGATGACTTTGAGTATGTCTATGCGGGAATGCAGGACCTTTTTTCGCGCATCGGCCATAACGGGGAATTATCCGAGTACGCGGCAAAGAATCGGTTGTGGAACTCGTATACCATGTTGGCTACGGCCCTGATTGAAGAAGGATTATTGGATCAAGCTCAATCGCTTTTATCGTACGTCGTCTCATATTGTCCCGATCCCTTGACGGTGCGGAGGGCAAGGGCAATAGCGAGTCAAACCAGGAATTGAGTCCAATTGTTTTTTTTTTCGCGATGTACTAAACTAAAAAAGCGATTTGAGAGGGAGCGTTTGCGTTTTCCCGATCGATCCTTTCCCCTCGCTCTCGGGGTAAGGTTCTGGATAAAGTAAAAGTTTGAGGGAGGAGATTCGCATGAAGAAACGCGTAGTAGTACTTGCTTTGGCATTGATGGTGGCTTGCACGGCCGGCCTTTCCGCCTTTGGAATCGGCTTACAGGCCGACGGGAATGCGGGAGCTAGCTTTACGACCGGCGTGTCGCTTACCGTTAAGTTTGATTCGGTTCCTTTCGTTTTAGCCGCGAATTGGTATCTCGGCGATAACGTTCAGAACGTCGGCTTAACCGGGGATTATTGGCTTTTTAACAAGCCTATCACGCGGGTCGGCGACGGTTCCCTGAATTGGTTTTTGGGGTTGGGCTTATTCGCGAACATGAGATTCGAGAACAACTTCGATCTAGACGCGGGGCTTCGCGTGCCGTTTGGCCTTAATATGCTTCTGGCCGATAACGTTTTTGAGCCCTACGTTCAGATTGCGCCCTCGTTTTCCGTGAATGTCGTTCCATCTCTAAGCGTCGGCAATGTTTTTTTCCCGATTTCGGCCGGATTCCGTATCTGGTTCAGATAATCGTCGTAGAACGAACCGTCCCTTTCCGGGACGGTTTTTTTATGCTAAAATCGATAAATAGCGAGAAGGAGTGGGTATGAGCAAGGTTGTTTTGGGAGCGGAATCCCTGGATGGGTACCTTACGGATAAGGATCAGAGTTATCTTGCCAGAATGGATGGTCTGTATACACGGGCAATGGATTCTTTCAAGATACTCGCGGCGGGTGGATTCAGTTCCACGCTCGCCACCGAGGAAAAGAAGGTAATCGACATCTATAACGAGATGGGCCACATCATGCAGGATATCTGCAAGGAGGCCCCGGGGATCAAGGTCTATTCGTTCGAGACCGACGAGCATAGCCACGCCGAGGCCTCGCGCGTTATCGCCAAGCTCAGGGACATCAAGACGGGCCATAACGAATTCGTCTACTACACGCAGCGCGCGTACGAGATGCTGTTCAGGCTAGCCTTTAACAGAAAGCATTCGGATAACAAGAACTACCTCGTCGTCAAGACGCCCGTCACGGCTCCCGTTCAGAATTACGCCGTGCATAAAATCCCCGACATCGACTATAAGATCGAAAACTCCGTCATGTGCGTCATGCTCCGAGGGGCGCTCCTTCCGTCGATGATCATGTCCAAGGAGATCGAGGAATATTCCTCCCATGGATACGTCACTCCATTCGCGCTGTTCAAGATTAAGCGGGACGACTCGAAAAAAGAAAGCAACATGGAATACATCCTGGACCTGGACAAGTCGTTCTTCAATCTCGCGGATCTGGACGGTAAGGACCTTATCTTCGCCGATCCGATGAACGCGACCGGCGGAAGCCTCGTGACGGTCGTCAATTACCTGATCGAAAACGGCGTAAAACCGAAGTCGATCAGTTTCTTTAACGTCATATCCGCGCTTAAGGGCGCCTTGCGCGTGGTTCGCGCGCTTGAGAACTGCACGGTTTACACCCTCTGGATGGATCCCGTCCTTAACGCCTCGGCGTACATCATGCCGGGTCTCGGGGACGCGGGCGACCGCATAAACGGAAAGGATACCGACGAGGCGCCGCGAAATATCATACAGCTCGTAGCCGACTATGGGTCGGACATCGCGGGTCTCTATCGCTCTCAGCTCCGGCAGATCGAGCAGACAGTCCTCGGTCCGCATTGATGCGAAAAATAAGCCTTCCGCTGATCGCCATTCTCGCGATGCTCTCCGCCTCGTGCGTTACCGCCGCGAGGAATCAGGAGCTGTGCGACGAATACTTCGCGATGGCGGAAGGGTACGCGGGAATCTCGAAGTACGACAAAGCGCTTGATTACTATCGGAAGGCGGTTAAGTCCCGGCAACTCGAGAACGCTTCCCAGTACGGCATTGGCCGCATGCACGCCTTGCTTGGAAACTGGGACGAGGCTATCGCGGCATTCTCGCCGCTGTACGCCAAAGACCCGGAAAACAGCATCGTCACTTTCGCTTACGCGTATTCACTCGCCGCCGGCGGGAAGGCGGATCGGGCCGTGGAGCTGTACGCGAAGCTTTACGAGACGGACCGCGAAAACCTGAAATTCGCGAGGGATTACGCGGAGATACTCGTCATCGCAGGACGTTATCAGGAAGGGCTCGATCAGATTGGCGTACTAAAGGAAAAATTTCCCGATACGGACGCCGTGAAGGATATTGACGCCCTTGAAAAAAAGGCGAACGATGGGCTTAATCCCCCGCCGCCGGAAAAAAAAGAAGACGTTCCGTCCACCGATAAAAAAGAAGAAACGCCGCCCGCGGAAGATACAAAAGAAACTCCGCCAACCGAGAAACCCGTTCCAGAAAAGAAGTAGGCCTCCCGGTCGTCGGGCGTCGGTCAGCGACCGTCACTTATCCATTCCAACTAAAGCGCTTATGCTCGCGGGCGTTGAAGGCCTCCTCAAGAAGGCCGTCGATGTCCATTTTCTTAAAGATCTCGTCGGTAAGGGCGTAGTCTGCCCTAAGAACCGGATGCTTCGGGGAAAACAGGACGCAGCAATCCTCGTAGGGCAATATCGAAGTTTCGTAGGTGCCGATCCGCTTCGCAGTCTCGATGATCTCTTCCTTGTCCATGCCGACGAGCGGGCGCATGACCGGATACTCCGCGTAGGAGTTCGTGACCGTGAGGTTCTCGATCGTCTGGCTCGCGACCTGCCCAAGGCTCTCGCCCGTGATGATCGCCTTCGCGCCGGTGGAGGCGCACATCATGTTCGCGACTTTCATCATGCAGACACGGAGGAGCAGCGTCGCGTAATCGACGGGGGATGAATCGCGGATTCGCTGCTGCACGGCGGTGAAGGGCACGATGTTGATATGCAGGCCGACGCCGTACGACGCGAGGATCTTCGCGAGATCCTCGACCTTTTGCTGGGCCTCCGGCGAGGTATAGGGATGGGAATGGAAATAGAGACAGTCGAGTTTCATTCCCCTTCTGAGCATGCGGTACCCGGCGACGGGCGAGTCTATTCCGCCGGAAAGGAGCAGTAAGCCCTTTCCTCCCGTGCCGCAAGGGAGACCCCTGTTTCCCTTGGTTTCTTCCCCATACACGAAGCAGCGCTCGCGAACCTCGACCGTGATCGTAACGTCGGGTTTATGCACGTCGACCTTAAGTATTCCCTGATCGAAAACGGGCTCACCCATCAGTCGACAGATCTCGAACGAATTGAGCGGAAAGCTTTTGTCGGCGCGTCGCGCCTCGACCTTAAAGGACTTCTTCCCGAGCTCCTTGGCCTTAATCGCTTCCGCGAGTACCGCGTTCTGCATCGCCTCTATTTCCTTGGGTACTACCGTCGCGCGAGCCCAACCGGTGATGCCAATAAGGTGATTAAGCGCGAATTCAACCGCCTCGGAAGATTCCTCGGGCGCCTCGATGGTCATGCGTCCGGCGCGAAGCAAAACCTTTGCTTGCTTCCCCTCGAGGTACAGTTGCGCGTTTTGCGTGAGCCTTTGCTCAAAGTCCTTGATATTCCCGCTTTTAAGCGTGAGTTCGCCGATCTTGACGAGGTATAGCGCGGTTTCCATGCGTGACTCCTTGATGCGATTGATTAATACTGACCGAGGCAGGCGGAAAGGGCTTCCGCAAGGGCCTCGATATCCGCGACGGTCGTCGCGTTCCCGATGGAAATTCTGAAGGCGTTTTTTTGGTCTTCCGCCCGAACCTTCATCGCCTCGAGGACGTGCCTCGTCTTCTTTTTGGAAGAGCAGGCCGAACCTGTCGAGATATATACCCCGCGGTCGGATAATGCCCGCACGAGCACCTCGCCCGGAAGACGCCCGTTAGTGAACTGCGCGACATACGGTGAAAAACGCCCGTCAACGGGATTTCTTGATTGAGGTATAACCGAGACCCCCGGTATCGAGGTAAGGGTTTTAACGCAGAATGCCATGACATCGGAAGCGTTGGAGGTCTCTAAGGCTTGCGCGGATTTCTCGAGACACATGGAAAGCGCCCAGGCCCCGGCGAGGTTCTCGGTCCCCGGTCTCATGCCGCCTTCCTGTCCGCCGCCCCTGACGAATGGCTCGACGCGATGGGCGAGATACAAAAGTCCTATTCCCCGGGGAGCGCCGATTTTATGCCCGCTGATCGCGGCCGAATCGATCCCCTCGGCGCTTAGTTTGAGCGCAATCTTGCCCGCGGCCTGCACCGCGTCCACGTGAAAATGCGGTTTCTTGCGGCCTGCCGAAACCTCAATGATGCGACGCCCAATGTCCGCGAACGGCTGTATCGCGCCGGTCTCGTTATTGACGGCCATTACGGCGACGAACGCCGTGTCTTCCCGGATCGACGACGCGACGGCGTCCGGCGTGACGAATCCCTCGCGGTTAGCGGGTATTCTGACGGTTTTCCAACCCGCGCATTCGAGCATCTTTGCCTGCTCGATTATCGCCGGATGCTCGATCTCGCTGATCGCGATCGTTCCTCGGTTGGGCCTTTGAAGCAGCGAAAGCATGGGGAAGTGGTCAGACTCGGTTCCGCCTGAAGTAAAAAAAACGGTGTCCGCCCGAACGCCAAGGGCCTTGGCCGAACGCTCCCGAGCCTCCGCGAGGATTTTTGAGGCATTCTTTCCGCTCTCGTGCACGCTTGAGGGATTTCCGTAAGCGTCGAGGGCGACTCGCACGGCGCCCTCGAGAATCTCGGGATCCGGCGGCGCGGTAGCTGCCCAGTCGAGGTAGACGCTCATGAAAGCACCGCCAATACCCGATCGTCGGGTATCTCGGTTACGAACGTGGAGTTGATCTCGCGCTGAATGACAAAGCGGATCATTCCCGCTTTTTTCTTTTTATCGTTTTTCATCGCGGCGAGAAGGGCTGCGGCCGCGGTCTCGCCGGTGAGTTCGCCCGAGCGAATTTTCGCGGCTATGGCAGGATGCACCGCGTCGACGCACCAGCCGTAGGAAGAAAGCACGGGCAGGACCTCTTCGACATACGCCGCATCCGTGTGACCAAGCGCTTTCCCGAGCTCGAGCGCCCGAGCGATGCCCCAGGCTACGGCCTCCCCGTGCGAGACGGTGCCAAGTCCCGCGACGCTTTCGAGCGCGTGGCCGAAGGTGTGCCCAAGGTTAAGGTACATTCTTTCCCCCGTTTCCCGTAGGTCCCGCTCGACTACGTGGGCCTTCGCCTGCACGCAGCGCTTGACGGTCTCGAGAAGGAGCGTCATGTCGCGGGAAAGTATCTCTTCGCGGCGTTCGGTAAGTATCTGGAATAGTTTGGGCGCGTAGAGTAGGGCCGTCTTGACGACCTCCGCGAGCCCCGAGCGATATTCCTTATCGCTAAGGGTCGCGAGAGCCTTGACGGCTACGTGTATCTTTTGCGCGGGGTAGAACGTGCCTATGCAGTTTTTGCTGTTTCCGAAATCGACGCCGGTCTTGCCGCCGATCGCGGCGTCGGCCATCGCGAGGAGGCTCGTGGGCACGAGTTCCAGTTTGGCGCCGCGCATGTAGAGCGACGCGGCGAACGCGGTCATGTCGGTAATGACGCCCCCGCCGATCCCGACGAACAGGCCATCCCGGCCAAGCCCGGCCGCGAGCGCGGCGGAAAGGATCCTCTCGACGTTCGCGAGCGTTTTTTCTTCCTCGCCCGAGGGGATTATCACGAGCGGCGCGGACGGGTCAAAGCCGGACGATTGCCGGAGAATCGAAACGGTGTTGGAATCCGCGACGTAAAGCCCCCCGGAGGAAGGCAACTGCGGGACGGTCAGTTCCTCGTAAAAAAGGACGGAAACGGGACCGGTGCTGAGATTGAACGAAAAGGTATCCATTCGGCCATTTTAGTAAGTATTTTCATCCATGGCAAGGAAGTCGGCCCGTACTTTTTCGAGCCGGGCGAGCTCGCGCGATATGGTCCTGGAGTAGTCCAGGGAACCGTCCGCGATGCGTTCGCGCTCATCCTCCCAGAACTGCAGGTCCTGGAGGAAGCGGAACTTGAATTCGCGGACGTTTGCCTTCTCGGCCCAGATCTTCGCCTCATTCCAGTAGTAAAGCGCCGTTTTGTAGCAGGTCTCGGCGGTTTTCAGACTGTCGATATTCTGGGCTTTCCAGGGCGCGTTATAGAAATACGCCACCTGTTTGTCCCATTTTGAGCCTAGCCGGAGATGCTGCTCCACGAGCTTAAGATTGATGTGCATCATGAACATGTAGCGGTATTTTTCCCAATCCTTCTCGTCCCCGATCTTTCCCATGGCGTATAGGGGATTGCAAAAATCAGCCTCGACGGCGCGTTCCAACCAATAGATATTCTCCATTGTGTCGTCGGGATATTGTTTGTAATGGGCGTGGTATAGCTCGTAAAATTGCTCTTTGTACCGAACGACGTACGCGTCTGCGGTAGTGCTCACGAAAAAGAGCAGGATACATATCGCGGCTAATAAGGGTCTAGGAGACCGAAAACCTTGTCTCATGCCTTGATTTTCGGCATATTCGACGCGATTCTCCATATGGTATCCGAGATTTCCTCGATAGGTTTACATGCGTCAATGCGAATTACCGTCATTTCGGGCTCAAGTCTCTCATAATCGCCGATGATCCGGAGATAGCGTTCGCGAACCTGCCTCTGAAAATCGCGTTTTTCGTAGATCTCGAGCGTTCCGGCGCGTTTTTCCACTCGGTCCATGGCGATGTCGGGATCGATATCGAAATAGAAAAGGTATTCGGGGAGGGGAAAGTCGCCGTTAAGCCGCATGGAAAGCTCGCGGTTTCCCGCGTCTGACTGATACGCGAGGCCGGAGAAAAGATACCGATCGGAAAAAACGGCCTTGCCGGAAGTCACGAGCCGCTCAATCCCGTCGATTCCGTAGATATGCTCACCGCGATCGGCCGCGAAAAGACGCGCCATGGTTTCAGGGGTATAGACTAGCTCGCCCCTCAAGGCTCGCCTTATTAGCTTGCCGATCTCGCCGCCTGTCGGCTCACAGGTGAATACAGCCGGGCTTTCCCTGTCGCCATACCGTGCGTTAAAACGGTCGTGAAGCAGATTAAGCTGCGTCGTCGTTCCCGTGCCGTCTATGCCCTCAAAAACCGCGAAATTGGCCAATATCATGGATATGATAATAGCCTATTTTCTGATATCATACCATATTGGAATGATACGCTCGCCGACCGTACGAAAAATTGAAATTCTCGCCTTTATTCTGCTTACGGTCTCTGCGGCGATCGTGCTTGTGCCCATCTCGAGAACGATGGACAAGGCCCTGGAAGGCGTCAGAAATAATCTCGTGGAAAGGCTGGAAAACGAGACTGGCTTGCGGGTTTCCTATGAATCGATGTCGCCGTCGATTCTTAAAAGCATTCATATCAAGAATCTCGTCGTTTCCGACGCATTCGACTCATCCGTCGTGGCCAGCATCTCGAAGGTTTCGGTTTCTTACGACCTGTTCGCGCTCCTTAAGGGCGACGTTTCCGGGATGCTTAAGGAAATCGTGCTTGAGGACGGCTCCATGGGAATTGACCGCGCGATGGACGCGCAGATCATATCCCGCATTCAGGCCTTAGGTTCCAAGCGCGGTAAAAACGCCAAGGACGGCGGGCAGGGAATTCCTCCCTTACGGGTTCGGCTTAAAAACCTCGATCTTTCCTTTCGCGACGGTTCGACGCTCCTTACGGGAACGATCGCATCCGGTAATCTCGCGATCGACAGCGATGACATAGCCTTTCGCCTTGACAGTCGGGTTTCCGTGAACGCGCGCGCGTTCAATAAATTCGGCCCGCTGTCGTCCCGCCTGCTGATTGACGGAACCATCAATAGGTCCTATGACGTTGGGTCCGCGCGACTGATGCTCAGCTCGCTCGAGGGGAAGTTCTTCATGCTGTCGCGACTTGGCCTGGTCGCCTCGATTCGGGACGGCGTCGTATCCGTCAGCTCGATCCAAGACCTGCAGCCGATGGACCTTAAGCTATCCTGGGACAGAAAAGAGAACAGCGTTAAGGGCACGTTTAATTGCGACAGACTGTATCCTCTCCGCTGGATACGCATCCACGACGGTCCGGCGTCCGTCGAAAGCCTCCGGGATACGGTATTTACGGGTTCCGCGGATTTGGACTGGCAAGAAGAGTCGGGACTTTCGTACCGCGTTGCGGTGGATTCCTCGATACCTGCGGAATTCCTCGGCGGGGGTAAGGTACGGCTCGCGTGCTCCGGAACGGACAAGTCGCTTACCGTGAAGGATCTTGCCGTCGAGGGTCCCAAATATGATATCTCTTACTCGGGCACGATAGATCTCAAGCGACTCCTTCCCGACGGATTCCTTTCGGTAAGGAAGATGGTCATCCCGAACGGCGTAAGCATCGCGGGAGACATGTACATCGAGCGAAAGAAAAACCGCGCAACCGCCATCGTGCCGTCGCTGACTTTCGATTCCGCGGTGTTTTCCGGAATTGAACTGAAGGTCGAGAACAATCAAAGGGTTTGGGATTTCTCGTTCGAGGGCCACGACGCCAGCGGCACTATCGGCGCCGAGGGATCTTTCTCGCGGGAGTCGGGAAACTTCATTCAGTTCATAGCGTCGTTCGACTCGATCGACGTATCGAATGGGCTCGAGACGGTACTCGGTTTCGCGATCGACGACAATCCTCGTCTCCGCGCCACGCTGGTGTCGGCTTTCAAGCCGTATAAACTGACTACGGAAGCCTATTTCTCCTCGGACTTTAAAAACCTGTCGTTTAACTGCAATAAGGTCGTTTGCGCCTCCGCGAAAAAAGACGGCCTATATGCCCTATTATCCGTGAAGGGAACGAGAAAGGGAATCGACATAACCGACATCGATTTCGCGAAGGCCGGCTACGCGATTTCTGGAAACGTGTATATCGGGATAGACACGGGAACGTCGGTTCTTTTCGAGTCTTCGCTCGTCGTTAACTCGCTGCCGTATAACCTTCACGGCATGTACACGAATAAAACCCTCTCGTTTTACGGGGATTATGGGATAGCGCTGTCGCTCGTCTTCGATGGGACGGAGGGTGTCTCCGGTTCCCTTCGGGCAACGGGAATGCCGATACCCGCCGGACCCGCGCTGTTCGCGCTGTCGCTCGACGCGGGTTTATCGTCGGACCGCGTAACCGGCTGGAAAATCAACCTGAATAATTGCGTGATGGAGGAAATGAAGGGTGTCTTGCCCCTCGCGTCCATCATTGACCTAAAGGGAGAGATTACCTCCTCCGGCGTTTTCTTCGATCGGGTATCGCTTACCGACTCATATTCGACGATTCAGGGACACGCCGGCCTTAACGCCGTTCCGGGCACGGAGGGCGAATCGAGGTTTACGGCGGACGTCGCCCTTGAGAACAAGGATACCGGCGAGGTATTGACGCTGACGGGACAGATCCTGCAGTCAACAGACTTATTCCTGGATCTCGCGCTTTCCGCGAACGACATCCCCCTGATGCGATTCCTGAAAGGGCAAAAACGGGAGAATCTCGCCTCGTTCCAGGCAACCTGCTCGGGCACGCCGCAAACGCTCTTTGCCTCGGCGGATATTAAAAGCCTTTCCTATCGGTTGGGGAATTTCGATCTAGAGACCCACGCGAAACTCATGCTCGAGGATCGCTCTCTTTCCGTTTTCGAGGCGGGTGCCTCCTGGAACGGGAACATACTCTCGGACGTGAAGGGTAGTCTCGAGCTGGATACCATGCTCGCGTCCGTGACCGCGCAGTATAACAATATCCTCGGCGACAACGGCATAGACTCCAAAATCGATATACGTTTCAAACCCGGCGAGCAACGTTCCATCGAGACATACAAAGACCTCGCTTCTTTGTTGAGCGTTTGCGACGTTAACGCGATCTTCTCGGACGTGAAATGGCGCAACGTCGTGTTCTCAGAGCCCGTTAACTGCACCATCGTGAGGGAACCCGGCATTACCGCGCTTTACGCGGGAAAAAACGACGCGATCAGCGGATATTTGCTAGACGACGGGACCATCTCCCTCGAAACGGGTAAGGATTTCCCGATAAGCTTTAAGGCCGACGGTTCAATCGTGGGAACCGCGATAGACGT
>Ga0066602_10001961_pt1 | contig 12844 bp, 6 predicted proteins | sample Higcelweek5metaG_FD_59481 | JGI IMG/M metagenome (GOLD analysis project Ga0066602, IMG submission 59481) | Freshwater pond sediment microbial communities from the University of Edinburgh, under environmental carbon perturbations - High... | ecosystem: Environmental > Aquatic > Freshwater > Pond...
GGTCGATTTCACCATCTTCAATACGTTGCCCAGCAATGGCTCTGTTCCGGCGGCGACGATCGACCTGACCGGCGGCTTGCCCAAGGTCACCATGTCGGTCAGTGACGCCTATCTGAACAATCCGGCCAATTATTACTATAACGCGGCGATGGATAACCATCAGCGTAACGAGGCCGATCAGTGGGCCGAGCGGTTTGACGCCGAATATACGTTCGATGATGACTGGCTGGCCTCCGCCCGGTTTGGTGTGCGCCACAACAAGCGTGAAGCCACAACCCGCGACAGCGGTTATAACTGGGGCTATATTAGCCAAATTTGGACTGATGGTGGCACCGTCGGGCTGAACCAGACCACCGCCCTGGCTTACGAATCCTATGGCGATGATGATTTCATGCGGGGCGATTTCAGCCTGCCGGGGGCCTTCCTGGTGCCCGGCGGGGAGCAGGCCCGCGACTTCGCCAAAGGGTCGGCGGCGGTTTCCTCCATCGTCAACAGCCTGAATAATGGCGGCTGGCAGCCCTTCAACGGCGACTATGAGGCCAAGACCGGTGGCGGCAACGGCGTCAATATCCAGTCCGAAGAAACCTGGGCCGCCTATGGTCTGGTGCGGTTTGCCAACAGCCTGAACCTGTTCGGCGATACCAAGGATGTGGATGGCAATATCGGCCTGCGCTACATCCACACCAAGACGCAGGGTGAAGGGTTCGGGGTATTCCCCGCCGCTTCCGGCCTGCAATTGGGTACCAGCACGCCCGCCCAGGACCTGGCATTCCTGAACGGGCAGCGCAGCGAGATTGTCGGCGGGCGTACCTATGATTACTTCCTGCCCAGCTTCAACATGCGGGTGAAGCTGAACGACGATCTGCAATGGCGCGTGGCGGCGGGCCGGTCCATCGTCCGGCCCGATCTGCAACAGCTGTCAGCGACACTGGTTGTCAGCGCCACCGCCGGCAACAATATCGGCGGCACCTGCCAGACCGGTTTGAGCACCACGGATAAGGATTGCGTCTATCAATACACTGCCAGTGCCGGCAACCCCGACCTGAAGCCGCTGCGGTCCAACCAGTATGACATGTCGCTGGAATGGTATTTCGCCCCCACGGGCAGCCTGACCGGCGCTGTCTTCTACAAGGATCTCTATGGTTTCATCACCACCACATTGCAGAATGTGCAGTTCACCAATAACGGCGTGACGCGCGATGTGCTGACGACCCAGCCCTATAATGCCGGCCATGGCAGCATCAAGGGTTTCGAACTGGCCTATTCCCAGTTCTACGACTTCCTGCCCGGCCTGCTGTCCGGTCTCGGTTTCCAGGGCAACGTGACCTTTATCGATGCCAACGGCACCCGCAATGCCGCCGTCAATCCCTATGACAGCAACCAGCAGTCCAATGTCACCGGCAGCAGTGATCTGCCGCTGGAAGGCATGTCGAAATGGTCATACAACCTCCAGGCGCTTTATTCTTATGAGCCGGTGGAGTTCCGTCTGGCCTGGAACTGGCGCAAGCGCTATCTGCTGACCACCACGGCGGCCAATATCAACATCCCCGCCTGGGCGGATGATTATGGGCAGTTGGATGCGTCGGCCTTCTACACTGTCAATGAGCATATCAAGGTCGGGGTGGAAGCCGCCAACCTGTCCAACACCCGCACCAAGGTGCTGGTTGGTTTCCCCGGAGCCTTGACCATGCATAACTGGGTGGATGCCGACCGGCGTTACACCTTCGTGTTGCGCGGCACGTTCTGATTTATCGCCTTCTCCTCCCAGGGAAATACTGCCGGACCGGTGGCGACACCGGTCCGGGTTTCTTTCCAAAATGGGAAGGGCAGGACGGTCGATCATGTTAGCATTAACAGGAAAGCCGCAAAGGCGCCTGGGATCAGGGGAGGGGATGGAATGCAACGCAGGCCTCAGGACATCGTCATTGTCGGCGGCGGCACGGCCGGGTGGATGAGTGCTGCTGTGCTGGCCCATTCCACCAAGGGCAAGCTGGGGCGCGTCACCCTGATTGAATCCCCTGAAATCGGTACCGTCGGTGTGGGGGAGGCAACCATTCCCCCGATCCAGTTCTTCAACAAGATGCTGGGCATCGACGAGGCGGACTTCATCCGGCATACCCAGGCCAGTTTCAAGCTGGGGATCGAATTCCGCAACTGGGGCCGGCAGGGCGATGCCTATCTGCATCCGTTCGGCACCTATGGCGGCAATGTCGATGGCGTCTCCTTCCATCATTACTGGATGCGTGCCAGAGCGGCGGGGGAGACGGCCAGCCTGGATGATTATTCGCCAACGATCAAGGCCAGCAGGGCCGGGCGCTTTTCCCCGGAAACGCCGGCCCCGCCGCCGGGCATGCCTTTGTCGGCCCATGCCTTCCATTTCGATGCCGGGCTTTATGCGCAGTATCTGCGCCTCTATGCCGAACGGCTGGGGGTGGAACGGATTGAAGGGCGTATCACCGCCGTGCGCCAGCGGGCCGAGGATGGGCATGTCAGCCTGCTGGACCTGGCCGATGGGCGCAGCGTAACCGGCGATCTGTTTATCGACTGTTCCGGTTTCCGCAGCCTGCTGCTGGGGCAGACGCTGGGCGTTGGTTACCGGGACTGGAGCCATTGGCTGCCCTGTGACCGGGCGTTGGCCGTGCCCTGCGCGGGGGATGAGGAGATCACCCCCTATACAAGGGCCACCGCGCACAGTGCCGGCTGGCAATGGCGCATCCCGTTGCAGCATCGCGTCGGCAATGGCCATGTCTATTCCTCCGCCTTCATGTCGGAGGAGAAGGCGGCTGAGATTTTGCTGGGCAATCTGGATGGCAAGCCGCTGGCCGACCCGCGCCCGCTGCGTTTCACCGCCGGGCGCCGGGAAAAGGCCTGGATGCGCAATGTGGTGGCCATCGGTCTTTCCAGCGGCTTCCTGGAACCGCTGGAAAGCACCTCCATCCATCTGATCCAGACGGCCCTGTTCCGCCTGCTGGCCCTGATGCCGACGGGTGAGGGGGATCAGGTGACGCGCGATGAGTTCAACCGCCTGACTGAGATCGAATATGAACAGGTGCGCGATTTCCTGATCCTGCATTACCACGCCACGGCGCGCGATGATTCCGACTTTTGGAACCATTGCCGCACCATGACGGTGCCGGACAGCCTGCGTCACAAGATGGAACTGTTCCGCGTCCGTGGCCGGGTGGCCCGCCATGATGGGCAATTATTCTCAGAGGCCAGCTGGGTGGCTGTTTTCATGGGACAAGGCGTTGCGCCGCTTTCCTATGATCCGATGGCCGATGTTCTGCCCGAGGCGGATTTGCGCCAGCGGCTCGCGCGGATGCGCGACTACGTCAACCGTATGGTCGCCGGTATGCCGCTTCACCGCGATTTCCTGAACCGCCATTGCAAGGCCACAGCCAGCGCCGCCTGAACCGCGCGCTGGCTTTCCCTGTTTTTCTTCCTCTCCTCTGCAAACGAGCCCGACAGGAGCCGCGATGCTTATTTCCCGCTTCTCCCGCCTGCTGGCGGCAACCACCCTTGGTTTCAGCCTGACGACAGGGGTACTGGCCGCCGATGCGCCGCTGCCCCGGCTGGTCAGTGAACAGGGGCGCCACGCGCTGATGGTGGACGGCAAGCCCTTCCTGATCCTGGGTGCACAGGTGAACAATTCCAGCAACTATCTGTCTGCCCTCTCCCAGGTCTGGCCGGCGGTGAAGGAGATGGGGGCCAATACGGTGCAGGTTCCCATCGCCTGGGAACAGGTGGAGCCGGAGGAAGGCAAGTTCGATTTCAGCTTTGTCGACGCGCTGCTGGAACAGGCGCGGGCCAACAATGTGCGGCTGGTGCCATTGTGGTTCGCCACCTGGAAGAATAACAGCCCCGCCTATGCGCCGGCCTGGGTGAAGCTGAATAATGACCGTTTCCCGCGCGTGGTGGAGGCCAAGGGCATCATCCGCAATTCGCTCTCCCCCCATGGGGCGGAAACGCTGGCCGCTGACAAGCGGGCCTTTGCCGCCCTGATGCGGCACCTGAAGCAGGTGGACCCGCAGCGCACCGTGATCATGGTGCAGGTGCAGAATGAGTCGGGCACCTATGGCGCGGTACGCGACCATGGACCGGCGGCGGAAAAGCTGTTCAACGGCCCCGTGCCTGCCGATCTGGTGAAGGCGATGAAGCGCAAACCCGGCACCTGGCAGCAGGTTTTTGGCAAGGATGCCGGGGAGTTCTTCAACGCCTGGCATATTGCCCGCTTCATTGATGCGGTGGCGGCGGCGGGGCAGGCGGAATATGACCTGCCCATGTATGTGAATGCCGCCCTGCGCGACCCGTTCAACGACCAGAACCCCTATGATTATTCCTCCGGCGGGCCGACCTGGAACGTGCTGGATGTCTGGAAGGCGGCCGCCCCCCATATCGACCTGCTGGCCCCGGATATCTATATGGAAGGTTACGCCCCCTACACCAAAACCCTGGAACAATATGGCCGGCCCGACAATCCGTTGTTCGTTGCGGAGATGGGCAGCAAGCCGACCTATGCCCGCTATCTGTTCACGGTGCTGGGGCACCAGGGCATCGGGTTCAGCCCGTTCGGCATTGATTATACCGGTTATAGCAACGCGCCCTTAGGCGCGGAAAAGCTGACGCCGGAAGCCATCGCCCCCTTCGCACTGGCCTATCGTGCGGTGACGCCCATCGCCTCGCTGTTGGCGGAATTGTCGCTGAAAGGCCGCGTCTGGGGCGTTTCGGAACCGGAGACGGAACATAACCAGAGCTTTAGCCTGGGGAATGCACCCTGGAAGGCCAATGTTTCCTACGGTTTGGGGCAGTTCGGCACGGATCGGCGGTCGGACATCCCCAAATTGATGGGCGGGGTTGTGGTGGCGGAGATGGGGCCAGATGATTATCTGGTGACCGGCATGCATGCCCGTATCGATTTCAGCACCACCAGGGAAGGCCGGGCCCGGATTTTTGACCGGGTGGAGGAAGGCCGCTTCGTCAATGGCGATTGGGTGGTGGACCGGATCTGGAACGGCGATCAGGTCGATCATGGCCTGAACCTGACCGACCGGGCGCTTCTGCTGCGCGTGCGGCTTGCGACATACCAGGACAGGGTCAACTGATGGACCCCACAAGCATCCAACCGCGCCACTGCGCGCCCCTGAAGGGAGGGAGATCAAACCCGATGAATTTCCGTTCAACCATGCTGGCCCGCGCGGCCCTGCTGCCCCTGCTGCTGCTGGCCGGCTGTGGCGATGGCCAGAATAAGGGTGCGGCCCAGAACAGCACCGCCACCCAGGCAGCGCAGGCATCGGTGGAAAAGACCGATGATGGGTTGATCGCCAGTTTCGCCGCCGGCCCGGCGCGCAAGCTGCGCCTGCAGGTGATCAACGATCAGACCATCCGCGTCACCGCCACCCCCACCGACAGCCTGGATTTGCCGGCCAGCCTGATGACGGTGGCAATACCCGCCAAGGGTGGTTTCACGCTGGAACAGACGGGCGGCATCGCCCGGCTGAAGGCGGCTGCCATCACGGCGGAACTGGACCTGACGCGCGGCACCGTGCGTTTCCTGGATAAGAACGGCAAGGAACTGCTGGCCGAACAGGAACGCGGTGCCATCACCCCGGTGAAGGTGGAAGGGCGCGATTATTTCAGCATCGCCCAGACCTTCAATCCCGGCACGGATGAAGCCTTCTATGGTCTGGGCCAGCACCAGAACGGGGTGTTGAACTGGAACGGGGAGGATGTGCGCCTTGCCCAGCATAATATGGACATTGCCGTTCCCTTCCTGGTGTCCAGCCGCAATTATGGGGTGCTGTGGGACAATAACTCCATCACCCGGTTCGGCGTACCGCATGATTATGCTGAGATCGACGGCAGCTTGAAGCTGTTCGACGCGGAGGGCAAAGAGGGGGCGCTGACGGCCACCTATGCCAAGGATGGTGCGGCCAAGCTGGTCCGCCGGGAAAACCATATTGATTGGCGCACCCTGGATGAGCTGGCCAACTGGCCGGCGGAAGTGGGCGGCAACCGCCGCCCGGACAAGACGCGCGACACGCCGGGCCAGAAAGTGACCTGGGAAGGCAAGATCGCCACCGACAAGGCCGGCGTTCACAAGTTCCAGCTTTATTCCAGCGGCTATGCCAGCGTCTTCATCGATGGCAAGGAGGTGATCCACCGCTGGCGCCAGAACTGGAACCCCTGGTTCCATAATTTCGAAGTGGCGCTGGAACCCGGCAAACAGCACGATATCCGCGTGGAATGGCAGCCCGATGGCGGCTATATCGGCCTGCTGCACCAGGATCCGCTGCCCGCCGACCAGCGCCATTCCCTGGCGCTGTCGTCAGAGGTGGCCAATGCGTTGGATTATTATGTGGTGGCGGCCGACAATATTGACGGCGTGATCGCCGGATACCGCCAGCTGACCGGCAAATCCACCATCCTGCCGCGTTGGGCCTATGGTTTCTGGCAGAGCCGCGAACGCTATAAGACCCAGGATGAAGTGGTGGGCACGGTGAAGGAATATCGCAAGCGCGGCATTCCGCTGGATAATATCGTGCTGGACTGGAACTATTGGCCCGATGATGCCTGGGGCAGCCATGATTTCGACAAGAAGCGCTTTCCCGATCCCAAGGGCATGGTGGAGCAGATCCACAAGCTGAATGCCCGTTTCATGATCTCCGTCTGGCCGAAATTCTATCCCACCACGGAGAATTACAAGGAACTGGACGCCAAGGGTTACATCTATCGCCGCAATGTGGAAAAGGGCGAAAAGGATTGGATCGGCGACGGCTATCTGAACGCCCATTATGATCCCTATGCCCAGGAAGCGCGCGATATCTATTGGCGGCAGGTGCGCGACAAGCTGAACGTGTTGGGCACCGATGCCTGGTGGCTGGACAATACGGAACCCGATGTCCATTCCAACCTGCCGATCGAGGAGGTGAAGCTGCGTATCGGCCCGACCGCCATGGGGCCAGGGGCAGCCTTCTTCAATTCCTACCCGCTGATGCAGACCAAGGCGGTGTATGAGGGGGAACGCCGGGATGATCCCGACAAGCGGGTCTTCATCCTCACCCGTTCCGGCTTTGCCGGCCAGCAGCGCCACGGCATGGCGGTGTGGAGCGGGGATGTGGTTTCCCGCTTCGTCGATCTGGAACACCAGATTGCCGCGGGCGTGAACACGGCCCTGTCGGGTATCCCCAACTGGACCACCGATATCGGCGGCTTTGCCGTGGAAAAGCGGTTCGAGGCCCAGCCGATGGCCGCCGCCGATCAGGTGGAATGGCGGGAACTGAACCTGCGCTGGTTCCAGTTCGGCGCCTTCTCTCCGCTGTTCCGCAGCCATGGCCAGTTGCCCTATCGGGAAATCTGGAACATCGCGCCGGAAGGCAGCGACACCTATAAGGCCATGGTCTGGTACACCAAGCTGCGTTACCGGCTGCTGCCCTATATCTACACCCTGGCCGGCGATACCTGGCACAAGGATGGCACCATCACGCGTGCCCTGGTGCAGGATTTCCCCAATGATCCCAAGGTGCGTGACCTGGGCACGCAGTACCTGTTCGGCCCGTCGCTGCTGGTGGCCCCGGTCTATCAGCAGGGGGCGACCAGCCGCACCGTCTATCTGCCCGCCGGTGCCAACTGGGTGGATTTCTACAGCGGTGCCCGCCTGAGCGGTGGCCAGGAGGTGCAGGCCGATGCGCCCGTCACCCGTATTCCGCTGTTTGTGCGTGAAGGCAGCATCCTGCCCACCGGCCCGGAAATCCAGTCCACGGCGGACAAGCAGGATGGTTCGTTGCTGCTGACCATTTATGCCGGTGCCGATGGTTCCTTTGATCTTTATGAGGATGAAGGCACCAGCTATGGCTATGAAAAGGGTGAGTTCAGCCGCATCAAGCTGAACTGGAACCAGGCTTCCGGCACGCTGAGCATTGGCGACCGCCAGGGCAGCTATCCTGGCATGCCGACAACCCGGAAAATCCGCATCCGCTGGATCGACGGGCAGAACGCTGATGCCGCCGATTTCGCCGGCAAGAGGGCCAGGGAAATCACCTATGATGGCAAGGCCGTGACGGTGAACCGCTGACGCTATATCGTTGATTTCACGATGATCGCGGGGGGCGGGGCAGAGATGCCCCGCCATCCTTTTTTAAGGGAGTGATTGATCCATGCCCATCAGCCGCCGCACCCTGTTCGCCGCCGCCACGGTGCCCCTGCTGGCATCCCCGTTGGCCCGTGCCGCCGATCTGGCGGTGGGGCAGGGGGATTGGGCCAACCGCGCCCGCTATGCCGATGCCAACAGCAGCGATATGGCCCTGCCGGCCCAGAAACGCCGCGTGGTCTTCATGGGCGACAGCATCACGGAAAACTGGGCGCGCCCGGAATATGACGGGGCGTTTTTCCCCGCCAATGGCTTTATCGGTCGCGGCATTTCGGGGCAGGTGACGGCGCAGATGCTGCTGCGCTTCACCGACGATGTGCTGGAATTGGCCCCGAAGGCCGTGCATATCCTGGGCGGCACCAACGATATCGCTGAAAATGCCGGGACCTATGATCCGGCTTTCACCCAGGATAATCTGGCTGCCATGGCCGGTCTGGCGGCGGCGCGGAAGATACGGGTCTTCATCGGCTCCGTGCCGCCGGCGGGCAGCATGCCCTGGCGGCCAGCACTGGGCGATCCCAGCCCGCGCATCCGGGCGCTGAATGACTGGATCGCGGAATTCTGCCGCCGCCAGAAACATGCCTATATTGATTACTGGCCCGTGCTGGCCGGCTCCGATCATGGCCTGAAGCCGGAACTGGGGGTGGACCCCGTTCACCCCAACCGCGCCGGCTATCTGGCCATGGGGCCGGTGGCGTTGAAGGCACTACGTTGAGTGTGGCGCTTCGGTTTGCTCAATCTACCACTGATGCATTGTTGTATCTTGCCCGTCAGAACGGAAAAAGGCGGGGCCATCGGCAGCCCCGCCTTTGCAAACAGTACCTACGAGGCCAGCCGATAGCTCGGCACTGCTGGCGTTGTTAAGTTGTAATGCACTGTCCTTCAGAAGTCCATAAGGGCAGAATGGCGGAGCGTTACCGCCCTTCATCCAGCCACGTCGCCACCCAGACCAGGGGGGCGTTCCAATTGATCGTCACCTCGTTCAGGGTAAAGAGGTCGATCGCATCCAGCCAGCAGGTTTGCGGGGCGCAGGAACCGCCTAGCCGCGGCATCGCCACATCACCGGGATCGCCGTTGGGGCCACCCGACAGCACCCCCGGCGGCGGGGGCGGCAGGGCGGGGTCCAGCACCTGGGCCCAGAACCGGTGATGCGGGTGCCGCATGGGCCGGGCACCGTAGCCGCTGACATAGGATTGATCCAGCGGGTTGCGGCCCAGCAGATAATCCCCCACATCCGCCACCGCGTCGCGAAAGCGCGGCTCATTTGTCTGGTCAAAGGCATAGGCCAGCACAATGGCCCGGTTCAGCAGCGTGCTGTTCGATCCCCAGCCATAGCTGTTGGCCGCCAGGGGCTGGCGGTATCCGCTGCCGGCCCCCTCCTTCAGGAACTGTTCCGCCCCGGCCAGGATTGCTTTCTTCACCCGGCGTGCCTCGGCGTCTGGTAATGCCCCGTCATTCAGTGACAGGCTCAGCAGCCCCAGGGTGGCCGTATTGCCCCAGCTGGGTTCCCCCGCCAGCTTGTCCTTGAAAGGGGGGGATTGATGCAGGGCATCGGCAAATGCCGTCTCCCCCGTTGTCGCCAACAGTTCGGCTGCCGCCCAGAAGAACTCATCACTTACCTTATTGTCATCGTAACTGCCGCTGCCGTCGAAATCACCGATGGCAAAGGCATTCGGTACGCGCTGTGCCGCAATCCAGGCGCGCTTGGCCGCTGTCAGGCAGCGTGCGGCGAAGGCAGGATCAATATTCCGCCAGATGCGGGCGGCCTGTGCTGCTGTTGCCGCCAGATTGAGCGTTGCTGCCGTTCCTGGCGGATAAAGGAAACGCCGCTGCTTATCCAGGTGGGGGGGCAGGGGCAGCGTGGTCCAATGCTCATCCGCCACCTTGTGGTGCGCCATGCCCGACGCATCGACCTCTGTGAAAATCAGCGTGCCGTCGCCCCGCTGCGGTCCCAGCGGCAGGCCCATGCGTGTGCCTTCGGGCACCTGCATGGTCAGCATGAAATCCATTTCCCAACGGGCTTCGTCCAGCAGATCGTTCACTCCGTTCCCCGCTTCCGGTATGGCGGCGGCGCCATCGGGGAAGCTGGGGGCAAGGCCGCGCCGGGACTGCCTTTCATACAGGTTCAACAGGGTCCATAGCGAGATACCGCCATTGACCACATATTTGCCGTGGTCGCCGGCGTCGTACCAACCGCCGGTGACATCCAACTGATGGCCGCAGGCTGGCCAGCGGTTGCCATGCTTATCTGTACCGCCGAAACAGGGTGCCACCTCCTTCTCATGCCCCGCCGGTCGCGCCCAGGTTGCCCCGACAAAGCGCGCTTCGATGGGGATACCCGCGCGGGTATGATAGAAATAGGCCAGTGCATCCCGTTTCAGCGCACCATAGGGGCCCTTTCCGATGCTGAAAGGGCGACTGGTGGCGCTTCCTACCTGCAAGGTGAAACCGTCGCCGGCCCGCCCGCTGCTGGTGAAATCCACCAGATGCAGGTTCTGGCCGGCAGCGGCATCGTGGCCCAGGGGGTGTGTTTTCCCTTCCGCCACGACATGGTCGCCGCCATCCCGCAACTGCCAGGGCAGGGGGGATGGCGCTGCATCGGTCACCAGGGCCCGCTGCGGTGCATCCACCCGCAGCCCCGCCTGGTTCAACCGGATCGGGTTGGGGGCGGGCTGGGGCGCTTCCCTGGCAATGGCCATGTTCTGCTGGCCAAAGGCTGAGAGACACAGCACCAGCAGGTGCGCGCAGGCCCAACGCATCAAGAATGACCGCAGCATGGATCAATGCTCCCCGCTCTGGGCGAATGGACCGATCAAGGTGCCGACAAAGCCTCCCGCCACCGGGGTTGACAGGATGGTGCCATGGGCACCCAGCAATACCGGCTGCCAGGTCCCGCCTGCGTTCGCCGCCTCAAAATCATACAGCCCTTCCCGTGCGGTGACACGCAGCCTTACCGGCCCGTCGCCCGGCATGGGCAGGCTGGCCAGCACCTCGCCATCCGCCGGCTGGGCCATGCCGGCCCGCCGGGCCAGACACACCACCCGTTTGCCGTCCACCCTCTCCACGGTCAGGCGAAACCAGAACTCATCATTCTGTATCACCGCCAGCCCGGCCCGATCACCGGCCTCCGTCGGTTCAAACCGCAATTCTGTGCTGGCGTTGGCGTTGGCATGCTGCTGCCGCCGCGCCCAGAGTGACGGGTTGGCCCTGTCACTCAACCCCACCGGGCGCGGTGTCAGGCTCAGGGCACCGTCGTCCAGCCTGTACCAGTCGTCGGACAATATGCGCAGCGTCATCCAGTAAGGTGCCAGTTCCTTGCCGTCGAACTCATCCCGGATCACCATGGGCCCTGTGGTGGGTATGGTGGCAGCCGGCTGGGCCGGCAGGTTCGGTTTGGCATGCACCCAGGGAATTGGCTTGCCATGCGGCAACACCTGCGGCCAGCCATCCTTCCAGGTGACCGGCAGCAGGAAGGTTTCCCGCCCGGTATTGAAACGGCCCTGGTTGTCATAGGGCCGGATGCCCAGGAACACGATCCACCAATCGCCATTCTGCGTTTCCACCAGATCGGCATGGCCGGCGGCTTCAATCGGTCTCGGCCTGTCCCGCGCCAGATCGCGCTGTGTCAGGATCGGGTTGCCGGCAAAGCCGGTGAAGGGGCCGGTCGGCGTCCTGGACCGCCAGATCATCTGGGCGTGCATGATGCCGGTGCCGCCCTCTGCGGCGGTCAGGTAATAGAAACCATCTTTTTTGAACAGATGTGGCCCCTCAATATATTCCGGTCGCGTGCTGATATCGAAACCGCCGCTGACCAGCACCGTGCGCGGACCAAAGGTTTTCAACGTTTTAAGGTCAATAGCTTGAATCCAGATGGCCCGATGTCCGGGGTAATCCTCTTTGCCATCGGGGGGGAGGTCGTTATTGACGATATAGGCTTTGCCATCATCATCGACGAACAGCGAGGGATCGATCCCGCCGCCAAGATCGGGCAGCCAGACCGGATCGGACCAGGGACCGGCGGGATCCTTGGCCGTCACGATGAAGTTGCCACCGCAATGAAAACAGGTATTGGCAATATAGAACAGACCATCATGGTGGCTGATGGCGGGGGCAAACAGCCCGCGCGACAGATCGGCTGATCCGAAATCCACCATCCCGGCACGGTTGATGGCATTGCCGATCTGCCGCCAGTTCACCAGATCGCGGCTATGGAAGATCGGCAGGCCGGGCAGCCAGCTGAAGGTGGAGTTCACCAGATAATAATCCTCGCCCACCCTGGTGATGGATGGATCGGGGTGAAAGCCGGCAATGATCGGGTTGCGATATTCTCCTTCTCCGGGGCGCATGGCGGTATCCACCGGGTCTGCCCCCTTATATTCAAACCATTCGAACCGTGCGGCCCCCGCTGCCAGAGATGGATTAAGCGGCGCCCACACGGTCATCATCGCCAGCAAGGTGGCGACATGCAGCTTAGCCAAAACATACCTCCCCATCTTGGAATTGTTAGCGTTATCATAGCTATCAGGACAATTTCTGTCCAGTCAGCCAATCATTGTTGCGGGCAGTTAGGAAAAACCGATCCCCCTTAAAAAAACCTGTTGCATCATCATTCTTCCCCGCCTATACAGCGCCTCCCACGACGGCGGGGCTGGATGGTTTCGCAGTTATGTGGCGGGGTGATGGTGGTTTCGGCCAGTA
>Ga0066602_10001962_pt1 | contig 12841 bp, 10 predicted proteins | sample Higcelweek5metaG_FD_59481 | JGI IMG/M metagenome (GOLD analysis project Ga0066602, IMG submission 59481) | Freshwater pond sediment microbial communities from the University of Edinburgh, under environmental carbon perturbations - High... | ecosystem: Environmental > Aquatic > Freshwater > Pond...
GAACTCTCTAACACATTTCATCAAGGATGTGGCACGTTCAAGGAAAGTTCATCTTCGGGGCGATCGCGTCCCTGACCCCGGAAATGTCGGCAGCATGACCCCACACGAATTGATCGCCGTCATCGACAAGCATGAGCGTTGGCTGAAGCGCCAGATGGGCGGCACGCGCGCCATGCTGGCCCTGGCAGACCTGCAGGGGCATAATTTCTCCGGCGCCAACCTGCAAAACTGCAAGATGTCGGGCGCCAACCTGATCGAATGCGATTTCACCGGTGCCAACCTGACGGCGTCGGATATGTTTGCGGCGCGGTTGAACCGCGCCATCATGATCAACTGCAACCTGACCAATGCCGATCTGCGCGGTGCCCATCTGCGTGGTGCCCGGATGAAATGCGCCATCCTGCGCGGGGCCGATCTGCGCGGGGGTGCCTTGCTGGACCGGCGCAATCCGGGGTCGGTCAAGATGGAACCGTCCGATCTGCGCGGGGCGGAGATGGAGGATGCAACCCTGGCCAACGCCAATCTGGCCGGGGCGGACCTGTCGGAATGTTCGCTGGTGGGGGCGGATTGTTCCGGTGCGCAGATGGCCGGCTGCAATCTGGCCCGTTCAGCCCTGAAGAATGCCAATTTCACTGGCAGCGACTTACGCGGCGTCAATCTTTCGGGCTCCAACCTGGCGGGGGCCAGATTGCGCGACTGCAATCTGGCCGGTGCCATGCTGACCGGTGCCAATCTTCGTAATGCCGATCTGCAGGGGGCCAACCTGGAAGGGGTGGACCTGTCCAGCGTGGATATGCTGGGCGCCAATTTCAGCCGTTCGGCAGAAAGCTTCTCCGCCACCATCCAGCGTATCCTGACCGCCCACCAGCAATGGATCACCAGCAATGGCGATAAAGGGGAGCGGGCGGACCTGGAGGGGCAGGATCTCTCCCATATCGATCTGGCCGGGGCCAATCTGGGCGGGGCCAACCTGAAAGGGGTGAATTTCTCCGGCGCCAAACTGCGCGACGTGATGTTCGTTATGGCTGATCTGTCCGCCGCCAGCCTGCAATTCACCGACCTGACCGGCGCCACCCTGGACGGCGCCAACCTGCGCGGCAGCAACCTGACCGGCGCCAAGCTCGATTCGGCGAAAATCGGGTCGGTGGAAATCAAAGGGCCAAACGGGCGCGGCACCGGACGTAAATGGCCGGCCAACCTGTCCAATACGATTCTGATTCAGGCCAGCCTGACCCGTGCCATGCTGCGCGGCGCCAACCTGTCGGGTGCTGATCTCAGCGGCGCGGACCTGACGGGCGCCAATCTGCTGGAAGCCAATATCCGGGGTGCCAAACTGACAGATGCGATCACGACCGGCGCCAGCCTGCCGATACCAGAGGAAGAGGATGACGATTTCCTGTGAGCGGGCGGCATCAGCGGAGCGCAAGCCGTTCAAGCACCCAACCCAGCCGATCAGGGAAAGCCATGGCTGATTCAGGTACGATCAGCAGCCGCCCCGCCGGTACATAGCGGCGGCACAGGCCTTCGATGATCGTCTGAAAATGCAGCTGCAGCCATGGGTTGGCGCTGCGTACACCATCATCCGTCAACGGCACCGTCCCCCAGGGCAGCAGAATCACCTGCCTGTAATCCGCGATGGCGCAGATGGCGCGGGCCAGCAGCGCCTCCGTTGCCGCCGGGTCATCCACACCATACCCATTGGACAGCCAGAAGGCCGCCATATCCAGCGGGGTGCGGTCAGTGACAACCGGGGAATCCTGTGCGGCCAGCCGGCGGGTGAGGTCGGTGGCATCATCAGTCAACAGCAGGCGATACCCCTCCCGCGTCAACCGGTGCAGGTCGAACCCGGCGGCCAGCCGTTCCCGCATCACCTCGGGAACCAGATGGTGGCCCAACCGTTCGGCCAGGGCTGTCGCCAATGTGGTCTTGCCGGTGCCGGCACTGCCGGTAATGCCGATATGGCCTTTTTCCACCCTCTTCAATCCGGCCTCCATGCCCTTGTCCGGTCGATATGGTTGTCGCACCCTGCTGCCCGCTTCTATAAGCATTCGGGACAGGCACGGGCGCCATCCCGGTTTCATGGGGAGATTTTCATCGTGCAATCCGGTCGGGATAAGCAGAAGGGGTCCGCTTCGCACCACGACCGTTACCTCTTTCTTGCTGCCATCTTTGTCCTGTTTATGGCGATCAAGCCGTTGGCGCTGGCGGAAGGTTCCGCAGCCCCACGCCGCATCATCTCGCTCAACCTCTGTACCGACCAGTTGCTGCTGGCGCTTTCCCCGCGTGACCGTATCGCGGGCCTGTCCTTCCTGGCGGTCGATCGCACGCTTTCAGCTCTGGCTGATGCGGCGGCGGGCCTGCCTCTGCTGCGCGGACAGGCAGAGGAGGTGCTGACGTTGCAGCCTGATCTGGTGCTGGCAGGGATGTTCACCGCCCGCCCCACCGTCGCCCTGTTGCGCGCACGCGGCATCACGGTGCTGGAGGTGGGGCTGGCCGATGATTTCGCGGCCATCCACCAGCAAATCCGCACCGTGGCCGCCGCCCTGGGCCGGGTTGAAAGGGGGGAGGCATTGATTGCGGCGATGGACGCCACGCTAGCAGAAGCCCGTCCCGCATCCGGCCAGACGCGCCCTCGCGCGCTGGCCCTGGCCCCCGGTGCCTTCACCGCCGGGGGCGGAACCCTGACGGATGCCGCCATGCGAACCGCCGGGTTGGACAATTACGCCGCGACCAAGGGACTGACCGGCTATGGTTATCTGTCACTGGAACAGATTGCCGCCGACCCGCCGGACCTGCTGCTGGTGGATGGAACGGAAGGGAAGACCCCTTCGCTGAATGGCCAACTGCTGGCCCACCCGGCTCTGGCCCGCGCCATACCCGCTGAACGCCGACCAACGGTGCCGGGCTGGATGTGGACCTGCGGTGGCCCCTTCACCGCAGATGCGGTGCGGTTGCTGGCTGCCGCGCGTGATCAGTTTCTGAAAGAAAAGGCGCCATGATGCAACGCTGGCTGCTGCCATGCCTGGGGCTGCTGGTGTTCCTGTTGTTCGGGATATCCCTGGCCGTGGGACCTAGCCCGATCTCCCTGCCGCTCGCGCTCGCCGACTGGTGGCGCGGCGGGGACAGCACGGCTGCCATCATCTTCGCCGATATCCGCCTGCCCCGCGCCCTGCTGGGCCTGCTGATCGGAGCGGTTCTGGGCCTTTCCGGCGCTGCACTTCAGGGGCTTTTGCGCAACCCGCTGGCCGAACCGGGCCTGATCGGCGTGTCAGCCAGTGCCGGTCTGGGGGCCGTCATCGCCTTTTACAGCGGAGCCAGCCTGGCGTTTCCCCTGGCCTTGCCGACGGGGGGAATCGCTGGCGCATTGCTGGCGGTCAGCCTGCTCTACCTGTTGGCCGGGCGTCAGGCGGGAATGTTGACATTGATCCTGGCAGGGGTGGCCATCAGTTCGCTGGCCGGTGCCCTCACCTCGCTTGCCCTGTCACTCTCCCCCAACCCGTTCGCCCTGTCGGAGATCGTGTTCTGGCTGCTGGGTTCGCTCGCCGACAGGTCGATGACACACATCTATATAGCGGCACCCTTCATGCTGGCCGGATCGCTGGCGCTGCTGTCGGTGGGGCGGGGGTTGGATGCGCTGTCGCTGGGCGATGATACGGCCCGCTCACTGGGCTTTTCCACCGGGCGGCTGGCGCTTTTCACCATCGGCGGCACGGCCCTGGCCGTGGGGGCCGCCGTGGCGGTGGCCGGGGCCATCGGTTTCATCGGCCTGATCGTGCCGCACCTGCTGCGCCCCCTGGCCCATTATCAACCATCGCGCCTGTTGCCTTTGTCGGCATTGGGCGGGGCCGCGCTGCTGTTGGCGGCTGATATCGGCGTGCGGCTGGGCGGGCCGGGACCGGAATTGAAGCTGGGTGTCGTCACCGCCCTGCTGGGGGCCCCCTTCTTCCTGGTCCTGGTGCTGCGCCACCGGCGCAATCTGGCCTGATATCCCTTGTCATAAAAGGAACATGGGCTTGCCCCCTGGGCAGCGGGGGGCCAGCTTCGCTATGGTGGGGCAACAGAGCTTCAAGCCAGGGAACGCCCCCGATGCGCCACGTGACCGTTGCCGCCACCCAGTTCGCCTGCGGATGGGACCGCGCCGCCAATATCGCCAAGGCCGAGACGATGATCCGCAACGCCCATGCCCAGGGCGCGCAGATCATTCTGATCCAGGAATTATTCGAGACCCCCTATTTCTGCCAGGACCAGAAGCCGGAATATTTCGAGCTGGCAGCCCCGGTGGAGGAGAACCCCCTGCTGGCCCGCATGTGCGATCTGGCCCGCGAACTGTCGGTGGTGCTGCCGCTCAGCTTTTTCGAGAAGGCCAACAATGCCCATTACAACTCGCTGGCCACCATTGATGCCGATGGCAGCATCCTGGGCATCTATCGCAAGAGCCATATTCCCGACGGGCCGGGTTATCAGGAAAAGTTCTATTTTACGCCGGGTGACAGCGGCTTTCAGGTCTATCAGACACGCTATGCCCGAATCGGCACCGGCATCTGCTGGGACCAATGGTTCCCGGAGGCTGCGCGCGTAATGGCCCTGCAAGGGGCGGAAATCCTGTTCTATCCCACCGCCATCGGCTCAGAACCGCAGGATGCCTCGCTGGATAGCCGTGACCATTGGCAACGGGTGATGCAAGGCCATGCCGGGGCCAATCTGGTTCCGCTGGTGGCCAGCAACCGGATCGGGACCGAAACGTTCGATACGGGCAGCATCACCTTCTACGGTTCCAGCTTCATTGCGGGACCGAAAGGAGAAAAGGTTGCCGAGGCTGATCGCACAGGCGAGGCGCTGCTGACCGCCACCTTCGACCTTGATGCCGTTGCCCGCACGCGCAATGGCTGGGGCGTTTTCCGCGACCGGCGACCGGCGCTTTACGGCCCGATTCTGTCTTCGGATGGGCGGTTGCGCCACGCGTGACACCGCAGGTGCGGCATGGCACAGGCGGATGAATTGTGTATGATGCAAATCATACTCTTTATCCGCGTCACATGGCCGTGCCCTATCGATTTATCATCCATCTGATTATCAGCCTCATCGCGTTATGCGCGTCCCCCGCACCGGCGGCGGACGCGCCTAATCCCTTGGAAATACTGTTCAGCCGCCGTGCCGGGCAGGAATTGCGTCTTTATGGACGCGATCTGTTCACCACCGGCGCGGGGGAAGCCGGACAGCCGGCCCCCGTCGGCGCCATCGCCGATGATTACCGGCTGGGACCAGGGGATGAACTGGTGCTGCATCTGCGCGGTCAGGTCAGCCGCAGCGCCCGTCACCTGATCGGCCAGGATGGGCTGCTGACGGTGGAGGATTTGCGCCCCCTTCAGGCCACCGGCCGCACCTTGGGGGAATTACGCCGCGATGTGGAGGAGGCGGTTTCCGCCGCCCATCTGCAAACCCAAACCTATCTTTCCGTGGGCCGTACACGGATGATCGGCGTTCTGGTCCTGGGTGCTGTGGCACGACCGGGCCGCCAGCAATTGAATGCCTTCGCCACCCCGCTGGATGCCCTGCTGGCCGCCGGTGGGGTGGGGCCGCAAGGCAGCCTGCGGGCCATCCGGTTGATCCGGCCCGGCCAGCCTCCGGAAACACTGGACCTTTACCAGTTGCTGGACCAGGGCGATGGACCGGCCACATCCGTGTTGGGCGATGGGGCCCGGTTGGTGGTGCCGCCACTGGGGCCAAGCGTGGCCATCGCCGGCGCGGTGAAGCGACCAGGCATCTATGAACTGCCCGACAGGGACGGCATGGCGGGCGATCAACTGCTGGCTTTGGCTGGCGGCCCGCTGCGGCCCGGCGGGGAACGCACCGTTTTGTTGCGTTATGGCCGCGACGGGGTAGAAAAGGCCGATGCCGTTGACGGCTTGCCGATGCTGGCGCTGCGAGACGGTGATCTGCTGCTGCATGCGCCCGATGGCGGCACACGGCAGGACAGCGTGGCCCTGGCCGGCCATGTGGAAACACCGGGCGCCCGACCGCTGTCTCCGACCGGCGCACTGGCCGACCTCATCGACCGTGACGCGCTGCCCCCTGATCTTTACCAGCCGCTGGCGGTGCTGCTGCGCCAGACCCGTGCTGGCGGTCCGCCGGACATGCGCCCCGTCAACCTGGTGGAACTGCTGGCGGGGCGGGACCGGCAGGTGGCCCAGGACGGGGATGAACTGATGTTATTGGGGGCGGATGATATCGCCTTTTTGCGCTCCCATGCTGTGTTGTCCCGCTTCCATCCGAACCATTTCCCCGCCCCAACAACGGATTGCCCCGGCCTGGACAGCCTGACCGCCGCCCTGACCGCTGATCCGGCGGGAGCATTGGCCGCCGGGCCGCTGGCGTTGGCGGCGCAGGGCATGTTGGGGCCGGAACTGCCCTGCCCACCCTTATTCGTTGATCGACCGGACCTGTTGCCCTTTTTGTTGCGCCAATCGGCCTTCATCCGACGCGGCGCCCTGCGGCCCGGTCCCTATCCGGTGGTGGCTGGGGTCAAACTGGCGTTGATCGCCCCGCTGGCGGGTGCCAGACTGGCGGAGACGGATGAACAGCGGCTTGTACCCGGCCAACTGATAGATATCGGGGGGGACGGCGTGCTGCTGGCCGGGGCTGTCCGTCAGCCCGGCCTGCGCCCGCTGGAGATGGCGGACAGCCTTTCCCATCTGCTTGGAGATGGCAGCATCCTGCAACCGGATGCCTATGGGCTGGCTGCCATTCTGGATCGTTTTGATAGCGGACGGATCGCCGCCCAGATCGTTCTGTTTGCCCCTGGCGATGTGCTGGCCGGGGGGTTCGATCTGCGCCTGCGCGATGGCGACCGGATCACCATTCTTTCCAGAAGCCAGATGCGGGCGGCCTTTCCCAGCACCGAGCAGGTAATCATTCCGGTTCCGGAACAGGATCAGCGATCGGAGACGCCCCCCGCCATGTCCCCCGCCATCCGCGCGATGCTGGCCGACCGGATGATCGGGGTGCGCGGCGGGGTGCGGGAACCGGGGGATTATCCGGTGGCCGGCCCCCTGGCCTTGCCGCTGCTGTTGCGCGCGGCCGGCGGCCTGCGGGAAGAGGCGGATCGGGCGAGGGTGGAGTTGATCCCCGCCCTGGGTGTCGAAACCGCCCCGGTGCTGCTATCCGGCGGTGTGGGCGCCAATCGACCGATTCAGCCGGGGGAGGCCGTGCGCGTGGGCCTGCAACGGCGCCCGGCGGAACCGCGCAGCATCATGGTGGCCGGCGAGGTGATGGAACCGGGCAGCTTCGACCTGGCCCCCGGTGAAACATTATCCAGCCTGCTGGTGCGGACGGGTGGGCTCAGCCCCCATGCCTATCCGGCGGGAGCCATTTTCACCCGCGAAACCGCGCGGGCTGCGGAGGAGGACGGATTGCGCCGCACAGCGCGGGAAATGGACCGGCAATTGGCCCAGTTGCTGGGCGGTAAAAATCCACCAGACCCACAGCGCGTGGCCCTGGCCCGGCAATTGGCGGACGAATTGCGCAGCAGTACGGCGCTGGGCCGCATCACCGTGCAGGTGGACCCGGAAATCCTGGCCAGCCGCCCGGAACTGGATATCCCCCTGCAGGCCGGCGACAGGCTTTATATTCCCAAACGCCCTGCGACAGTTACCGTGGCGGGCGAAGTTTTGTCGCCTGCCAGCCTGCTGTTCGACCCGGAAAAGGATGCGGAAGATTATCTGCGGGAAGCCGGCGGGCTGACCCGGTTTGCCGATGATGACCGCATCTTCCTGATCCATCCTGACGGCAGCGCCGAACCGCTGGACCGCCCCCGAGCCCGCCATGGCCGGGTGGCAGTGACACCAGGCGCCATGCTGGTGGTGCCACGCGACGCAGAACCGCTGGAAATCCTCCCCTTGGCCCAAAGCATCACCACCATCCTCAGCCAGATCGCCTTCAGCGCCGCCGCCATCGCCAGCATCAACAACTGACCATGGAAACCCCGGCGCTCAGCATCATCACGGTCGTACGCCATGATCGCACCGGGCTGGCCGCCACGCGCGCCAGCCTGGGCAACAGCCTGCCGCCGGGGGTGGAATGGCTGGTGGCCGATGGCGGATCGGAGGACGAGACGCTGACTGCCCTGGGTGGCCCAGGCCCCCAACCGCATTGGCTGGACAGTCGCCCCGATGGCGGCCCCTTCGGCGGAATGGACCGGGCGCTGTCCCATGCCTGCGGCACCCATGTGTTGTTCCTGAATGCGGGGGATCAACTGGCCGGACCGGACGTTCTGGACGCGCTGCTCACCCTTTTGAATGATCCGGAAACGCCGGATCTCATTTACGGTGACGCGGCGGAGGATCCAGGCGATGGGCGCTTCCGGCGGAAGCCGGCACGCCACTGGCGTTGGGCCTTTTACGGCATGCCGGCACATCACTGCGCCATCCTGTACCGGCGCACGCTGTTGGAAGGGCTTAAGTTCGATTGTGGATACCATCTGGCTGGCGATTACGCCGTTACGTTGGAGTCGCTGCAACGCGCCCGGGAAATCCGCCGGATTCCCCTGCTTTTGGCAACGTTTGCATCCGGCGGAATATCCCGCCGGCATGCAGCCACCGGTCGAAATGAACAGCATCTGATCCGGTTGTATCAATTGAAGATGCCCAACGCTGTTTCCCAAACGATCAAAATGCTACATATTGTCGCATCTATTTTTCGGAGACATGCACCAAAGTGGTATGCCCTCATGAGGTTCAACGGACGTTGAATTTACTCCAATGGCCCGGAAAAGTGCCGTTAACCGGCCATTTACATGGACTTAGCGGGCTCATTCAAGCCGGTCAGCCAAAAGAAGTAATCAATTTTAATCAAACTATTTAGAAAGAATCGCCGGAAACTATGCAACCTGTCGTATTTGACCCTGCGGCGCTTATCTATATACCTAAGGATAGGTTAGTATATGGAGTGCGTGATGCTTGAGAAGAAGCTTACGACCAAAACCGGGCTGGCACAGCCCTACTCTCTCTCCAAGCGTGGGGAGGGGCCCAACCCTATTGATATTCATGTGGGTCAGCGCTTGCGTTTGCGGCGGACCCTGCTTGGCCTCAGCCAGGAAACTCTTGGCGAAGCTGTCGGCATTACTTTCCAGCAGCTGCAGAAATATGAACGGGGGGCCAATCGTATAAGCGCCAGCCGCCTGTTCAACCTCAGCCAGGTACTGGGCGTTCCTGTGACCTTCTTCTTCGACGACCTGCCTGTGCAGGATGTGGAACTGTTGGACGAGGAGCCGAGCGAGACCCAGGAATTCGAATCCATGGCCCGGCGCGAAACGCTGGAGCTGGTGCGTGCCTATTACCGAATTCCGGAAGAAATAGTGCGCCGCCGGACCTTCGAACTGGTCAAGGCACTGGCCGGCGACAATAGCGATGCCAGCAGAGAAGGCTGATCGGTTGTATTGCGGGCGTTCGGCGACATTGGTTGCCGCGCTCGCAGCCAGTCGCGCTTAAGGCTGATCGACCAGTAATAAAAAGACCGGGCCACCGCATGGTGTAGCCCGGCTTTTCCGTCCAGAAAGCCCAAATAAAGAACATAGGCGTGCAAGAAGGCCCAGAACGGTCGGCACGGAAGTGCCGCCACCGCCCGCTTGGCGAGACGGCGCCAACCCCTTTCCCCTGCCAACCGGCTGGCATTACCGTTCGCGGTGACATCCAGCTGCGCCTCCCAATCCGAATAGCGGTTATGCCGTTCGAACCAGGCAAAGGGCGGCTTCTCATCCGCATGGATCATCGGGGACGATAAGCGGCCGGCGGGGCCTTGCAGATGCGGCTGGTAATGGCCCTCCACCTCCCACATGGTGGCGATATGCAGATCGTCGCAGACCGGAAACCGGGCCCGGTGGCGATGCAGCAGCGCTATTTTGCGGTAAGGGCTGCCGAAGCGCAGCACACGGCCCAGCCACACCGGTCGGCTGTCGATGAAAAAGGCCGCCTCATGCCGGGGCCGGGCCAAAAGCGCCGCTATCTCCGTCACCAGGGCGGGTGTCAGCCGTTCATCGGCGTCAACAAACAACACCCAGTCATGGGCCAACCCCGGCCATTCCAGCGACCATTGCTTCTTTTTCGGGTAATGCCCGTTCCAGCGGAAGGGCACCAGGGTGGCACCATGCGCCTGGGCGATGCCGGCGGTTTCATCGGTGCTGTCGCTGTCCACCACCAGCACCTGGGCAAAACCGGCAAGGCAGCGCAAACAATCGGCGATGTTCGCCGCTTCATTGCGGGTCATCACCACCACGGAAACCGGAATGTCTGCGGGCTGTGCCATTCACCTATCCCCGCCGCCAGCCGTGATAGGCCCCGACGGCGAACAGGGCCAGAAACAGCCCGCCTACCGCACCTGCCGGCACCAGCAGGATCGGGTTGGGCCAGTCGGCCAGACTGAGAGATGAGGGGGCCTCCAACTCATCCGCCGCGTAGGGCAGGCCGACATCCAGCATCAGCAACAACCGCTCCTGCTCCCCCAGCAAGGCCGACAGCGCCCGGTAGTTTTCCATATTGGTAAGATCGGTCAGGCGGTGGCTGACATGCCCCATTTCTGCCTTCACCCGGCGCACCGCCTCCTCACGCAGGTGCGCCTCCGCCGCGTCATGCAACCGACTTAGCAACAGGATGGCGAAATCCCGCTTTTCATGGCGGTAGACCAACCGTCGCAACGGCCCGCCGGAAACAGATTCGATGGAGAGGTTGCGCTTCAGGTGGCGCGCAAGATCGGCTTCATCCGGTGGGGCCCAGGTGCGATGCCCCGCCAGCCAGCGCAAGGCACGGCCCAGCCGGGCGGTGATGCCTGTGGGCGGGCGCCATTGCCCGGCGTCAATATCCCACGACGTGCGGAACAACTCGCGCATGATCTCCTGGTCATTCACCAGCTTTTCCGCCACGGGGACGGAGGTCAGCAGCGCCAGATAACGGGCGAAGTCCGAAACAAGCTCATCGGCGGTTCCCTGTTCGGCAATATTGCGCCCAGCGGCAGGTGACAGGGCCGGTGCGCGCGGCCCCATGGCGGCGGGACCACTGCGACCGGTCGGGCCCACCACCATGGTGGCGGTGAATTGCGGCGGCACCAGATGCAGCGCCAGCGACATGACAGCTGCACCGCCCAGCGTCGCCAGCAGCAGCCAGCGCCACGCCCGCACAAGGGCAAACAGCAGCGGAACCAGCCCAGGGCCAGATGCCGGAAGTTCAAGTTGGGCGACAAGGCTGTCCGGCACGGCGGTTGACTACTCTACTCATCACCTATGTCAAGAGATTGTGTTCCATTTTCTCTCTTGTAAAGGGTAATTCGTTCGACGAAGCGACCAAGGCGAGGATAATGCTGAAACAAAGATACTTGAAACTGGTGTGCAGGAAACAACCGATCAGCAGGGATGGTGCCGCCGCCAGGAACAGGGCCGGATGGATCGAGGCGGTTCGGGCAATACGGGCAGCCAACAGCCCAGCATAAAGTGCCATGGCCGCCAACCCCAGCAACCCGACCTTCAGCAGGAAATAGCTGAGCGCGCTGTGGGTGTAGGAGACACGCCAATAGCCCACGGCTGGGTTCGCCACCAGCGCGCCCCAGCCATCACCGATCAGGAAGGCCAGCGGGTCACGTCCCACCTGGTCCAGCACGGCCAGCACCTCCCCCACCCGGTTATTCAGGCCGACTGATTCGGTCTTGGCGGCCACCAGCCCGGCGACACCGGCCAGCGGCCCACCGGCGACCAATACCAGCACCAGCAGCCCGCCGCCCAGCAGCAAGGAGAAAAGCGGGCGCCGGGCCAGCACCTGCCAAAGCCCCAGCAGAATGGCCAGCAGCGACAGGCCAAGGGCAGCCCGGTGGATGGTGGCCGCCAGCGCCAGCAGGCAAGCGAGACCACCCAGCCCATAAAACAGCGGCACGCCCATGCGCCACGGCTGCGGCCCGTTTCCGCCAGGGCGTGACACCGCACGCAAGCAAAGCCAGACCCCGGCAAAGGGCACCAGCGCGCTGTTCAACAGGTAATCCTTGCCCTCCCCCAGCGGGGCCGTCCCCAGGGCGGAAAACGCCATCCCCGCCCCGATCCACCAGCGCAAGGCCAGCGCACATCCGGCCCAGCCCGCACAATCCACCAGCAGGGTGAAACGGGCGGGGGACAGACGGGACAGGCCGGGGGCCAGCAGCACCGGCAGGGACAGAAACAGGAAAGGCAGGATATCCCGCGCCATGTCGGTAACACCCCAGCCATTCCAAAGCCCGCGCAGACAACCCAGCCACAACAGCCCCACCAGCACCAGGGAGGCTGTGCGGAACGCCAGCCGCCCATCCCCTGAACCCACCCCCCGCGCAGGGGAAAAAAGGGCCAGCCCGCTGGCCAGCAACAACGGTGCACGCCAGCCGATGAACAGAATCAAGCCGCCAAAAACCAGGATTTCCTGCAACCGCAGGCCAGGCGGTGCGGGCGAGCCCAGCGCACCATAGATCAGCATGGCCAGCGCCAATGCTGCCACCCGCCATGTTGCCGGCGCGCCCAAGATGATGAAGCCCCCTTCCCCACAACCGATTTTACCATGCCATGCCCCCGCCCTGACGCAAAGGCGAATGGACAAGCGCGCCACTTTGAGGCCAAATCCAGGCGCTATGACGCATCTGATCGACGATATCGCCCTGCCGCATGGTCGCCCCGGCACCCGCCGCACGGTCCGCATCCACCGTTTCGGCCAGCCCGGCGCGCGGCCGAAAACCTATATCCAGGCCGGTCTGCATGCCGGCGAATTGCCCGGCATGCTGGTGGCCCAGCATCTGGTGCGGCAACTGGCCGATCTGGATGCCGCCGGGGCCATCCGGGGGG
>Ga0066602_10001996_pt1 | contig 12667 bp, 7 predicted proteins | sample Higcelweek5metaG_FD_59481 | JGI IMG/M metagenome (GOLD analysis project Ga0066602, IMG submission 59481) | Freshwater pond sediment microbial communities from the University of Edinburgh, under environmental carbon perturbations - High... | ecosystem: Environmental > Aquatic > Freshwater > Pond...
CCCAATGCCAGTGGCTTTCTGTATGAAATCGCCATCTACTGGCCGGATGTGATTACCGACTATCACCGGCAGGTGGTGCCCGCCGATTATCTGGAAAAGCTGCCCACATACCCGGAAAGCCTGGAGGCACGGGCCTATGTGCAGCAACTGAAAACCGATCTGGCCGCCCTTTATGGCAGGTTCGGCGCCATCCATTACCAGATCGGCAAGGCCTATCCTTATCGGGACCGGCTGTCCGACCCCGCTGGCGGGTTGCTGCACAGCCTGAAGGCACATTTGGACCCGCAGGGACGGATATCGCCGGGCGTGCTGGGGCTTTGATTTTATAAACGGGGGCTGTCAAACAGCCCCCGTTTCAGGCGGCAATCGTTACGGCGGGGAAACGATCCGCCTGATCCAGCATAAAGCGAATCTGGGCATAGCGGACGAGATAGGCCAGCAGATGGGGCTGTGCCGACGAATATTCCTGGGCAACGGACAGCAGACGCAGCACCATGGCCTTTTCGGCTAAACCGAAGCGGGCGATGAATTTCAGCAGGGTCCGCACTTCATCTGCAATCGGTATCCGTTGCGGTTCCTGTTTCATCCCGCCCTGGAATGCATTGAGAAAATTCATCATTCTTTTCTCAAATGCCAACGGGGCATAGGCTTGGTGGACCAGATCACGCACCCCCTCCAGCAGGGCCTGCCGGCTCATATGCAGGGGTTGGATATTGGTGGTGAAGCTACCGGCACTCTGCCAATCCGCCCCCACCAGGCGCCCCTCCGCCTTCAGCCGATCATGCAGCGGCGTGCCGGGCGGTGCCACCAAAGCGCCGGTGCTGAACAGCGGTACCGGCGATGATTGCATGAAGTCATACAGCGTGCCGAAGATATCCGGCCTGTCGCCATCAAAGCCAACCACCATGCCCCCCTGTATGGAAATTCCAGCATTCACAATGGCTTGCAGCGCGATATTCGTATCCTGATAGAGATTTTGACGTTTGCCAGCACCGCGCAAACTCTCCTCATTCACGGTTTCGATGCCGATGAAAACTGTACCCAGCCCAGCATTGACGCAGGCTTTCATCAGGTCGGTATCGCGGGCCAGATCCAGGGATGCCTGGGTCATGAACCGCATCTGTTCATGCGGGGCCCGCTGCGCCTGCCATTCCCGCAGCACGCCCAGCATCGCATGGGCGTGCTGGCGATAGACGGTGAAATTATCATCGGCCAGAAAGACGCTGCGATAGCCATGGCGGTACAGCATTTCCAACTCGGCCCAGACTTGGGCCCTGTCCTTGTGCCGCTGCTTGCGGCCCAGATAGGCGATCACGTCGCAGAAATCGCACTGAAACGGGCAGCCACGGGACGTTTGCAGTGTCCCCATCACCGCCCCGCCATTGTGATAAAGATCCCAGCGCGGCACAGGGGAGGATCGCAGGTCAGGGCGGCCCCCGTGATAGTGTGGGCGCGGTGTGCCGGCAGCCAGATCGGCGAACAGGCCGGCGGCGATATCTTCAATCTCCCCCGTTACCAGCACATCGGCATGGGGGCGGATATCCTCCGGAGAGAGCGAGGCATAGGAGCCGCCGATCAGAACCAGACAACCCCGCGCCCGAAAGCTATTGGCCAGTTCGATCATACGCTTACGCTGCGTCACCTTGCCGGTAATCGCCACGATATCGCACCAGCCGGCAGCCTGCTCGATATCCAGCGGCTGGATCATCTCATCCACCAGCCGGATTTCCCAATCCGGCGGCACAAAAGCGGCCACCGTGGTGATGGCAAGATCTGCTACCGGCGTGCTGGCGGCCAAGCCAGCGGCGGCAAACACCTCCCCGGAATGATAACCGGGGCTTTCCGTGGCCGGATTGATGATCAGGATACGCATAAAGCCCGCCGAGAAACCCTTCAGGTCAGCCAGCAAACCATATTGGCCGCTGCATGGCACCCGGCTTGGGGTATGGCGGGCCGGGTGCAGACTATGCGGGGCCGGTGAAGCTGGCCTTGTGCTGTTCCCGCAGGGCCGCCTTCTGCACCTTGCCCATCTGGTTGCGGGGCAATTCTTCCACAAACCAGATGCGCTTGGGCACCTTGAAATTGGCCAGCGCTTCCTTTGCCTGGGCGATCAGGCCGGCTTCGGTCACATCATCGCGGCCCGGCTTTTTCTGAACGATGGCGGCCACCGCCTCCCCGAAATCGGGGTGCTGCAGGCCGATGACGGCGCTTTCCACAACGCCATCAAGCCCATCCAGAAACGTCTCCACCTCCTTGGGGTAGACGTTGAAGCCGCCGCAGATGATCAAATCCTTGGCGCGGCCGACAATATGTACATAGCCGCGCTCGTCCAGCTTGCCGACATCGCCGGTGATGAAATAGCCATCGGCCCGCACATCCTCAGCCGTTTTCTCAGGATTTTTCCAGTAGCCTTTGAAAAGATTGGGGCCTTTAAATTCAATCAGACCGATTTCACCATTGGGCAGCACCTTGCCCTGGTCGTCAGTAATGCGCAGTTCCACGCCTGGCAGGGGGAAGCCCACGGTGCCCGGCACCCGGTCGCCCACCAGCGGGTTGGAGGTGATCATCCCCCCTTCGGTCATGCCATAACGCTCCAGAATGGCATGGCCGGTACGTTCGCTGAATTCCCGGTGCGTATCGGCCAGAAGCGGGGCCGACCCGCTGATAAACAGGCGCGTGTGCGCCACCAGATCGCGGGTGAAACCGGGATGGGACAGCAGGCGGGTATAGAAGGTGGGCACACCCATCAACACGCTGGCCTGCGGCAGCAATTCCACCAGCCGGTCGGCATCGAACTTGCCCAAAAACAGCATGGAGCCGCCATTCAACAAGGTGGTGTTGGTGGCAACGAACAGCCCATGCACATGGAAAATCGGCAGCGCGTGCAACAGCACATCACCCGGCTGAAAGCCCCAAAGCAGATGCAGGGTCAGGGCGTTGCTGGCCAGATTGCCATGGCTGGTCATCGCCCCCTTTGACCGCCCGGTGGTGCCAGACGTGTAGAGGATGGCCGCCAGATCATCCGCCGCCATCGGCACGGTATCGAAATGATGGCTGAGCTTCAGGGCCATGTCCGGCAGGCTGCCATCCGCAGCAATACCCAATGTGGCTAATGCCGGCACATGATAGCGGGCGGCCAATTCCCGCATCCCGGCTTCATCCTCCGGCCGGCAGACGAACAAAGCAGGTTCGGCATCTTCCAGGAAATAGGCGATTTCCGCCTTCTGATAGGCGCTGTTCAGCGGCAGATAGATGGCACCTAAGCGCAGGGTGGCGAGGTAAAGGAACAGGTTTTCGGCACTTTTTTCCACCTGCACCGCCACCCGGTCGCCCCGCTTCACCCCCATTTGCACCATGGCATGGGCGAAGCGGGCGGAGATGGAGACGAGATCGGCGTATGTGTACCAGACACCCTGGCGCGGCCCATCCATAAGGGTGATGAAACGGGCCTGCATATCGGCGGGAAAGCGGCTTTCGATCAGGTGATAGAGGTTGCCGCTTTTCACGCCGTCCATGGTCATTTCCCCTGCAGCATTTTCACGATGGCGGAGAAATCGAGCCCGCCATGGCCCGCCGCCTGGAATAGCTGATACAGGGCTGCCGCCTGCGCGCCAAGGGGGGTTGATGCGCCGGCACTGGCGGCGGCCTGTTGCGCCAGCTTCAAATCCTTCAACATCATATCGACCGCGAAACCAGGCTGGTAATCCCGGTTGGCCGGTGATGTCGGCACCGGCCCCGGCACCGGGCAATAGGAGGTCAGCGACCAGCATTGGCCCGACGATTTGCTGGAAATATCAAACAGCTTCTGCCGGTCCAGGCCCAGCTTGTCGGCCAGGGCAAACGCCTCTGACACGGCGATCATGGAAATGCCCAGCACCATGTTATTGCAGATTTTCGCCGCCTGCCCGGTGCCGGGACCACCGGCATGAACGATGGTCTTGCCCATCAGTTCCAGATAGGGCTTGGCCTTCTCGAACGCCGCATCCGGCCCGCCGACCATGAAGGTCAGCGTCCCCGCCGCCGCCCCGCCGGTGCCGCCGGAAACCGGGGCATCCAGCATCAGATGCCCCGCCTTTTCCGCCTGGGCCGCTACAGCGCGCGCACTGTCCACATCCACGGTGGAACTGTCGATGAACAGTGTGCCAGGTTTGGCACTGTCGATCACCCCGCCGGCATTGCCATAAACGGCGCGTACATGCGGGCCGGCGGGCAGCATGGTGACAATCACATCCGCCTGGGATGCGGCCAGCCCTGCGACCGGTCCCGTTTCAATACCCGCTTCTGCTGCGGCTGCCAGATTGGCGGGGGCGAGATCGACCCCGATCACCCGATGCCCGCCCTTCAACAGGTTTTTCGCCATCGGCAGGCCCATATTGCCAAGCCCGATGAAAGCAATCGTCGCCATGGTCTTCCTCCCGATCAGGTTATTTGTGTGAAGGGTGGGACTGCATCTTCTCCACCCATAAACTTTCTCTGCTTCTCCAGCCTCTTAACCGTCATTCCCGCGAAGGCGAGAATCCATACAACAGCTCAGATTTTGGATTCCCGCCTTCGCGGGAATGACGGTCGTTTGGTGGCAAGGCAGTGGTTATGCGAACAATCACTCAGCCCGGAAAACTCAGATCACCATCCGGTGGCGGGGCGAAATGGCGGGCGACGAAGGCGGGGTCCACCGCATCCAGGCTCGCCGGCTGCCATTTCGGGTTGCGGTCCTTGTCCACCAGCACGGACCGGATGCCTTCATAGAAATCATGGCCATGCATCACCGCCTGGGTCATGCGGAATTCCAGCCGCATACAATCATCAAATTCCAGCTCGGCCCCCCGCCGCAGCTGTTCAAAGGTCACTTTCAGGCTGGTGGGGGACATGGTTTTCAAGCTGGCCAGTGTCTTGGCTGCCCAGTCGCTGCCTTCATTCTCCAGCCTGACGAAAATGCCCTCGATGCTGTCAGCATCAAAGCAACGGTCAATGGCCTCCCGATGGGCCGGCAGGGTCGGTTCGTCCGGCGTCGCGGCATGGCGGCCCAGCACTGCCTCCAGTGCCGAATTGGCGTCGGGCGCACTGGCCAGGGCCGTTTCCAGGTCGCGCTCCAGATCATCCAGGGCCGCGCTGCGGCTATGGTGCGTGGCGATGCCGGCATAGGCCAGATCACCCGCCGTCACCCGCGTGCCCGTCAGCCCCAGATAGAGCCCAAGCCGACCCGGCAGCCGGGGCAGGAACCAGGTGCCGCCAACATCCGGGAATAGGCCGATGCCGGTTTCCGGCATGGCCAGCAGGGTCTTTTCCGTCGTCACCCGATAGCTGCCATGGACGGACAAGCCCACCCCGCCGCCCATGGTAATGCCATCGATCAGGGCGATATAGGGTTTGGGGAAATGCTTGATCTGGCGGTTCAGCCGGTATTCCCCGGCGAAAAAGGCCGCCGTCAGCGCCCCCGCCCCCTCCTCACGCTTGCGCTGCAGCCCGGCATCCCAGACGGCGCGCACATCGCCCCCGGCGCAGAAGGCGCGGTCGCCCGCCCCCCGGATCACCACCGCCTTGATGGCGGGATCGGCGGCCCAGGCGGCAAGGGCCGGGGCAATCACCTCCACCATCGGCAGGGTCAGCGCGTTCAGCGCCTTGGGCCGGTTCAGCAGAATATGCCCCAACGGGCCGCGCATGGTGCAGATGGCATCAAGGGTCAAGGCCGTTCCTCCCGGTTTGGATCACGCTTGTGAAGTGGGTGGGCATATTCCACCACGGCAAGGGGGATCATGGTCTTCTGCCACAACCAACCCCTACCATTGCGGTGATGCGCACATCCATGCGAAGTTTACCCCATCCGTTGTGCGCTTTTCCACGCAGGTACGTCGATGGCCGGGCAATTTGATTGGGATGATCTGCAAAGTTTCCTGGCCGTGGCCCGCAGCGGGCGGCTGACCCTCGCCGCCCGGCGCATGGGGGTGGATCACACCACCCTGGGACGGCGGCTGCAATCGCTGGAACGCGCGCTGGGGGCCAACCTGTTTGAACGCCATGCCACCGGCTACAGCCTGACCGCCCAGGGCGAAAGCCTGTTGGCCAGTGCGGAGGCGATGGAGGGGCTGGCCATGACCATTATGGAGGATCTGGCCGGCAGTTCCGGCAGCCTGTCAGGGGCGGTGCGCATCGGCACGCCGGATGGCTTTGGCAGCTTCTTCTTGGCCCCCCGCATTGGCCAACTGGCCGCCCGCCACCCGGATCTGGAGGTACAACTGGTGGCCATGCCGCGCCTGTTCAGCCTGTCCAAGCGGGAAGCGGATATCGCCATTTCGCTGGCCCAGCCGGATGCCGGGCGGCTGCATGGGCGCAAGCTGACGGATTACGAATTGGGGCTCTATGCCGCCCGCACCTATGTGGCGGCGAACCCGCCCATTGCATCGGTGGCCGACCTGCCCGGCCACCGGTTCATATCGTACATTGACGATCTGCTCTATACGCCGGAGCTGGATTACCTGCCGCAGATTTCCCGCGATATCCGCCCGCAGTTGAAAAGCGCCAGCCTGGTGGCACAGTTCCGCGCGGTGGAAGCCGGGGCCGGCATTGCCGTGCTGCCCTGCTTCCTGGTGGATGGCCATGCCGATCTGGTGCGGCTGCTGCCCACAGAAGTCAGTTTGATCCGCAGTTTCTGGCTGCTGATCCATTCCGACCTGCGCCACCTGTCCCGCGTCCGGGTGACGGCGGAATTCATCGCAGAGGAGGTCAGGCGGAACAGCCGGCTGTTCCGCCCGTAACTCACTCAGGCGATGGAGGCCCGATAGGCCCGCCAGCCGCCATGATGGGTGATCTCCGTCGCCCCTTCCAGCGCATAGGATTCACACAGAAAACTGGTGACCTGCCGCCCATCGGCCAGCGTCACCTTGCCCACGCCCAGCGGGGTTGGGATGCGGGCAATGAAAGCACCCAAGGCGGCGGGCGGCAGCCACCATTCCTCCGCCAGAATCCCCGGCCCGGCAAAACCGGGATCGCGCACCAGTCCGGGCTTGGGCGGCACGGTGCCGGCCAGCGCATAAAGCCGGTAATCGGGGGCCGTCCGCACCACCCCCGCCAGCCGGCCGCCCACGCTGGTCAATTCATGGTTCAACGGCATTCCGGACAGATGCGCGCCCACCGCCAGGATAGGCAGCGCATCGGGGGCCGGCACCGGGGCCAGCGCCGGCCCGGACAAGTCGGCCCGTGCCGCCCGGTGCAGCCGGTCGCCCAGCACCGCCAGATCCGCATCGGCAAAGGCAGGGGCCACCAGGGTGACGCCAAATGGCAGCCCCGCCGGGGTGAAGCCGGCTGGCACCGCCACGGCACTGCAATCCAGCAGGTTCACGAAATTGGTGTAGCGGCCAAGGTTGCTGTTCAACCGCAGCGGATCGGCCAGCATGTCCGCCAGCTTGTAGATGGTGGGGGCTGTCGGTAGCAGCAAAATATCAATATCGCGCCACAAACCATTGATATACTGCGTATAGGCAGACAGCGCATACTGGCCGCGATAGGCCTCAACCGCTGTTTTGCCCTTTGCCCCCTCGATAATGGCCCTGACCGTCGGGTCCATGTCGGCGGCATGGCTGGCGATGAAATCTTCCACCGCGGCCAGCCGTTCGGCCACCCAGGGGCCGCCATAAAGCAGGTGAGCGCATTCACGCAAAGGCTTGTAATCAAAAGGCACAGGCGTGCCGCCCAAGGTCACCAGCCGGTCGATGGCAACGTCGTACAGGGCAGCGGCAGCGTCATCGCCGTAAAACTCCCGTTCCGCCCCCGACAGCACCCCAAAACGGAATTTCTCCAGCTTCAGGGAATGGAACCCCGCCGGTCTGGAATAGGGATCGGCCCCATCAAAACCTTCCGCCACCCGTCGCACCAGATCGCCATCGGCGGCGGAGTGTGCCAGCACGGTGACGCAATCCTGCGACCGTACCGCCGGTACTACGCCAGCGGTCGACAGCAGGCCCTTGGTGGGCTTGATCCCTACCAGATCGTTGAAGGCGGCGGGCACCCGGCCCGAACCCGCCGTATCGGTGCCCAGCGCAAAGGCCACCTGCCCCCGTGCCACCGCCACAGCCGAACCGGAACTGGAACCACCGGAGACATAATCCGTATCGAATACGCAGCGCGGCGCGCCATAGGGGCTGCGCGTGCCGTTCAGCCCGGTGGCGAACTGGTCCAGGTTGGTCTTGCCCACCAGCAGCGCGCCTGCCGCCCGCAGCTTCGCCACCACGGTACTATCCGCCGCCGGCTGATAGGCGAAGGCGGGACAGGCGGCACTGGTGGTAAGGCCGGCCGCGTCAATATTATCCTTGGCAGCAAAGGGAATACCCCAGAGCGGTTGATCTGCCTTGTACCCCTCCGCTGTCAGTTCCGCCGCTGCCGTGCGCAGTTCCGCCGCCGGCACCAGGCTGATCCAGATGGCGGGGTCGGGGTTGGCCGCCAACCGGGCCAGTATTTCCTCTACCACCAGGGTCGGGGTGATCGCACCGCTGCGGTACAGTTCCGTCAGCCCATGGATGGTCAGTTTTTCCGGCAACATCAGGCAATCTCCTCCAGAACGGCGACGGTCTGGCCGGCATTGACGGTACGACCGGGTTTGGCGGTGATTTCCCGCACCCGCCCCCCGCTGGCGGCCTTCACTTCCATCTCCATCTTCATGCTTTCCAGGATCAGGATGGTGTCGCCGGCGGCCACCTGTTGGCCCGGCTCCACCAATATTTTCCAGACATTGCCGGTCACACCGGTTTCCACCCCGATGCAGCCTTCCGGCAGGGCCGTTTCATCGCCCGCCGGGCCGCCATCATCGCTGACGAAACTGTCCAGGCCCTTGGCCTTCCAATCTTCCCGCTCTGCCTCAAACGCGGCCTGCTGGGTGCGTTTGAAGGCATCGATGCTGCCGGCATTGTCGGCCAGGAAGCGCAGATGATCGGCGTAGCTGAACGCGGTTTCTTCGATCTTGATCGGGTAGCGGCCATGGGGGAAGGCCTCGCGCGCGTCGGCCAGCTCCGCCTCCGACACCGGATGGAACTTGATCTGATCGAAGAAGCGCAGCAGCCAGGGTTTGTCCTGCTGGAACACGGGCGTGGATCGCCAGCTATTCCAGACCTGAATGGTGCGCCCGAACAGTTGGTACCCGCCCGGCCCTTCCATGCCATAGATGCACATATAGGCCCCACCGATACCCACGGCATTTTCCGGTGTCCAGGTGCGGGCGGGGTTGTATTTGGTGGTCACCAGCCGGTGGCGCGGGTCCAGCGGGGTGGCCACCGGGGCCCCCAGATAGACGTCGCCCAAGCCATAGACCATGTAATGCGCATCGAACACGATACGCTTCACATCCTCCTGGCTTTCCAAGCCATTGATGCGGCGGATGAATTCGATATTGTCCGGGCACCAGGGGGCATCCGCCCGCACCAGTTCCTGATATTTGGTCATGGCTAGCCGCACCTGGGCATCGTTCCATGACAAGGGCAGATGCACGATACGGCTGGGGATGCGGGCATCGGCGATATCGCCCAACCCGCCCTCAATCTCTGCCAGCACGTCCAGCAGGGTGGTGGTTTTCAGCCGGCGGCTGTCATAATGCACCTGCAACGACCGGATGCCCGGCGTCAGGTCGATGATGCCGGCCAGCTTGCGCGCCCGCAATTCCGTGACCAGCAGATGCACCCGCAGCCTAATGCCTAAGTCCAGCGCCATCGGGCCATATTCGACCAGCAGATAATCATCCCCCGCCCGGCGATAGAGAACGGGGATATTGCCATCGACACGGGACAGGATGGGGGATGGCAGGGTGGCGTGGGTGATCGGTTTGGATTGTGCCGCGACCGTGGACCCCACCGGCACAAACCGCACCTTATCCCCTGGCCGCAACTGGCCGACCTTCCACAGCTCATCCCGCGCCACCACCACGGGGCAGACGAAGCCGCCCAGGCTGGGGCCATCGGGGCCCAAGATGATGGGCATGTCGCCGGTGAAATCCACGGCCCCGATGGCATAGGCATTGTCGTGGATGTTGGACGGGTGCAACCCCGCCTCCCCGCCATCGGCGCGCGCCCAGGCCGGGCGGGGGCCGATCAGCCGCACACCAGTGCGGGCGGAATTGAAATGCACCTCGTATGACGCCGAAAACAGGTCGGCAATGTCGCTTTCCTGAAAGAAATCCGGCGCGCCATGCGGCCCGTAATGCACGCCCAGCACCCATTCATGGGTCAGGGCCGGAGCGGCTAACGGTGTTGCCGGCCCCACCGGCCCGCCGGCCAGCGCCAGCGTATCGCCCGCCTTCAGGCAGCCGGTGGCATGGCCGCCGAAACGGCCCAGCGCGAAGGTGGATTTCGATCCCAGATATTCCGGCGCATCAAAACCACCGGCCACCGCCAGATATGTGCGCTGCCCCGGCCCCTGGATGCGGCCCAGCGCCAGGGTCTGGCCCGCCGTCACATCAAAGGCCATGCCATGCGGCACGCTCACCCCATCCAGGGTGGCCACCATCGCTGCCCCGGCCAGCGCCACCCGTGCTGCTTGGTTGAAGCGCAGGCTCGGCCCCGTCAGCGTGCATTCCAACGCCGCCGTGCCTTCCGGATTGCCCAACAGCCGGTTGGCCAGCCGGAACGATAGATCATCCATCGGGCCAGAGGGTGGCACGCCGACATCCCAATAGCCCAGCCGCCCCGGCCAATCCTGGATGGAGGTCTGGGCACCGGGGCTTAACACCTCCACCGTCGCAGGCGTGAAAGGGAAATCCTTCAGCACAGAGGTGGCGACCTTGCCTTGCCGGAAAATATCCGACCCGATGATGGCGCGCAGGTACGACAGGTTGGTTTCAATCCCCGCCACGCGCGAGGCCACCAGGGCTGCCGACAATTGATCAATCGCCGCATCGCGGCTGTCGGCATGGACAATCAGCTTGGCCAGCATGGGGTCGTAATTGGCCGTCACCTCTGTGCCCGTATTCACCCAGCCATCCACGCGGATATTGTCGGGGAAACGCACCTCCGTCAGCAGGCCGGTGGAGGGGCGGAAATCAGCGGCGGCGTTCTCCGCATAAAGCCGAACCTCGATGGCGGCCCCCTGCGGGATCAGGCTTTCCGGGGTCGGCAGGGTGAAATCCCCCGCCGCTTGGCGGATCATCCATTCCACCAGATCGACGCCGAACACAGCCTCCGTCACCGGATGTTCGACTTGGAGCCTTGTATTCACCTCCAGGAAATAGACCTGTTCGCGCGCCACATCATAGATGAATTCCACCGTCCCGGCAGAGGCGTATTGCACGCTTTGCCCCAGCGCCACGGCGGCATCACGCAACTGGGCGCGTACCGCATCGGGCAGGCCGGGGGCGGGCGTTTCCTCCACCACCTTTTGATTGCGGCGTTGCAGGGAGCAGTCGCGTTCACCCAGGGCCACCACGCCGCCCTTGCCATCACCGAAAATCTGCACCTCGACATGGCGGGCCTCCGCCACGAAGCGTTCCAGATAGACGCGGGCATCACCGAAGCTGCTGGTCGCCATGCGCTGCACGGCGGCGAACTTGGCCGCCAGTTCGTCGGCACTATGGCAAAGCTGCATCCCGATGCCGCCACCGCCCGCCGTGCTTTTCAACATGACGGGGAAACCGATGCGCGCTGCCTCCACCTGGGCCTGTTCAATATCGGCCAGAATGTCGCTGCCGGGCAGCAGCGGCACGCCGGCTGCCCTGGCCAGAGCGCGGGCCGTATGCTTCAAGCCGAAATCGCGTAAATGTTCGACGCGCGGACCAATGAAGGCGATGCCCGCCTGGTTCAACCGTTCCACAAACCCGGCATTTTCCGACAGGAAGCCATAGCCGGGGTGAACCGCCTGTGCGCCGGTGGCCAGACAGGCGGCAATGACGGCATCAATATCCAGATAGCTTTGTTTGGCGGGCGGCGGGCCGATGCGCACCGCCTCATCCGCCGACAGCACCGGTTGGGTGAACCGGTCGGCATCGGAATAAACGGCAACCGACGCGATGCCCATGCGCCGCAGGGTCTTTATCACCCGCGCGCAGATCTCACCCCGATTGGCGATCAGAACCTTGGTGAACATGGGGAGGGATTCCTTTGGGGGATGGGGGAGCAAGCGCCCTCGCCGCTTTACCACCGTCATTCCCCGCGAAGGCGGGAATGACGGTGGAATTATGGATTCCCGCCTTCGCGGGAATGACGGCAAAAAAGGGCCGGAACAAGAAGGCTTTGGCCTTTCGTCCCCTCACCCCTCCCAAACCAGAATTTCAATCGGCGTCGGGTCGAAGGCGTTGCAGGGGTTGTTCACCTGCGGGCAGTTGGAAATGACGCACAGCAAATCCATCCGCGCCACCAGCTCCACATAGGCCCCCGGTGCCGACACGCCATCGGCAATGGCCAGCCCGCCTTCGCTATCGAACGGCACGTTCATGAAGAAATTGATGTTGGGCACTATGTCCCGCTTGGTCATGCCATGGCGTGACACGGCGATCAGGAAGTTTTCCCGGCAGGCGTGCATGTAACGGGTGTGCTGGCCAAAGCGGACCGTATTGCTTTCACAGGAACAGGCTCCGGCGGATGTATCATGCTGGCCGCAGGTATCGGCCACCAGTTCCGCCATCACCTGACCGCGATTGGAATAGAGCACCGATCCCGGCCCGATATAGGGCGTGCCCTGGGCCAGCACCGTATCC
>Ga0066602_10001997_pt1 | contig 12664 bp, 11 predicted proteins | sample Higcelweek5metaG_FD_59481 | JGI IMG/M metagenome (GOLD analysis project Ga0066602, IMG submission 59481) | Freshwater pond sediment microbial communities from the University of Edinburgh, under environmental carbon perturbations - High... | ecosystem: Environmental > Aquatic > Freshwater > Pond...
TATATTTTTCTTAACTTAATGGCATTGGGGCAAGTCCAGTTCAGGGGATTTGGATACTCTCATTCACCAGTATGCTATAGGTCGTTCATGATTGAGCTCCAAAGAGTTCTACATTGTTTTGCACCATTTTATCATTTTGCATCACTACTCATGGTCATTGACCTTTTAATACAGGAGTTCTCGTCTCACTCTCTGCAAAGCTCTGACTCAAAAATGCATACTCAGGTGTATTTTCAAGATAGTAGAGTACTTTTCATCCTCTTCCCTTGGTGTCAGAGATATAGTTGTACATCTCTCACGTCTTTGGATCTTTGGGAACTTCATTGAGATTGATGACTCTGGCAATACTCTCATCAAGATTTCATTGAATCGTAACCACCGTTCCTGACACTGAGATCTGGGCTCACGTCGACTGAATCGGGTAGACTCCTGATTTGGTTTGAAAGAGTTCTAGTCAGGTCTCTATATTTTTTGCTGTCGTCACTCTGTTGGAGTCTCTTGACTTGCTTGAGAATCCCTGAAAACTCATAAACGCAATCGTTGCCAAAATCGCTAATATCGTAATCACAATAATCAGCTCTACAAGGGTGAAGGCGTGTTTTCCCTTTCCAAAAACCCCTCCCATCCTCTCTTTATCAAGGGAGGAACAAATAGGATTTTCTTTCGGAAAAGGGAATTTATGGGGATCTTTCTGAGTTCCCTCTTGATAAAGGGGGCTAGTGGAATTATTTTTTGTTTCCATGGTTCTAAAATTATCGTTTTTAAAATAGTTGAGAAAGCTTTTTATTTCTCGTCATTGATTATAGGCTATTTCTTGAAAATGTAAAAAAATAAGGAACGAAAAATTCGTCCCTGCTATGTGCTATTTCGCTTCTTTCCAGTTCGCTCCTGCTCCAAAATCAACCTTCAATACCACAGGACCTTGCAAGATATGTTCCATAATAATCGGAATTTGCATTTTTAAAAGATCATATTCCTCTTTTTTCACATTAAACACTAGTTCATCATGTACTTGCATAATCATCTGACTTCTACACTGATGAAGCTGTAAAAATGCATGCACTTCAATCATTGCTTTTTTGATGACATCGGCTGCGGTTCCTTGGATTGGCATATTCATCGCTTCTCGCTCAGATGCTTTTTTGATAATAGAATTTTTGTCATTGATGCCTGAAATATATCTTTTTCTCCCAAACAAAGTCTGCGTATAACCTCTTTCCTCACATTCTTTGATGACTCTTTGAAAATACAGTCCCACTTTTGGATACTGTTCATAAAATTTTTCGATATACACTTTGGATTCTGATTGAGGAATCCCAATCATTTTTGAAAGTCAAAAAGGACTGATCCCATAGATGACTCAAAAGTTGACTGCTTTGGCTATCTTTCTCTCGTCACTTGAAATATCGTCTTTTCCAAAGAGAAAAGCTCAGGTATTGGCATGAATATCGATTCCATTTTGAAACGCACCAATAAGGTTTTCATCTTCGCTCATAAGAGCCAAAAGTCTGACTTCTATCTGAGAATAGTCAAATGCCATAATGACATCTCACGTTTCAAATGGCACAAAAGCCTTACGAATTTCTCAGGCAAGCCCTTTTGAAGAAGCAGGAATATTTTGAAGATTTGGATTTTGAGAAGAAAGTCTCCCCGTAGTGGTAACTGATTGATTGTAAGAAGTATGCACACGTGAAGTCACAGGGTCAAGAATCTTCCCAAGTCCCTCCACATAGGTGGAAAGGAGTTTGGAATATTGACGAAAGAGAGTGATATGATTGGCTATGGGATAGCGGAATGCAAGGGCTTCAAGGACTTCATTGTCAACGCTATACCCCGTCTTGGTCTTTTTCAATGGAGGAATCCCCATCTCATCAAAAAGAATTTCTCCGACCTGTTTGGAGGATTGTACATTAAATTCTCGTCCAACGATTCCATAGATACTCGCTTGGTGCGACGCAATCTCTTGTTTGAGAGCTTCCCCAATCACATGAAGTTTGTCTCCATCGATTTTGACTCCCGTCAACTCCATCAAAGCAAGCACCTCTATCAAAGGGAGTTCCATTTCCCTTAACACGCTATCTTCACTGCTCCCTTCGCTCACTTGTTTTTGATGTAAGATTGAGGTAATATACACATCCTCAGCACTATAATTGGCTGCATCTTGCAAAGCGACTTCATCAAATCTGAGAGTCTTTCCTTTGGTGACGTCTTCGTAGGAAATCATCCCATACTCAAAATACCTCAGCGCAAGATCATCAAGCGAAAGTCCTTTTTGTCAGGGATGTTTCACATATTCCCCCAAAAGGGTATCATAAAAGGTTGCCATCGTGGGAGGATTAGGGAATAACACTCCGGAGTCTATACATTTTTGAAAAAAAGTAAACAATAACTCTTTCGGTTTATGAAAAAAATCGACTATGGATTATCAAGTAGTGTGTAGCACACGATTTTCAAACATGACAAAAAGAGCAAAAACGAGATGAATAATATTTTTTACTCTAGAATCAGAAGAAAGAGAACATAAGGAAGGTTGATGAAGTTTTCTATAACTTTTCAATTTGTAATTTGTACAAAAAATGATAAAATGAGCATGAGAATCATACTTTCTCAATTATTTAAAAAATTAAAATCACGTTATGAAATCTACAGAAAATAACACTTTTTCTTTTTCAAAAGAAAATATCCTTGATTTCTCTCCTGAAAATATGACGACAAAAAAAGCTTTCGCCTTCACTCTTGTGGAGCTTATCATCGTCATCACTATCTTGGCAATACTCGCAACCATCGCATTTGTCAGCTTTCAAAATTACGTAAAAGATTCTCGTGATGCTGTGAGAGTCTCTGATTTGACCAATGCTTGAAAATGACTCAGTATCTTTTTCACCAAATCTTGAATCTATCCAGAACCAGAAAATGAAATTCTCATTCTTGCAAGTGGAAGCACCATCACAAACCAATGAAAACTTTGAGAGAGTGTTGCTAAAGTCATCAACTTAAACCAAGCTCCTCTTGACCCCATTGACCAAACAAAATACACCTATTCTACAAACCAAAACAAAAGCAAGTACCAATTGATGGCATACACTGAAAACTCAAATATTATCGGAAGTCTCCCAATGGCTTTTGCATCTGACATTTCTGAGAGATGAATCAAAACCAGTTGAGACGAACTTGGTATCGTCCTCAATATGGATAATTCATTCCCAACCACCAACGTTGAAACCACCTCATGAACCACAAACTACAAAGTAGTGTTTAATAATTCAAACTCACTAGAATGAAGCTGAAACATCATCTTTTCAGAGTTATACAACATGAGAGATGACCTTCTCAAAAACAAAGAAATTGCAAAATTTGATGACAGCCTTAGTGCCTATTGGGACATGGAAACGCTCACTGGAAATTTACTCAAAGATTGGAGTAAGTATGAGAATAATGGAACTTGTTATAGTAACGGAACATTTTATGATGGAATCATAGCAAATTGTTGAGAAAATTGATGATCTTGACCTCAAATAGTATCTTCTGACACAAAGAATGGAAAAGCCATGAGATTTAATTCTGCAACCCATACAAGAATAATATCCTCTACAGGAGGACTATCAAATCAAAAGGCAATTACCGTTTCGTTGTTAGTAAAATTTGATTCATTTGTCACTCAAAATGGACTTGTATTTATTTACAATGCATCATGACAAAGATATCTGTTTTCTTCAACACGGAAAAATTCTGGAATTCAAAATGGTTCACATGTAGGAACACTTTTTTCAGATTGAAATTGGTGATTTGGAGTTGGATGGGAAGATTCCTTTTATGATACCAACATCTGGTATAAAATTACCTACATAATAAATCCGCAAAAATGATATATAAAAGTCTTTAGAAACAGTGAATTAATACAACATGTTCAGACCTCAAATCAATGGAATTTTTCTTGAATTCCAAACAATATATATATCGGCTCCAATTGGGAAAATTCATCATATACAATGAATTGACTGATTGACGAAGTCCGTATTTACAACCGTGCTCTTTCTGACGCAGAAGTACAGACACTCTATGCCTCAACCAAATAATTTTCTTTACCGTTTTGCCTTTATAGAGGTTCCTTGTTCATAGATTCCTGCGTACGTAGGAAGAACAAAAACTATTCAATTCTCTCTGGAACAAAAAAGAGACAAGTCGTTGTCTTGTCTCTCCCCCCTCCTCGCTATCGCTCGTTTTCTCCCTCATTTGAAAGGGAAAGTTAAGGATGCATATTTATATATTGTTTTCTTCTTGCTCTTGTAGCTTACTCTTACTCTTGCTTTAAATTTTTATCTCTTGCACCACTTCTTTGTCAAACAATTGTGGATGCATCAGTCTCACTAAAAGCACTGGCTCAATATGATAGTTGGTGAAAAGTTTGATCGGAGACATGAGTCACTTTGAAAAATTCTCATCGAGAGTCCCGCTTACATAATTTTTTAGGTCTTCCCCCGCTTGGATGTACGAGATTGCCTGAGACATCAACACTTGTGAAGGAGACACGATGGTAAAAGTCGTATTGTGACTATTTTTCCCTTGCGTACGATACATCCCCGTCTCACGATAGGCTTGGCTGACTTCTATGGTAAGTTCTTGAAGTGGGGATGAAACCACTCCTGAGAGACATTCACTATAGGGCATTCAAGGTTGAAAATCTCAAGAGATTTTCAAATCAACGGGAGGTTTTCCAAACGCATTCCATACGATAAATTCTGCAATGATGGCAATGATCAGACAAAAAATCCCCAATCATCCCCATCCTACAAAAAAGAGACCAATCGCTCCCAATCCAAGGAGACCAAAACCAACGACCAACATCTTCCCCACCTGAGACATCGCGGCAAAGATATAAGAAAGATTGAAATCGTCTTTGGGTTTGAACGTATTGGCACGAAATTCTGGAGTATCGTCATCTGTCCCCGATTGAAGTAAGGCTTTCAATCACGCAGGTTGTGAAGCATTGGCACTTGCTGAAATGTAGACCATACCATCTGGAAGGATTTCACGAGGCAATTCAAAGAAGATATGTGAATCAAAAAAAAGCACGGTATCCACCACATCGAGCTTGATACGATAGATAAGGTGTACTTTCTCTCCAAAATAGACATCTCTACTCAGATCTTGAGAAAAATATACTTCCGTAAGATTGGAAAGGGAAATCTCTTGGGTTTCAAGCACCAAAAAAGCATCAATTCCTCATGCGTGAAGGATTTTTGCCCCATACTCAAGATGAATCTTTGCCTGTTTTCCAAACCGTTTTTCTTTTGATACATTGAGCACAACTTTGAGTTTTCTCTCGTCAATGCTGGCTTCAAAGGTTACTTCTTCCATAGTATAAATGATGAAATAAAAAAAAACACCATCGAGTATGATGGTGTTTTTAGAACTATTTCCAAGAAATAGCTGCTACTGGACAAGCCATAATAGAGTCATCTACTCCAAGCTCTTCGTAACTCTCACGAGCCACTACGACAGAGAGTCCTTCATCTGAAAGGTCAAAGACGTCTGGAGAGATTGCCACACACGCACTACAACCAATACAGTTTGCATTGACATGAGGAGTACGAACTCATGCTTGTTTGAGAGTATTTCTTTGTTCTTCTGAGAGTAGAGCCATAGTATATAATTATCAATAAAAAAGTCCGCTTTATGGTTCACCAATAGATGTTTGTATTCCTTGTTAGCAAGGTAGGTGGAAAAGTCTGTATGATGTCTGAAAGAATGAACCCTCATCGTCATACTCCTTGAACTCTCCCAAAGCGCAAATTTCGTAAGGAAAAATGTAAATTGGATTTTTGCCGATAAAGCCGACTAGACAAAGATTATAATCATTTTTTAGAGAATTTCAAAATATTTTTTGTTTTTCTTGTTTTTTTGTATAATACATAAAATGCCCATTTTACCCATCATTGATTATGAAAACCATTCAAGATTTAGAGCTTTCCATAGACATTGTTGAACTGGTCAAACGTTACACTACCCTCAAAAAAGCAGGGACAAATTACAAAGCACTCTGCCCTTTTCCATGACACACCGAAAAAACCCCGAGTTTTATCATTAGCCCCAGTAAACAGATTGCGTATTGTTTTGGATGCCACCGTTGAGGAGGACCACTCAAATTTATCATGGATGCAGAATCATGTTCTTTTAAAGATGCGGTCGATATCCTTTCTTCCATTACTTGAGTCCAAATCAAAGGATACGATGCGCAAGAAGAAAAAAGAAAACAAACCATTTACACTCTTTTTCGTGAAATCACTGCGTTTTACAAAAACAGTCTCCGTGCGTCCCCCGCAGTGTATAAATACCTCGTTGAAAGAGGACTCGATACTGAAATGATCGACCTGTTTGAATTTGGATACGCATCGAGTGGAATAGACCTCTACCACACCCTCAAAGACAAAGGTTTTGACGATGGTATGATCGAAGAAAGCCAAGTATTCGTCGATGTAAAAGCAAAAAAAGACAAGTTTATCAATCGTGTTATCTTCCCCCTAAAAAATCCTCGTGGCGACATTGTGGGATTTGCTGGAAGAATCATGTGAGCCTGAGAACCAAAATACCTCAACTCCCCAGCTTCAAAAATCTACGACAAATCGTCAATCCTTTATGGACTCTATGAAGGAAAATCGCAAATCGTTGCCAAAAACTTCGTGATTGTCACTGAGGGATACATGGACGCGATTACCCTCCAACAGGCAGGATACAAAAACACCGTGTGTGTGAGCGGGACTGCACTCACCGAAAAACACATTCAAATCATAAAAAAACTCACCTCACGCATCTATCTATGTTTTGATAATGACAAAGCCTGAGAAAATGCCACCCGTCTTGCCATAGAAATGCTCAAAAATAAAGATGTAGAAATCCGCATTATCGTGCTAGAATGAGGAAAAGATCCCGATGAGATTATCCGCTCGGGAGGAAATTTCAACGACCTTCTCGATCGTGCCCGCACTCCCATCGGATATGAGCTAGAGAGAATCACTGAAATCACTTCACTTCAAGACAAAAAAGCACTTCTCAAGAAACTCCTTGAAATCGTTAAAAGCTATCATGATAGCGTAGAGCGTGACACTTACCTCAAAGAAGTTGCCAAAAAGCTTGATATCAAACTCGAAGTGGTGTATCTTGAATACAACAAAACCCGTAGAGCAAAAGCTCCAGAACAAGATTTTGAAAGAACTCCTGAATCAAAAACTACGAGTGAAGACCTCTTGATTGCCTATTGTATCAATTCTCCGAAATATCTAGGCACTATCAAAGAACTCCTCATTCCACTCGATAAGTACTATTCTTTTGAACTCAAAAATGCTCTTGAAAAATGAAAAGCTTCCCTCGATGATTTTTCTTTGGAATTAAGAAATAAATATCTTGCCCTCTCGACCAACCACGAAGCCCTAGAACTTCAAGCTCAGATAGAATCCAATATCGTTCAAAACGACGAAAAAGTTCTCTCCAACATCCAAAAAACCATTACTAAGTTTAACCTTGATATAGCCAAACAGGCAGAAAAAATCCTCAAAGAAAGAATCAAGACCTGAGACCTAGAAGCTATCAAAGAATATTGAAATCTCGTAAAATTTAAAAAATAGTTGAATTTCTTGATTTTTCAATATAATAAAGCCATCCAAGGTTTACAAACCGTAAATGAAAAAAATGAAGAACCTACTCTCGGATTTATAATTCTTTTCCCCTTCCCTCAGGTCGAAGGTGTTTTTTTGTACAGAGAGGAAAAATAAATACCAAAGGTGCCACAATGACCATGACAATCACGCAATCAAACATCATATATTATGATTTCTTGGATGAAGATATTCAAGAATCTGTATTTTGCTATTTTATTTTGTAACCTCACATAAATATGTCAAAAAAATCAAAAGACGAGAAAAAAAGTCTTATAGAAGAAATCAATCTGGATGAAATACAAGTCGATGAAAAAGGAAAAAACAACGAAGATGATTGGGACAAAGATGATGAAGATGAAGATTTCGACAATGACTTCTCGGATAAAAAAAAAGAAAAGGGAAACAAAAAACTTCCCATAGATAGAACCGAAGACAAAAGAAGAGTTGGAAAATGACTCCAAAAATTCATCGATGTGGAAGTACCAAAAGAAATCCTTGAAGGGATGCCTGAGGAGATTCAAGAATTGATGAGAAAAGGAAAAAAAGAATGAAAAATCACCCAAGATGAAATCATGGCTGCGCTTCCTCATGCTGAAGACGACCTTGACCTTTTGGATGATATCTATACCCGTTTCCTTCAACTCAAAATAGAAATCGTTGATAATCTTGATAAAGAAAATCTCTTCGAAACAGACAAAAAGGAAACCAATGAAGACTGAGAAAAAACAACCATTTCCTTGAGTGAGATTTCCGATGATTCCATCCGTATGTACTTAAACGAGATCGGAAGAGTCAATCTTCTCACCGCAGAAGAAGAAATAGATCTGGGAAGAAAGATTAAAAAGTGAGATATGAATTCCAGAAAAAAGCTCGCTGCTGCCAATCTGAGACTCGTAGTTTCTATCGCAAAGAAATACATGGGAAGAGGGCTTGGGCTCCTTGACCTGATCCAAGAAGGAAATGTAGGACTCTTCCGTGCCGTAGATAAATTTGATCCAGATAAAGGGTTTAAGTTTTCAACCTACGCAACATGGTGGATTCGTCAATGAGTCACCAGAGCCATTGCTGACCAAGCTAGAACCATTCGTGTGCCTGTACACATGATTGAAACCATCAATAAATTTACTCATACCTTCAGAAGACTCACCCAAGAGCTTACCCGTGAACCATTGATGGAAGAACTCGCAACCGAGCTCGATATGGATATCAGAAAGGTAAGACAGATTATGAGAATTTCTCAAGATATTCTCTCGCTTGATGCACCGGTTGGAAGCGAAGAAGACACCAATCTTGGAGATTTCATTGAAGATGACAAAAATCTCACTCCTGACAAGGAGACAAATATGACCCTCCTCAAAGAAAACCTCTATGAGATGCTTGATTTTCTCACTCCAAGAGAGAGAAAAATCATCATTATGAGATTTGGACTCGACTGAGGAGATGTACATACGCTTGAAGAAGTTGGAAAAGAATTTGGGGTGACTCGTGAGAGAATCAGACAGATCGAGGCAAAAACCCTAGAAAAACTCAGAGACCATCCAAACGCAGACAGAATTAAATTTTTCTAAAACCAAAAATAAGAGAGACCCGATGGTCTCTCTTATTTTTTTAACTCATTTTTTTCAGCATTCCCACGAATTCATAACGGGTCAAATCTTGATCTGGGTAAAATTTACTATCAAATGAAAGAAGTGAATGATTGGTTGCGTATTCTACGTATTTTGCTCCCCATCATTTAGCATCTACATCGGTAAATTGGTGCGTATAGCCTTCGGGAACCGTTCCAAGAAAAAGCCCCAAGAGTATTTTGAGTGCTTCAACCCTACTGATAGTTCCTCATGGATTAAATTTTGAATTTTTCAGAGTAACCAATTGATTGGCAAGTGCAGTATTGACATATTTCAGTTGCCAACTTTCTGCTGGGACATCAGTAAAATAACTCCTTTGATCATCTGAAAGTGTGGTTCCTTTGCAGAGAAAGAGCATCTTGAGAAATTCTGCTCTTGAGACGGCATTTTTCGGACGAAAGGTTCCATCCTCATATCCTTCAATCACTTCTCTATCACACAAGGTTCGTATAAATCACGCAAGGACATCAGTCTCTGGAATATCAGTAAAACGTGGTTTTAAAGCTCAATCAGATTGCACACTCGGGGTACTCTGACCTCATGCAGTCACTATAAAGGAATCTTTTTTCACTACCGAAGCTTTGGCAACAGTTGGCTGTGGAGTAGTTTTTACTGTTTGAACAATCAGTGGTTCATTGTCAACTGCCTGTGAAACAATCGGATTATCTTGAGATTTTTTTACTATTCCTTGCGAAGTATCGGAAGACGTTGACATATGGGATCATTTCGCAGCTACCATATCAAGATAAACGAGCGGATTGACCGTATAGAGTTTTCATTTGTCTTTTCAGAGTCATTTATTGACTCCTTGTGAAAAAGTCACTCCTGCTTGTATAGCTTCTGTACCAGTATAAGGCCAATACGCATGAAATGGGGCTTCTTTTCTATCTATTTGAAAATGTAAGTGCTCCCCAAAACTCAGTCCTGTATTTCCCGTTTTCCCAATAATATCTCCTTCTTTCAATTCTTGGTCTTGTTTTATACACACGCTATCAAGGTGTTCGTAACAACTATAGAGGGTGGTAGTGGGAGAAAGAGTCTCTGGACTAGGAACATTGGGATGTTCGATAAAGATGTAGTTCCCATAAGCCGGGTCACTTCCTACTTTAAAGACCTTTCCATCAAGCACACACCTGACTTCCTGGTGCGGAACCACCGGAATAATATCTACTCATGGGTGTGACCCCGCATACTCTGTATAATCACCATCTAAATACGTACCTAAATAGACTACGGTAAAACGATTGGCAAGTGCTGGCAAATGAGCAGGATCATACTTTTCTTTTATTTGTAGTGGATACATTGTATGAAATATAAATATATAAATCTACGGGAGATAATAGCACAAAAATAAAAATACACAAAACAAAATTGAAATATTCAAATATTAAGTATAATAGCTTTGACAAGGCTATTTTATATACATTGCAAAATTCTATGATCAAACTTTCACACCTCTATATTTTTGAATGATTTCAAAATAACTTTTTAGAGCATATTCAACAAAACTCGCAACGCGAATTTTTCCAAAAATGAAGCATTGTACTCCATGAAGGAGAAATTTCCTATAAAGCCTACATCGTAGAAAAGTGAATTATCTCAGTTTCTAAAAATGGACATATTATCAATACCATCTTTGAATGAGATATCTTCTGAGAGATTGCACTCGTGACTAACGAGCCAAGAACCGCAACCATTACTGCAGAAACCGACCTAAAATTACTTTCTATCAGCAAAAACACACTGTTTGAAATCATAAAAAACTATCCAGATGGTGAGGTCATCAAAACCACCATCCTCAATCGAATTATTCAAAATATTAAGACTCACAAGCATGAATAAGTATGACCACGCCTTTTTTTGAAAATATGTTACCCCATGAGACGAAATCCAAATAGTTGCTCATAGACATATTTTGGTGATTCTTTCTCGTATTATCAATAATTATTTTTTTGGGGTTTTACTCCCATCATTTTGCTATTACTATTCTGCTCGTATCCAAGGCTGGGTACCTTTTTTTGTGCTTGAAATCTTTCTCTATTTTATGTTTTTTAGAATTATTTACAAGGTATTTGATTGGTACAATGATGTTTGGATTATCACACAAGACGGAGTCACCGAACTCAACTGGGGACTTTTTTCAGCCAATTCTATTTCGGTAAAATTTAAAAGTATCGAATGACTCGAAATCCAACAGTATGGAATTGTTGATACGCTGTTTGGAAAATGAGACCTGATTATCCACAAAGTCTGAGGTGAAAACTTTGAACTCGTAGAAGCTGCCAGTGCGCATACCATTCTCGAAGAAGTTGACAAACGATACAAAGGTATCAAACAAACCGAAGAAGAAAAAAAGAAAAAAGCCGAAGCTGCTCATAGCGAAGAATGAGCCCCAAAACCAGAAAATTTTGAGACCATTCTCCAAGCACTCACTGGAGTCGTAGAAGAATATCTTGGAAAGCACGGCTTCAAAAAAGACACTTCCAAAGAAAAACTCCTCCTGATAGAAAAAACCAAACACCTTCCCTGAACCATAGACCTCACCGAGGAGGAAAAGAAAGAAGAAAAGAAAAAGGAAGAAAAAAAGGATGACCACGGGCATTAAACCTCAGTACATTGTTTTTTATTTATTTGTGTTCTTATACTCAAATAACTAGCTATTCTGAGTAACTGTTCAGTCAATGGAGGGATTTAGCCCTCTCTCGCTCACTCAGTTATCAAAATGTATTTAGCATAATATTTTTTCTATGTTTGAACACCTCGCCCCAACCCTAAAAAATATCCCTTCTCTTCCCTGAGTCTACCAGTACTTTGACAAGGAAGGAACCATCATCTACATCGGAAAATCCGTGAGACTTTCATCGAGGGTCAAAAGCTATTTCCTTAAAAATGCGTCGCTGAATTTTGGGAAGAAAAAAATGGTGAGTGAAATTGCAAAAATCGAAATCATCGTCACCAACACCGCAGTAGAAGGCCTTCTTTTGGAAACGAACCTCATCAAAAAACACAAACCAAAATACAATATCCTCATGAAGGACGACAAATCTCACACCTACCTCAAACTGACCGATGAGATCTTTCCCAAGCTGATAAGAACTCGAAGTAAAAATATTCTTTCAAAGACCAAAAAAGACCAATATTTCGGTCCGTACATTTCCACTCATGCCGTACAAAATATTCTCAAAATCACCAAAAAAATCTTTGGACATCGCAGTTGCAACATAGAGTTTGGACAAGAAAAAGGAAACATTGTTATCAAAAAAAGTTTTGCCACCAAAATCCCTTGCATCGACTATTACATCGGTCGATGTGCCGCTCCTTGCCTCTTAGAGCCAGAAAAAATGGCAAATTATAATACTTCCATTGCCAATATCAAACATT
>Ga0066602_10001999_pt1 | contig 12660 bp, 7 predicted proteins | sample Higcelweek5metaG_FD_59481 | JGI IMG/M metagenome (GOLD analysis project Ga0066602, IMG submission 59481) | Freshwater pond sediment microbial communities from the University of Edinburgh, under environmental carbon perturbations - High... | ecosystem: Environmental > Aquatic > Freshwater > Pond...
TATGAGCAGTTTTCCATAAAATAATATAAAAACTGAAATTAATGTAATTTGGTATTATTTTTCTAAGCAAAATTATTTATGAAACAAATCGGAATCATTGGGTTTATTGGTATGGTGTTGGCATGAGTGGGGTTCTATTTTTGGCAAACCTCATGAGCAAGCCATCCATGGTGAGGAGGTATGATGAGCAGAACACCTCTTTTCTTGTATGATGATGCACTTTTCAGTACAAGAATAAATTAGAATCAAAATGGTTTCGTGCTTTGACACTCCCTTCTTTTCAAAGCACGATTCGCCTTTGAGTACAAAAACTTTTGACAAAATGGAAAAGTCAGTATTATAACTTCCGTTAGAGGAATGATATATTTTGTCTTTATAAAGCCATAATCAAGCAAAAGAGACCACACATATTCATATTCCCCTCATTTATTTTTATTTTGTTATTTTTTTGTATATGGCAGAAATGGAAAACAAAACTCCAACTCCTCCTTGCAACAATTCTCCATACTTGGTGATTATTGCTCTCTTAGTAGTTATATCTATACTTATGTTTTTTCTCGGAAAGAACTATTCTTCTACCGTAATGGCACCTTCTGAATCCTCCAATCTGACTCAAGAAAATGCATCAGAGCCAAAAGCCCTAGCAAATGCGAAAGACATTGAAGTTACCTTTATCAACGACAAAAGATGTACTGAATGTCATAGTGATGAATTATCTGCGAGCATTGAAAATCTTCCATTCTTAACTGGTTCTACCATGAAAAAAGTTGATTATTCTGACCAAGGGGTAAAAGAACTTATGGCAGCAAATGGAATCCAATTCCTCCCAGCAGTACTATTGAATACCAACAAGATATCCGATGAAAAATTTGTCAGCTTCTTAAAAGAAACTCCAGCAAAACTCTACGGTCTTGAACTGGGATCTACGTTTGATCCTAACGGAGAAATCTGTGATAATAAGACCGATGACAATGCTGATGGAAAAGTAGATTGTGATGATGAAAAATGTACAAAAGCATTCGCCTGTGCACCAAAAGTTGACAAACCTGTCGCTGACTTATATATCATGAGTTACTGTCCATACGGGCTTCAAGCTCAAAAAGGATACCTTGAAGTGATAGATAAACTCTGAAAGGTGGCTGACATCAATGTAAAATTTGTTCAATACGTCATGCATGGACAAAAAGAAGCTGATGAAAATGTAGTACAATATTGTATTCAAAAAGAACAAAAAGATAAATATCTTACCTACCTCAAGTGTTATCTTGATAAAGAAGGGCAAGGAGAGGCGTGTCTTAAGGCTGCAAAAATCAACAATGATAAACTCCAAGCATGTATAAAATCTACAAAAAAAGAGTTTAGTGTAGATGAAAAAATGGCTGATAAAGCAAAACAATTCCCTGATTTTGATATCTACAAAGAAGAAGCACTTGCTGCTGGAGTAGAAGGAAGCCCAACTTTTGTAGTGAATGGTGTCAAAATCGAAGATGCATGAAGAAATGCCGCAGGATATGCAAAACTCATCTGTAGTTCTTTTAAGAACAAGCCAAAAGAATGTGACCAAAAATTCCAAGATGTAAACTTTGACCCGATGTTTGGATTTACTTCCAACGGAAGCAATGCAAGCTCTGGGTGTTCACAATAATCTGATTTAAAAGATATAAAGCCAAAGTTCAATTCTTTGGCTTTATATCTGTCTCAAGCGCAAAAAGGATTCCTTGAAGTGATGGATAAGCTCGAAAAATCTGTAGTACTTTCAAAAACAAGCCAAAAGAATGTGAAGAAACATTTCAAACTGCAAACTTCCCTGGTTTCTGATTTACGATGCCTGATGTGGAAAATAATCCTCTGTTGATCATAAAAAAATACTTCCCTTTTTCTCAAAGGAAGTATTTTTTTATGAAAATGTGATTACACGTACCAAGCACTTGCATACTTACTCATAGTAGTATCATACACTTCGTTCAAGAAATCCACACACTCTTGTACCAATTCAGATGGGCATCATTTTCTCTGCATGGTTTCACTTATTATATTTCCACAAAGTGCCCCCCCGAGACTCTCAGTCAAGATACTCAAGACCTGTGATGGGTCAGAAAACTTTTTTTGTAGTTCAAGGAACTTTTGGGTGTTTTCTTGATTGAGAGTACAATACTCCTGAATAGCATATTCAGATATTGCATCAGAGAGTCCTCTCGCAAGAAATTCGTAATTATTCTTATCAATATCCCCCTGAGAAATATGAAAATCAATACCTTGTTTTGAAACTGAAGTTTTTGAGAAATCTCCGATACGGACCGGAATTTTTTCATGAACTATCTTTTTCAGAATCATACTTTCATTTCACTCAGAATAGTACAAAAACATAAATCGAAACATTTTTGTTAAAAGTTCTTGCCTTTCTTCACCAATAATTTCTCAGTCTTTTACATCCTTGTTTGATTCCAGCAAGTTTAAAAATTTTGGATAGAGTCCATCAGAACTTACTTGAAGTTTGAAATTCTTTGGTGCTTGAATACGAGTAATCCATTCTGAAATCCAATAATTTGAAAACTTCATTTCTCCATTCCGAGATTGCAGAGCAAGTTGATTTGACATCTCTTGATCAATCCATTCTTGACTATTGATGCTACCGTATATAGTGAATGGATGAAAAGTTTGAGTGCTATTAAAATCTGTATCCCATTCATGTTCCCAAGTAAATGCTCCATTAATAGTATCACTCAATTGCTTGAGGACAGGAGAATGGTACGCATCTTCCATTGAATCTATTCCACCTTTTACCAACCACCCATTCTGAGAAAGTCCAAAAAACGGAAACCATTTTCATTTTGTTTTTCCATCTGTACCATAACAAGAACGATAAAATGGAATCAATTGACCATTGGGTGCACGAATAGCAATGATTGATCTTCCTTCATAGTGAAAAGTAAGAATCTTTCCATTCTCATCGGTCGCAATCACTCCTTTCTCAACAAGGTCACTGATAGAGTCTTGATAAGCTTGTTGTTGTTCAGGAGTCTCTCTTTCATAGAGTTTTTTTACTTTTCCATTGTGCACTTTCGTTTGCTTCTCCATCTGTTTCTGAAGCACCTCAATCTTTTTATCCAAATGTTTTTTGGGAGTTTTTTGATTCTTGGAAGCACGAGCTTTGAGGGTATTGAGCTTATCAATTTTTTCTTTGGTATGTTGCAATTCATCGTATGCACGACTGACATCAGTCGGCTCCATTTTTTCATTTCCATACTCATCTAATTCCCAAGGAGAGGAATCTTCCTGAGAATTTTTTTGTTCCTGTGTTTTTGATGTATTGTTACCTGCTTTAACTGAGACATTTTGGTCAACAGGTTCTCACTGGTCAGATTCAATTTCCTGTTGAATTGGAAAATTTTCATTCAAGTTGGCACCACCTAGTTCTTGCTCATTTGTTTGTTTAGCCTCTACTTCTTCTGGTTCTTGACCATAGAAATCATCATTTTTTGCTGCAACTTTTGGAGTCAAAATATCCATCATTTTGTCTGCAATAATATCCCTTTCTTTTGGTATGTCTTGCTTGGGAGATTTTGTATCTTCCTCTATTTCCAAAGATAACTCTTCATCTTGATTCTGCGATTGTGGTTTTTTGAGCTCATGGTATCTATTTCCTCAAAATGGCACTCCATACCAATTATCAGTTCCAGGAATAAACTCCTGTTTTGGAACTCAAGGAATTTCAGTAGTAATTGGTTGAAGCACCATAGTATCCTGCCCCTCAACTGTAGCAATCGGGGTGAGGTGAATCGTTCCTCCTGTTACATGCACCTGTCATACTTCTAAAAAAGCAAATCTACGAGCATCAAAATCAGCCTGCAAAGCCTCTGGAATTTGAATATTTCCTTTGGCATCAATAGGTAAGACAAAGCTTGGTCAGCCATTATGTGGAGTGAGAACGGCTTGAAGTTTTTGGCTGGAAAAATCACTCCCTTGTATTCCATATATATGATGCCCTTGAGTCCATGGAGTCTTCCCAAGCATACTATGAACATTCCAATTCTCTCATTTTTGATGAATCATCAATTCAGTATGGTCAAACTTAGGTTTTGGAGTTCCATTATCGTACCAGAAATCTCTTTTTACATTGGTGTATGGCTCTAGATTATCTGGATAATGACTCACTACCGTTGATGAAGTCGGATGCTCTATGGTGTGCCCACCACTTGAACCTCAAAATCAAAGCTCATGAAGTGCATATCCTCCAGCACTACCAATGGTAACTGCTACTCATGCATAGATGAGTCATTGCTTGCGTGCGTATGCTTTCTCATCCATGAGTCGGTCATCTAAGACATCATGTGAAAAGTTATCAATGATTTGGTAGAGTCTTTGTGCTTCTACTGCACGAGGGTCAGTATTTCCTGTTTGAAAAAGAACTCCACTGTTAAAATCTGTCACCAATCAAGGAAACAGTTTGTTGAGAAGGACAATCATATCCACATGTTGTTTGGAAACTGATGTCTCTCCAGAGTAGGCAAGAAGATTCAGATTGTTTTCTCTTCCAACTCGATGATTGATCAGATAATTCAGTCCTGCTTGGAGTGCATCGGCTTTGAGTACATTATACGATGCACTCAATGGATCACAGTGAGTAGCGATACTTACTTTTGCATAAAAATCTGCTACTGAGTGTTGATAGTTTGCTGTTTTGTGGCTTTCATTGGAAGACGCTCCGTCAACACTTGGATCTCAGGTCACAAAACCCGTTGCCCCTCTTCGATCAATCTGTGCGGTCCTGTCTCTCATCTCACGACGAGCACGACCAGCAGCCAAAACACCTCCCACAACAGCTCAGGTCGCTACAGGAATCAAGAGTCCTCCAACTCAAAGACTGACTCATCCGACGAATGCACTCACTCAAGCACGAGTTAACAGTGCTGAAAGAATCGCATACGTATTGGGATGCTGAAACACTCCTCATACTTTTTGTTTCATCCAATCGGGAGCAGTAGTACGAGAAATATATCAATTATAGCCATCTAAAATCTTCACAAGAAGGGATTCTGTTCTCTTCCCATCCCCACATTCATACCTTCCAATATCAAAAACATTGAGTTTGGCATTGAGGGTTTTGAGAGTTCCATCAAGCTGTGCTTGTTCAAATTTGATCATTGCATGCTCAATCTGAGACATTTCAGAAGTGATCTTATACTCCTCGTCAAGTTCTTGTTTCAACTGTGGGAGAATATTTTTTCTCTCTTGTGGGGTTGCTACCACCCAATCATCGAGAAGCTTTTGGATTTGTGGTGAAATATCCGTCTCATTTTGAGTCTGTTCATGCGCTAGGTACGCTTTTTCTTCGAGAGCTCTTTTTGCTTCTTGGTAATTGTTCTTGATGGAGGCTTCATTACAAATGCCATTTTGCAAGTCAGAAGTAATCTTTTGTTTCAATGCTGTTTTTTTGCTATGGATCCACGCATCTCTTCCCATTCTCTGGAAACTTCTTTTAAAAAATCAAGTCATCTTTCAAAAAGCTCCCGAGTTTTTGGTTGCCATTTCTTGATCAAAAGCCTCAACGGCTTGAGAGTTGGCTACAATATCAATCATAGTAGAAAGATCAGCCACGTCAAGATTGATGGATTTTTGTGGTAGTTGGTCCACTGTATTTGGCTGAACTGCTTGCTGTGTATTTGCAACCGATGGTTTATATTTTGACCCTCACCTATTCAATGTTTCTTCTAGAGGCATAGTATCTTAATAAAATTATAAATTCTTTTGAAATTGTTCCAACCACTCATCAAAACATGCGTCCACTTTTTCGTCATAGTCAAGAATTCGCTCTGAGAGAAATTCATCAGGGTCAAAAATATCAGGTGCAGAAAGTGCTACGTCCTTCATCAAAGCTTTGTCTTCTGGCGACAATTCACGTTCTGCTAGTATCGCAATTACATACTCCTCCGCACTCGCAAGAGCTTTTGCTACTAAGTCTTCGTGGTTCAATCATTCAAAGACGAAACGATGAGCGAGAAGTGTGTCAGAAATCTTTTGTGCAAATGTGTTCATAGTGCTATTATAAACAAATATTTCTTCTAAATATTATGTCAGAAGATTTCATCTTACATATTTTTTTTTATTGTCAATAGAATAAATACTTTTCTGGATAGCAAGTATAATACATAATTGTGTTTTTTTCATATGAAGATGGAAAAGAAAAATTTCTTTCCGTACTATATTTTCCGAAAAACTAAAAAAACGAAAATTGTTTGAGTCCCCCCTGTTTGAACAGAGGTCAAACAAGTCGAGTTTTTGAGTCAACGATAAGGCTCTGTTCATAATTACTCTTGCTTTTTTTATAACTCGCTTTACAATAAGCAAGTTATTTTTTAATACTCTCAACCATGGCAACTCTCACTTCCCAAAACCCTTACACTTTTGAAATCAATGCGAGCATTGAAACCATCTCAAGGCAGGAACTGGATACAAAAATTACACTTGCTCACGAAACCTTCCTCACTTGGAAACAGACTTCATTTCTCGAAAGAAGACAACTCTTCCTTAATTTAGCCAGACTTATCGAAGCACAAAAATCCTCACTTGCACTCACTGAAACCCAAGAAATGTGAATGCTTCATTCAGCATCAGTAAGATGATTAGAAAATGGAGCCAAAAATATCACTTGGTTTGCACTCCATGCTCAAGAATTCATCTCTGAAGAACACTTTGAGGAAAACGGGGTAATAGCAAAAATGATTTATGATCCGCTTGGGGTAATTTTTTGAATTGCCCCTTGGAATTTTCCATTTAATCAGGTCCTTCGTGCTGCAGTTCCAAATATCATCGCAGGAAACACCGTGGTGTACAAGCATGCATCGAATTGTCCACTCTCAGCACTCAAACTTGAAGAACTCTTTCTAGAAGCAGGTTTCCCACAGGGAGTCTACCAAAACATTTTTGTCAGTTCGTCAGAAAGCGAATACATTCTTTCAAAAAAAGAAATAGTGGGAGTCAATATTACCTGAGGAGTGACTGCTGGGAAAAATATTGCAAGTCTTGCTGGTTCATACCTCAAAAGAGCAATTTTGGAACTCTGAGGGAACGACGCTTTTATCGTCTGTGATACTGCAAACATTGACCATGTTGCTCGACAAGCACTTTTAGCAAGAATTGCCAATGCCTGACAAAAATGCAATGCGTCTAAGCGCTTTATAGTTCCAGAAAAATACTATGACGAGTTTCTTACCTCACTCACCAAACACACACAAGCCCTTAAAGTGGGAGACCCGATGGATCCAAACACTGAGCTGTGACCACTTGCAAAAAAAGAACTTGTAGAGGAAATTGACTCCCAAGTCAAAAAAACAATTTGAGAAGGAGCCAGGCTCCTCACCTGAGGCTATATCCCAGATAGGCAATGATATTTTTATACTCCTACTATACTCGCTGATGTCACCCCCAAGATGACTTCCTTTCAACAAGAAATCTTTGGTCCTGTTGCATCAGTAATACGTGTCAAAGACCTCGATGAAGCAGTCAAAATAGCAAATCAAAGTGATTTTTGACTCTGTGCTTGTGTGTATGGGGACAATCAAACACAAATCCAAGAAGTTGCATCAAAGATTGAAACCTGAATGGTTTTCCTCAATACTCCCGCAGGCTCGAAAGCTCAGCTCCCATATGGAGGAGTCAAAAACTCTGGATATGGAAAAGAAAATGGACCAGAAGGACTCCGCGCATTTACGAATAAAAAAGTAATCGTTGGATAAAAAATATTATACCCAAGCGAAATTGGTTTTCCGAAAAACTGAAAGAGACGAAAACTGTTTGAATCCCATATTTGAACGAAGTTCAAATTGGTTCTGGTTTTTGAATCGACGAAAGAATTTTGGAAAACCAAAATAGAATAAATATATAAATAAAACACATACCTGTATTTAAATAACTGCACTTAAAAGAAAATGCATGAATAAGGCGATACCTCGTAGTATTTTCAAAGGAGAAATTTTTTTTAGTATTCGGCAAGTCATTTTACTTGACATTATACAATATTTTACATATTATCGAAAAACCTATTTTATCTTTGTAATGTCATAAGTATGAAATATTCCAAAATTTTGGTCATTGGATGAATACTTGCTAGCCTATTCACACCACATGTGAATGCTAATTTTCAATGATTCTATTCAACAGACATTCAAGAAGGCAATTATGTCTCAGTTCCAAACAAAGCCAAGCTCGACCAAGCACTCAAGCTAATTTCAGACTATAGATTTAAACTCAATTCAGACAATTTCAATACTTTTCTTGATCGTCTTTTAGTCAAGATTCAATCACTCAAACAAAAATACGTCTCTACATCGTCTCTTCGTCTCCAGCTTCAATATCTTGAAGATGGAATAACCAAAATCAAAAACCATTCTCTTGACAACAACAATGATGACGACGATGTACTATGCAATCTTGGTTTTTGTGATGATTGAGATGGAACTGGCACCAATGGAATCTGCGGTACTGCTCAATGACAATCGTTTTCTTCTGTTCCAAGCACCAATCTCTGTTCTTCAGGAAATGCTACCCGGGTGAGTGGAAATGGACCTTGGTATTGGACCTGTGTCGGACTCAATGGAGGGAATAATGTCAATTGTAGCGCCAATGCATCTACTTATTCAAACAATGGAAGCTGTGGTTCAGCCAATGGCATCAGTACTTCAAGCCAACCTACATCTTGACTCTGTAATGTAGGAAATGCAACAAGTGTCACTGGAAGTGGTCCCCGGTATTGGACTTGTGATGGAATCAATGGAGGAACTTCTACCAGTTGCTCTGCCCCCTATAATTCATCTTCTGGGAATGCTTCTTGTGGTTCAGCTCATACAAACACTTTTATCAATGCACCTTCCACAGGACTTTGTAATTCTGGTTATGCCACATCCGTTAACGGAAATGGTCCTTGGTATTGGAATTGTCAGTCTACAAGTGGAAACTATTCTGTCAATTGTCGGGCTTCATATTCTGGAAATTCAGGAAATTCATACGCTCGATGTGGTTATGCCAATGGACAGACGTACAGTTCAAGACCTACTTCGTGACTTTGTGATTCTGGATACGCGTCAAGTGTCAGCGGAAGTGGACCTCGGTATTGGATCTGTAACGGAAATGATGGTAGAAATATCAGTTGTTCAGCATCTTCAAATTCTGGGGATTCTTATGCAAAATGCTGATATGCTGATGAACAAACCTACTCTTCTCGTCCTACCTCATGACTGTGTGAAAAATGATATGCATCAAGTGTCAGTTGAGATTGACCTTGGTATTGGACTTGTATTGGAACTTATGGAAGTTCTGTAAGTTGTAACGCATATTACAATACTTCTTCTACATCAACACGCTGTGGATATGCCAATGGTCAAACATACAGTTCAAAACCTACTTCATGACTTTGTGATTCTGGATATGCGTCAAATGTCAGTGGAAATGGACCTCGGTATTGGACATGTAACGGAAATGATGGTAGAAATATCAGTTGTTCAGCATCTTCAAATAACTCTTGAAATGAAGATGGAAAATGTGGTTCTTCAAACGGACAAAGATTCTATTCGAAACCTAATTATAATCTCTGTGAACGTGGAACTGCATCTTGGGTAAGCGGAACAGGACCATGGTATTGGAGTTGTACGGGAAATAATGGAGCATCCCAAAGCTGTAATGCCTACTCAAATGACAATGACAATGAAGATGCTATGTGTGGTTCTGCCAATGGACAAACTTTTTATTCAAGACCGTCGTCAAATCTGTGTGAAATCTGAAACGCATCTGTCGTGAGTTGAACAGGTCCGTGGTCTTGGACTTGTACTACCTACAATGGAACCAATCACGAAACCACAGCAAGCTGTAATGCTAACTATGGGAACTCAGGAAACACATACGGAAGATGTGGGTATGCTAATGGGAAGACCTACTATTCCAAACCCAGTTGAGGTCTGTGTGATAGCGGAACCGCAACCGATATAAACGGCAGCTGACCATGGTACTGGTCTTGTAGGGGAAGCGATGGAAACAGTGTCAGTTGTACTGCCTATTCTCAATATACCAATTCAAATGATGGAAAATGTGGAAGTGCAGATGGACAATCTGCTACATGCAAACCAACTACCAATTTATGTAGTTCTGGAACAGCATCATCAGTCACTGGATCTGGCCCATGGTATTGGACTTGTATTGGGCAAAATGGATGAAAAACTGCCTATTGTAGTGCTCAGGACACAACTCCTTCATACGAACCAAAATGTGGAACTGCCAATGAGAAAGCATTTCCGTTCAAGCCAAACTCGTGACTCTGTGATTCAGGATATGCATCAGAAGTTCTTGGAGAGGGACCTCGGACACGGACATGTCGAAGCATGAATGGTCAACTTGTATCTTGTAGTGCACAGAAACTCCGTTGTCCAATACGGATTCAGATTCAATGAAATCCAAATGAAACATTCAGATGTCAGGACTAAGAAAAAAAGAGTACCCTATTTGGTACTCTTTTTTGGTTCAATTTGATAGAGAATCACCTTTTGTCCTTTACTATTAAATTCTTTGATTTTTTTCAGTCACAGATATTTTCAATTTGGCTTATCAAGAAGCTTTATAAGCTGAGGTCGATACTGTTTAAAATCAATACTGTCTACCACCAGATACTGAATTTTTTTAAACCTTGCATATTCCACTAAATCCCTCACTGAATTGGTATAGGGAGTAATCCATCTTTGCTTGCTCCCTGCATAATATGTCACTACTGGAAAACGTTCCATAATCTTAACTCATGCACGAAGTTTTTCACTATCTTTTTGACTTGCAATCCGTTCTCAAGCTATTTTTTTCACTTCATATTTATCGTCTTCTGCTTTATTGGATTGATAGTAACTATAGGTTCCAAGCAAATACATACAAATAATAAATCATGAAAGAGCTCAAAAAGGGATAAAAAACTTAGACTCCGAAATATCATGCGCAATTTCCCAGATTCCTTTGACAAGAAAAAGTAAGAAAAAAGGAATAAAAATCACAAAATATCGGTCCAAAATAAAAAATATCGAGAAGAAAAATATCGCTATCAGAAAGAAACTTCAAAAACAAAAAATCAAGAAATATTCATTTTCTTTCCGTAAGATCCAAATTCCATACCCTATCAAACCAAAAGGAATCATCATTAATAAGAAATAGAATGGGTTATGATAAAAGAGACTTCACTCATTGTGAAACAAATCGTATGCATTTCCATTGACAATACGCGGAAGATTTTGTGTAACAAACTTCTGTTGATTTATAAGACTCCTCCAAACTGTATGGATGGGGTCTTTGAGAAGGTATTTTACAACTCATTCCCCTTTTTGAGGTTTTTCATATTGCATCCCACCTGCAAACCCCGCAATCAGCCCGTGTTTATCAGGACGTAGTTCCGCTACTGCTTGTTCAAAACCATCATCATCCATTTTCGAAATCCCCCTCAGTTCGGCTTGTCTGAGGTTAGAGGTTCCTTTGTTGGTCAGACCCCAGTCTCATGTAATAGTATGGAGATAGGTAAGATATGGAAAAATTATGATAAAAAACGCTGCCAGCACCGTCGCAAAATAGCCCATTGTTTCCCAAAAAAAATATTTTTTCGCATCATAGAGGTAGAGAAAAATGAAAAAAGCACTCACTAGATAGATAAATGCCTCTCCTCGGATGAAATAAAAAAAAGCAAAGAGTATTCCGAGTACAATCGAACCACCATAAGTAATCCTTCTCTCATAATTGACAAAATAAAGAACAATCCAAACAAAGAGTGGAATATAAATATTTTCACTCAGTACATTGATATTGTAATGGAGCAATATTGGGGAGAGAAACAATAGCCCTAAAAAGACAATCAATGCAGGAAAAGAAAGGTATTTTTTCCCAAGGTGGTAGCAAAGAACTATCAACAGATTAAAAGCCAGAAAATTCACAATCATGGCTGAAAGCATTTCATTTTTTATAAAAATCTCTAAGAGTGCTATAGGCACCGAATAGAGAAAACCAAACCATCCATTTCAAAAACCTCATGACATAATATGTGCAAAACTATAACTCATCTGCAAATACGAGAAACTATCTGCTATCTTGAGAATATCATTGAGCCCAAAGAAAAGTATATGGAATAAGTTCCCTAAAAGAAAAATACCAAGCAAAATTGCACGTTGCATATAAAATTACTTTTTAAAAGAGTCAAAGTCCTCCACCAAAAACTTTGATTGGAGGCTAAAATATTTTGTATTATATGTGTAATATCGAGATACTTTGATGTTTCTTTTGTAAAAAAAGAGAAAATCTAGAATCAAGACAAGAAATTTTATTTTTATTCAGAGCTACATTTAAAAATATCTTTTACTTTTTTCAATAAAGAAATTATTTTCATGTCGGATTATACAAATATTCTTAAGAAAGACAAAAAAAAATCTCTGATTTTTTCAAAGATTTCTTAAATATGTCTATTTGGTGTCAGTAGGTGGAATTGAACCACCGACCTCAGGGATATGAATCCTGCGCTCTAACCAACTGAGCTACACTGACAAGTATGTTGGATGTGGGTGGTAAATTTGGTTGCGGAGGTAGGAATCGAACCTACGGCCTCAAGGTTATGAGCCTTGCGAGCTACCACTGCTCTACTCCGCGATATAT
>Ga0066602_10002000_pt1 | contig 12657 bp, 11 predicted proteins | sample Higcelweek5metaG_FD_59481 | JGI IMG/M metagenome (GOLD analysis project Ga0066602, IMG submission 59481) | Freshwater pond sediment microbial communities from the University of Edinburgh, under environmental carbon perturbations - High... | ecosystem: Environmental > Aquatic > Freshwater > Pond...
CGATAGTGCCTTGATAAACTTTACGGCAATAGCCTCAGAAAATGAGGCTATTGTTTTTTTGAAAACAGAAGAAATTTAATAATATGGAAAAGAGTATAGAGGGAAAGCCAAAAAGCTAATTCTATTCGATAAGAGAAAAAGAAAAATATATATAATAAAACTTTTTTAAAAATATAATATGGGAACTAACAATGCAACAGTAAATCCGGGTTTTCACGGCGGAAACGATGAAACTAATGTAAGCGGACAAGATACCAAAAGAAATAAAGGCACAAGTGGACAACAAAGCAACTATTCTGCCCCTCATGGTGGAACCAGAATTCCGGGAATGCAGGAACAATCCACATATCAGGGAGAAAACGCACAACCAAATCAAATGATAAATAAACCAATTGTTGGATTTTTGGTTACTGTTTCAAAAACTGAAGAAGGTGAGTTTTGGGTACTACGACAAGGACAGAATGTTATTGGTTCAGGGTCAAATTGTAATATAATACTGCCTGAAGCTACTGTAAGCGGATTACATGCTGTCATTGCTATTCACCGTAATCCGGCAGAAAACAACAAAATTAATGTAGGAATTATTGATCGAGGCTCTTCTGTCGGAGTGTTTGTTAATAACAATTATATTGGATTTAATCCATGCCAGTGCAAAAACTATGATAAAATAAGAATAGGTAATTATGAACTTTTGCTTATGTTATTCGATGCAGTGGATTTCGATATGAAGAGAGCGAGTAGTTTTGTTTCAATAGAAGATGAAAATCAGTATGATGATAGAAATAATTATGATTATTCAGATGGAACAAGATATTAATTGATACAACATATCAATTGCTTGTTTGAGTTTAAAAATTCATTTATTTGTATATGTCTATAATAAAGTTACAAAGTGAATCTGATTTAAAGTTAGGTCAGTATTACGAATTTGATCCGGAAGATAAATCAAAGATCTTGGGTAAAGGAGGGATGGGAATCGTTTTTCGTGGGAAATTAGTTTATGTAGAAACCGGCAAATACGATGATGTTGCAATCAAAGTGTTGTTTCGCGATTTGGCTGAAGAAAGCGTAATGAGAGCAAAAAGAGAAGCGTCGATACAGATAGTTCATGAAAATATTATCCGTATGTATGGTTTTATTGAAACACTTGATGGTGAGAAGCCCAAATATCATGTGATAAGCGAATATCTTGAAGGGGAATCATTAAGCGATATAATTAAAAAGAAGAGCAAATTCTCCAATTCAGAAGCTCTGAAAATTGTGAAAAATATACTTTTTGGTTTGGGCATGTTGCATCAGAAAGGATATGTACATCGCGATATTGATCCTTCAAATATAATAATATGTAAAAATGGAAATATTAAACTGATTGATTTCGGAATTGCCAAGCAAATAAAAGAATATTGCGATGAATATAGTCATGTAACACAAGACGGTAGGTTTATTGGTAAACCTAATTATGCTTCGCCCGAGCAGGCAAAAGGAGAGCATTGGTTCACTAATGCGATTTCAGACATATACTCGGTAGGGATTCTGCTATTCGAATTACTTACCGGAAAACTGCCATACTCAGGAGCAACTTATCAAATTATACAGGGTCATTTGAAAGAACCCATCCCGATTAAAGAAATTGAAGATGATTACTTACGATATGTTGTAAAAAAGGCAACCGAGAAAGATCAAAAAAACAGGTATCAATCAGCGTCTGATTTTATAGTTGATATTGAAAAAATAGAAAAGAATATTGACCCGAGAACTCCACTATTTTATAAATCATGGTATTTCAGGTCAGCTGCCGTCGCTATAGTTGGATTAATAACATTTTTAATTATCAGTCTTTCAAACGGGAACACAGAAAAATATACAATAGGCTTGAAAGTAGCCAACGAGAGCCTCTCCATTGCAATGTATGACAGTGCACTAATACAATTTAAAGAAGCTTATGCTTTGAAAAGCATTGATAGTATTTCGTTAAAAATTAAAATGCTTGAGACACTGACAAAAGCTGTTAAGTATTATCAAATATCAGATTATTCAAAAGCCGATTCTTTGTTTTTAAAAGCAGCGGAATTACATTCATCAGATGCATATTATTACCTTGGTGAAATGTGTTATGAAGGTATAGGAAGGCCTAAAGATTTCAAAAAAGGATTCGAATATACAAGTGCCGCTGAAAAAATGGGGAATAAATTGGCTGCGTATAGACTGGGTTTAATTTATCAAAGAGGATTAGATCTAAAAGCCGATAATGATAAAGCAATTCATTATTTTGAAATTGCAGGACGAACTATCGATAGAGGCATTGAGTTGAATAATCCGGAATCGGAATATTTAAAAGGGTTAATGTATAAAGATGGTTATGGAGTAATGAAAAATGAACAAAAGGCTATTGAATATTTTGAAATGGCAGCGAATCAGAATTATCCGGGTGCGCAGTATGAATTGTATGACATTCAATATGCTTCAAATCATCAGGAAGCGTTGAAGTGGCTTAGTAAATCGGCGGATAACGGTTATCCGAAAGCTCAATACGAATTAGGGAGATTATTAATAGATCAACAGGATTACGAAATTGCTGTAGGCTGGATTAAAAAAGCCGCAAATAAAAATTTTTCTCCTGCATTAAGATTAATGGGAGCTATTTTACAAGATCCATCAAAGAATACCAAAGCGATGACTATACAAAATATCACTGGATTGACTGGAAATGACTCTATTTCAAATTTTTATTCTCAACGAGCTGTTGATTATGATTTTGACAATTATAATGCAATGATTGATTTAGCTTATGATTATGAAAATGGTAAAGGTGTGGAAAAAGATATTGCCAAAGCAAATAAGTATTATCAAATGGCAAACAATCGAAAAGCATTAAATCAGAAGTAAATGAATAATAATAATCAAAGAGTCGATCTTATTTCGAACAAGGGCGAACGCTTTTATTATTTTCATGGCGAAAATTCACGTCTCGGTGGTGGAGCGATGGGAGAAGTATTTGAGGGTCGTTCTGTTGAAGATCCCAGGAGGAAAGTAGCCATAAAAAGGGTTTATCCTCGACACGCTGAAAATCCTGAACTCAGGAAAAGAGCCCGATTCGAGGCATCGCTCTGCATTGAGCATCCCAATCTTATTAAAATGCTTGGTTATTGCGAATTTGATAGAGTTAAGGGACCTATGTTTATTGTGAGTGAGTTAGTTCAAGGCAATACAATTATCAAATTTGTTCAAACGATAGATTTGCATAACCGGACAGAAGTGGTTTCTCGGATGATATGTTCCGCATTGGATGCTCTTAGTTGTTTACATTCTCAGGAACCTGCTATTTGGCACAGAGATATAAAACCAACCAATATTATGATAGAAAACGGTCGTAATGTAAGGATTATGGATTTAGGGATTGCAGCCACGGATGGAAAAAGTTTAGGAACACTTACTGGGTCAGGATTTGGAACTTATAAATATGCACCACCTGAACAGATTCTTGGACAACGGGATAATGTGAACGGAACATCGGATATTTATTCACTGGGTGTAACGTTTTATGAACTGTTAACCAACGAAAATCCATTTGATGGGCCAAGTGATATTCAAATAATGGAAAAGCAGCTAACTCTGAGTCTGCCGGAAAACGATTTGATTCCAAAACCTTTGTTTAAAGTTCTTTTAAAAGCGACAGCAAAAAAACAAGCACAAAGGTATCAAAAATCATCTGATTTTAAAGATGCAATTATTAAAGTAATTGAGGATAAAAAAGATCCAATGCCATGGAATTTAATAATAATTGGAATATCAGCTTTAGTTTTGATACTTCTGCTTATCGCAATATTTGTAAAATAAAAATTTAATATATGAATAAAAACTCAAATATACAATCAACAATCTTGCCCGATTCAATGGAGACTCAATATGGTATTTTAGCGAAAAGAACCAGAACAGGAGGACGGCAGGAAAATCAAGACTTTTTGGGTTGCTCTGAAACAAAACATGGTCTTTTGATTGTGGTATGTGATGGCATGGGTGGTGCAAAGGGAGGTAAAACAGCATCCGAACTTGCTGTAAAAAATATAATTGAGCGGGTAAATATGACTCAGTTGACTGATGCCGATGAAATCCTGACCGATGCTATAAAAGCAGCTAACCAAGTTGTTTATCAGGCAGGTAGAGCTATTCCTGAACTCAGTGGAATGGGGACAACAGTAGTGGCTTTATTAATTGATGATAAAAAAGCTACTGCTGCGCATGTGGGTGATAGTCGTATATATCAAATAAGAGGAGCACACAAAGTGTTTCGGACTTTTGACCATTCAAGGGTTTTTGAATTAGTCAAACGAAAATCCATTACAGAAGAACAAGCACGACTTTCGGCGGATTCAAATGTAATTCTAAGAGCTTTAGGAACAAAACCCGAAATTGATGTGGAAATTAATTTTAATTTGGCATACGAAAAAGGAGATCGTTTTATGCTTTGTACTGATGGCATTTGCGGAGCCGTTCCCGAAAAGGAGCTGATGAAATTACTAAAAGCAGATAGATCCGTAGATATTACCGTAGAAAATATTGCAAGTACAATAGATAAAATAGGAAATGACAACGGCGGAAGGCACGATAATCTCACTGCCATATTAATTGAAGTAAATAAAAACTCAAAACTCAAACCCAAAATGGATAAAAAATCAAAAACAATAATTGGAATAGTCGTTGCTCTTTTAATAATTTCTTTTACAGGTAATATACTGCAAAAAATATCAAATAGTAAACTAGAAGAAAATGGTATTGTAAGTGTAGCAGATAGTGCATTAGGGGATAGTCTACTAATTTTAAAAAAAACAATAAAAGACTTGAATGATACTATTAATCATAGAAAAGATTCAATAAAAGTGATTTCAGTAAAATATAATAATTCGATTGAAAAATTCAAAGATAAGCGTAAGAAAGATTCAATTATTATTCATCATAAAACTGATTCAATTATAAAAGGAATAAAAAGGAAAAAATAACTAATAAACAATAGTTTTATTATGATAAAACAATATTCAATCGGACGGGGTGATGACTGTCAAATAAAAATACAGGACAACTCACAAAAAGTAAGTAGAAACCATGCTACGATAAAGATACTTGGTAATGGTAAAATTTTTATAACAGATCATAGTTCAAACGGAACATTTGTAAACGGAGTGAAAATATCTCCAAGTGTCGATTACCCAATTAAAAGAGGAGATGATATTTCATTTGCTCATGTGGCAAATCTAAATTGGGAACTTATTCCCCGAACCAGAAATAAAATGATATACTATATTGCAGTTGCCATATTAGTTATCTTACTGGCAATTGTTCTTTGTTTCTTTATAGGTAAGCCCAAGCCTAATCCATCTATAGACTACATTAAAAAACAGGATTCTGTAAAAGTGGAAAATACAGATTCTATAAAGCAAAATTCAAAAAATGCAACTAATGATAGTGTAAGTATCGATAAAAAAGAAAAAAGAAAAGAAGGAAATTCGGAGGAAACGAACAAGACAAAAACAAAAACAAAATCAAAGTCAGAGGCAAAAAGCCCAAAACTAAAGAACGCCAAACCTGCGAGAACTGATTCAACAAAAAAGATTTTAATAACTAATTAAATTTAATATTATGATACTTTTCACAATAGGTCGGGAGCTAAATAATAAATATGTTATCACAAAGTCAGACGACCCTAACAGACTAACAAGTAACGTTCATGCTGAAATATATATCAGAGATGATGGATCCATTTGCATAATTGACAAAAGTGCAAATGGAACTTCCGTTAATGGCAGAAGAATAGAGAAAGAAGTAGAAGTGAGTTTAAACAGAGGTGATAAAGTTGTATTTGCAGGTGCACATCTGCTCAATTGGGATAAAGTACCGTCGGTTACTCCGCCACCTCCGGGTTGGAAAATTTTTAGCATTGGTACAGCATTCAATAATCGTGTACAAATTTCGGATTCAACTAACAATGTAAGTCGGTTTCACGCAACCCTCAAAATAGATCCCAAGGGAAGAATATTTATTAATGACCACAGTACCAATGGGACTTTTGTAAACGGTAACCGCATTCCAGCCAATCAGGACTACCCGGTTAAACGCAAAGACAATATAAGATTTGCTAACACTTCGTTAGATTGGAATCGTATCGGTGTAAAACCTTCATTCCCTTTTGTAACTTTCATAAGTTCCGTTGCCGCAGTTCTGATAATAGCAGTAGGCATATTTGGGTATAAGAGTAATTGGATTCAAAGCCATTGGACTCATGGAGTAGTTGATACATTGAAAGTATTAACTCCGGAAGATATTTATGCTAAAAATAAAAATGCAGTAGTAATGGTTATTCATGCTTATGATGTCTACTGTTTAATTCAAGGTCAGAAAGTTGTAATTCCAGGATCACAAAGAACAGTAACAGGTACAGCATTTTTTATTGATAGTACTGGTTTAATGTTGACAAATAGACATGTTGCGATACCTTGGGAAGAGAGTATGCCTCAATATACTGATTATGTTAGAAGCCTATTTGTCAAACAACATATACCTTTCAGTGATAATGTTACTGAAATTATGGGTGAAACTCTCTATATCGGGATCGCTTTGAATAATACTGATATAAAACAAAATATTGATAAGTCGGATTTTATAGACTGTGCAATAATTAGCAAGCAATCGTCAAACAAAGAGGAAGATGTTGCTTTGTTAAGAACGAAAAACAGATCGTTACCCAATTCAAATATTACGGTTATTGATATTAATAAGGTACAGCCTGTTGCAAAAAAAGAAAATTATCAGGTAGGTAAGAATATATTTGTAATTGGTTATCCGTTAGGGTTAAATCTGTCATTTTCTACCCAAACTGGAACAACCAATACAGTACAGATAAAATCAACTTGTCAGGGAGGAAATATTAACAGTGAAGCGGATGAATATAAATTTGGAGTCAATGCTCAAATGACTCATGGTGCAAGTGGTTCTCCTGTATTAGATCAATATGGTCATTTAATTGGTGTGTTTAATTCAGGAGTTGATAAAACACAGGGATTAAATTATGCCATTCTTGCGAAATATGGAAAAAAATTATACGATGAAATTCGTTAAATTATGAAGCGGATTGTACAAATACTTATTGCTATAACTTTTCTATCCACCCTCTCGAAAGCTCAAAATGTAGAATGGCTTGTAAAGCCTATCTATGATGTTATTTTGCCATTTTACGATGGAGTAGCAGTAGTAAGGAGAGATGATAGATGGGGATATATAAATGAAGGAGGAAAAGAAATCATATATCCTGTAAACGGGCATGTTTATAATTTCAATGAAAATGTTGGGATAATTACTATGGATGACAATACTATTACAGGCATTGTTGATATAAAAGGAAATATTATAAAACCTCAGAAAAAACTTAAAATAGATCCACGGTTCCCTGTTTTTAGCGATGGATTACTATTGGTCACCGATGGAAAAACCTGGGGCTATATGAATAAAAATGGAGAATTAGTGATACCCTGCCAATACAAATTTGCAAAGCCTTTTAGTGAAGGTCTTGCCGGTGTTGCGTTATCCGAAGGTTGGTTTTATATTGATACATCTAGCCAACCAGCAATTCGATGTGAGACCAATAGGGTGAAATGGTGGGTTTCCGGGTTTACAAACGGGAGAGCTTTTGTTTTGTATGAGAATGAGTTAGTGTGTATTGATAGGTCTGGTAATAAAATTAATGAGAGGTTGCCTTTTTTGAAGGCCTCTTCAGATTATTCGTCTTATTTTGCAAAAACACTTTCTTGCACAGGTGGCGAAATTATATTTGATAATAAAAATAGGGTTGTGAGTATTAACGAGAAATCAGGAGAAATAAATCAATACATCGAATTATCCCAAAATACAAAAATAAATCAAGGGTATTTTGTCGTAAATGGGAATGAAATATCCTATAGTAGTAATAGTGTATTTTGGAATAATCAAACTATGGCAACAATAACCATATCAGAGAAAAAGGGAATCGTTCTATTGACAGAAAAACCACTATTAAAGATAGATAATCCCGACAATTTAACATCCGTTTTGGGGAATCCCTCTGAATTAAAATTACAGCTATCCAATAATTCTCAGCAAGATTTAGATGCAATCACATTTAAAATAGAAGGGCTTAAAGAAATTTTAATTGATAAGATTCCAAAAGAAGAAAAGAAAGAGTTAATTTTCTCAATTCATAAGGAGACCGATTCTAAAGTAGAAGTTAAAAATTTAGCACTTTCTATCTCACAATATGGATTATTACTTGAAAAGAAGAAGATTGCTATCCAAATAAGAGATAGTCAAGCACTTTACGTTAAATTTCCAGAAAATAAATCATTTACCATTGAACAAGGAAGCAAAATTAAGATTTCAATAGCAATTGTAAATTCTTCAATGTTTTTGGCGAAAGATGTAAGTGTTAAAGTTAATATAGATGGAGATGAATCATCTTTTCAAATTCATGAAATACTTGCAAATAAGATGTCAACAATAGATGGTATTTCACTTTCTAAAACTTCAACGATTGGGGTTTCAGTGCTTTGTTCAAAAACTCCTGTGATTAAAAGAAATGAAACCATAAGAATTTGCGTAAGCACGAATGAAACCCCGAAGATAACTTCCAAGACTGTAAAAACAGATAGTAAACAAGATAGTAAAGAGTTTTAATAAAATAAATGATATATAATTAATTCAAATAAAAAAACATGAAAAGAAATCGTCAATTAATGATTACAGGATTTTTAATGCTGTTTACATTTATTTCTTATGGACAGCCTGTTGCAAATCCGAATAAAACTTCTTTTGGATTGAAAGGTGGTGTAAATTTATCAACCATCGGTAATGAACAAACTAACATTGTATTTTCTCCTGACATAAGTGTAGGAGCTAATGCAGGGATATTTCTAAACATTCATTTTGGGTTTCGTAATCAAGGGTCGGCAGCTGGTACAGGTTGGTTTGGAATTCAACCAGAATTGCTTTTTTCTCAACAGGGATTTTCATTAGGCGAAGAATCAATTACTTTTAATTACTTATGCCTTCCAATACTTGCTAAGTTATATATTACAAAGGAATTAAATATAGAAGCAGGACCTTATTTTAGTTATATGATAAATACTTCACCAAATTCAACATTAATTGGGGATGTTGAAATTGAAACTGAAAATTTGAGAGGATCAAAAGATGTGGGATTAACTTTTGGAGCAAGTTACGAAACAAAATTAGGATTGTTGGTTGATGTCAGATATAATTATGGATTATCCGAAGTCGCAAGCAATTTAATGTGGAAAAATCAGGTCATTGCTGTTTCATTTGGATGGATGTTTTAGAAATAATAATGGATTACAATTAAAAATATATTGAAAATGAAGAAAATGTTTATATATATCGCTACAATGTTTTTTATTAGTGCATGCACTAATAATGAAGTAGAAATAAATTATCAATTTAACACAGAGATTGATGGAATTGATTTAGTTGAAAGTTTAACTAACCCTTATGATAATACTGTTTTTTTTCCATCAGGGAAAGTTGATCCAAATTATAGTGTTCGGACTCGACAGGTTATTTATGACGATGAGGGTGCTATTGTAAATCAAGATTCAATATTTTCGGAATCATTTTACGATAAAGTAAAATTTAAAAGTATATTGGCACCAGGGATATATACAGTTATAACCGTTGTAGATGTTGTTTATAATAAACTGGATTTGAATTGGACATTCAAAGATATTAAAAAATTATCAACAGCCAATATAATAATTGGAGATAAAGTTCCATCAAGTAATGGAATCTTAGGTTATCATAAAGATGAAATAAATATTACTAATCAGAGTCAATCATTGACTATCATTCCAGAACATTTGGGGGCGTTATATGTAATCAATTTTACGAATGTGGATTATTCTAAAATTAAATATATTGAATATAAATATGACTTAAATCCAGATACATATCAATTGACAACAAATACTTTTACACATAATGGTAATTATTATTATATTAACAAATGGGATAATTTGGGTAAATATATAGGATGGTTTGATTATGCTTACCTTCTACCTAATTCAAATTTGTTGTTAAAATTCACGATATATAATACAAGTAATGTTGCATTGGGTTCATATTCAGTCCCTTTAAATGTTGTAGCCAAAAATCACAATATTGTAAAATTAGATATGACCAAACTAACTTCATCTATTACTCCTTTATCTCAAGTTAAATCAAACTCCAATATTTTAAAAGTATTTCGAAATAAATCAATTTATAGCGATAAAATGATTTATTCTGTTGAAAAAACTAAATAATAAAACTATGAAAAGGATTTTATTGGCTATTTTAAGTATGTTAATATGTGCTTCTTTGTTAGCTCAAAATGATGTTGTTGATATAATAACTTTGAAGAACCAGAAAGGTGTAATTAAGGGATTTATAAGCGAACAAGTACCGGGTGTTACAATAAAAATTATCCCTACTGAGGCAGTATTGAAGTTTAATAACGATACTATCACAGGAATTTCAAAGAAGTCAAATACAGAAAAAGACTCAATAAAGATTGATGTTATTACCATAAAAGGAGGAAGTTCAATGGAAGGTATTATTATTGAACAAGCACCGAATAAATGGATATTATTTAAGACAAAGAATTCAACTCCGCTTACTTTTAATTACGATGAAATTGAAAAAGTAGGTAAGGAAACTGTTAACCCAAATGCTGATATTTTCAAAGCGTATGGGGTATTGGATGTTGTAACTACAAACTCCGGATTTGTTCAAAAAGGAATTATTATTGAACAGCAATTTGGGAAAACACTTAAGATTAAAGGAGTAGATAAAAATGTATTTGTTTTAGATGTCTCCGATATTAAATCGATATCGAAAGAGCCGCTTGATAGCAAAAAAGACATTTTCAAACAAAGTGCATTTTTAGATATTATTTATTTGAAAAATAATAGCTATTTGAAAGGCATTATAACACAGCAAAACCCGGGATATGATATAACAATTGAAATGGTTGGTAATAGTAATTTTGTTCAAAAAATTTCAGATGTAATTAAATTATCTAAAGAAATAAACCCATATAGAGTAAATGATACGATAAATATTCCTATAAAAGAGCCTGAATTTATTGGCGATTGTTACTTGTTGCAAAAGTCAGATTCAATTAAATTATTAGAAAAACAGCAATTTGTAGTAGGAACCCGATCGCAGAATTTGCTTTTAATTAATGGAACGGAGAAATCGACATTACGTTTTATTCAAAATCAGCAAGTAACCTTGAGGGTGAAAGTGAAAAGCAATGATTTGTCCCCTATTGATCAAATTTACATATTTAAAATTGACTACGACAAAGGTACAAAAAAAAGGTGTATTGATTCAAATAAACACTTGATTATGAATGTCAATGCAGATAGAGAGTCAAAGCCAAATTACATTACATACACCTTTACTAAGGTAGGAGTTACGTCTTTTGATGTTAGTTTTTCTATTCAGGAAGCGGGGGAATATGTCGTTTATGTTGATGGGTGTACTAAATCATTTTCTCTATTCGGAGTTGATGTATTAAAGCCAATTTCAAATGGAAACAATAACAATCGGCAGAGATAATTCGTGTGACATAGTTATTAATGATTCACGAGTGAGTAGAATTCACGCCGAGGTTGAATTTGATTTTGGGTCTGAAATTACCTTTTATAGATTTATAGATAAAAGTAGTAATGGTACAATTGTAAATGAAAGGTTTATAAAAGGTCAATCTGTTGAAGTTTATAGATCATCTGGTCGTTTTAGGATTAGTCCAATTGAGCCACAAATTCTATTAGCAAATGTTGTTCCCTTACCTTGGTCAATGATATTGAATGCCTTTTCAATAAAAAATTCAAAACACTATTATAAAAATTATGATAAAATAGAAAAGTCCCCAGAAAATCTTAATACATGGAATTGGGGTGCATTTTATTTTGGTTGGTTGTGGGCTGTATGTAATGGAATTTATTGGCCACTAATTATTTTACTACTTACTTTTATACCTGTCGTAGGTTGGCTTGCAGTTTTTGTGATCAATATTATTTTAGGTATAAATGGCAACAAATGGGCATGGGAAAAGAAACATTGGAATAGTGTTGATCATTTTAATAAAGTACAACATAGCTGGGCTATTGCTGCACTATGGTTCTTTGTGGGCTCAATTATATTCTCATTTATGTTTATTATTATTTTGTCATTAAATATAATAAGTTGCCAGTAGTGTGTGGTAAAGTAATTTTAATAAAGGAAATAACCAAATTCGTTATTTAAGCTGTTCATGCGGAACTGTGTTTATAAAAATACACAAGAAAAATGCAAGCTGATATTAATAGATTTGTGTTGAATGTATGCGATCCTTTTTTGTTCAAAGTTGTAGCCTTTCAGTCTGTGTATAGCACAAGTCTGACTGAAACAGAGACCTACACTAATTTTCAATTCACTCCAAGTTCAACACTTGGTTAAACTTGAATTATCCACATCAGCGTACTTTAAGAAACTCAAACTGAAATGAGACCGGACTCGCTTTTTTAGTTATAAAGAATTCATAAATCTTAATGCGATAAACAAAAACAGCTTCCAATTGGTTTGAGAAAGAAAAAA
>Ga0066602_10002011_pt1 | contig 12611 bp, 14 predicted proteins | sample Higcelweek5metaG_FD_59481 | JGI IMG/M metagenome (GOLD analysis project Ga0066602, IMG submission 59481) | Freshwater pond sediment microbial communities from the University of Edinburgh, under environmental carbon perturbations - High... | ecosystem: Environmental > Aquatic > Freshwater > Pond...
GTCATCATGCCCAGATGCGGCGGGCAATCCAGCAGGATGTAATCATAGGATCGGGCGACACCGGCCAGCCGTTCGCGCAGCACCAGCGTGCCCATCGGCTCCGCCATCAGCTCCGTCTCCGCCGCCGACAGCAGGATGGTGGAGGGCAACAGGTGGAAGCGCCCGTCACAGACCGGCACCACCGCATTGGCCACCGGCTGATCCTTCAGCATGACATGGAAGGTGGTACGCCCGGCATCCGACGCTTCTGCCTGGGAGATGCCCAGATGCACTGTGGCGCTGGCCTGCGGATCGGCATCCACCAGCAGCACGCGCTGGCCCAGGGTGGCCAAGGCCGCAGCGATATTCACCGCCGCACTGGTTTTACCCACCCCGCCCTTCTGGTTGGAAATGGCGATCACCGTGGCGCGGTCACGCCGGCGTTGTACGGGTGCGCGCAACAGGTCCGCCACAGCCTGGGGGATCTTCTCCGTCCCGCTTTCCCAACGGGAGATGCGGCCCTTGTCATAGCGGCGGTCCATGCTGGCATTCAGCCATTCGGCAAATGCCTGCTGCGTATCCCCGCGCGCTTCCCGCGCCGCCCGCAATTCCGGCCCATCCATGGCCCTGCCCCATCGCTTGTGGCTGTCACATGCGCGGGAGCATAGGGGTTGGTTGACGGGCCGTCAACGGGGTTGGTTGTGACATGTCAACAATCAGCCATCCAGCCAATCATCGCAGCGCAACCATCGATAATGCACGGCATCAAACGCCCCGCAGGAAGTCCGCGATGGCGTCGGCCCATTCCACCGGCTGCTGATCCACAATATCGATGCCCCCGCCTTCCAGCGCGGTAAAGGCAAAATCGGGCCGCAGCCGCTGGGTGGCCAGCGCCGCCTGATAGATCATATCGCCGGTATTGGTCAGGATCAGGGTCGGGTGACGCAGCTGCTTCAACCGTTCTTCCTGATAATAGGCAAAGGCGGCGGCATGGCCGTACCAGTAGGTACCCTGGGCCGCCGCCTGCATCGCCTGCACCACATAATCGCTGATGCGCGCCGGGCCGACGCTACCGGCGGCATACCGTTCCCGGATGCGCGCCACCTCCACCATATGGGCGGCTTCGGGCAGGGCCTGGAACGCCTTTTCCCGGACGACGATATCATCGATCAACGCCTGGCGGACCTGATCGCTGATCAGCATCTGGCCACCCAGAATCGCCGCCTCCACCCGGTCGGGATAGAGCAGCGCCACCTCGTTCGTTACCAAGGCGCCGGTATGGTGGCCACCGACCGCCGCCTTGGCCAGCCCCAGCGCATCCAGCACCGGCGGCACCACGGCGGCGTAATCGGCAATGCTGGGCGGGGATGGCGGTGCATCGGAAAGGCCGAAACCCGGCAGGTCGATGGCGATGGGCCGAATACCACGTTCCAGCAGGGGGCCGAAAACATAGTCGAACTGGTTGGCGGTCTGGATCGCCTGATGCAGCAGCACCAGGGGACGCCCCTGCTGCCCATCCAGATAATGGATCTGGCCGTAAGGCCCATCGGCATAGCCGCGCCGCATCCGTACCATCCCGCATTCTCCCTCGATCGACAGGCTGCCCGCACAGTGCCCCAGCCCCCGTTGCAAAGGGATTGCGGGACACGGCCCTGTTCACCTGATGGCTACAGCACGGTACGGCTTGATAACAGGTAGTCGGCCAAGGTCGCGTGGGGATAGAAGTGTTTCTCCAGCATGGCCCACATGGCAGGATTGAAATGGCTGGCCTCGAAGGCGGCCACGGCCTGCGGCCCGATCTGTTCCTCCATCATCGCGGTCACCCGCGCAATGGCCGCCATCAGCCATCCCCGCGTGGCATCGGCTGGATGTACCCAGCCGATCGGAAAGAACCAGCGGTCTGCCCGCGGTTGGTGCTCGCAGATGATCCAACCTCGCCATTCGCCCCCGCCATTGCGGATCATCAAAGTGAAAGCCGGGTCCGCCGCGCCCAGATGGCCCGCCGGATCAGCCCAGTCCGGCAGATGGCCCGATGCCCGCAGGGCATCCAGGGTTGCCATCACCTGCTGCCGTTCCGCTGGCCCCAGCGTCCCCCAGGGAACCAAATCCACCCCGTCCCGCTGCAACCGCGCCAGCAGGGCGGATCGGCGCACAAAAACCCGATCCGTCCGGTCCACCCGGCTCTGCAGGCGCAGGCTGACCCGGCGTGGCACCGTCCAGCCCCCCCGCTGCAGCAGGCCAGCCAGGGCTGCCGTAGCGGGCAGCCGATCCGACCATTCCGCCACCAGCGCCCCCTGTCCGGCGTCCGCCGCCTGCCGCGCCACAGAGGCCAGCAATTGTCGACCCAGGCCCTGGTTACGTCGGGATGCCGCCACCATGATGGAATAAAGCTGCGCATCGGGCCTGCCCAGCAGGTTAGGCCCAACCAGGGCGAGACCCAGTGGCTGCCCCGCCTCCCACGCAGCAGCCCCGATGAAACGCCTGCCATCGACCAGAGGCAGAAGATCGCGCATGGCGCGAAATGTCAGATGGTCTACCAGACCCGCCTGCATGGGCTGTAAGGGTGTAAAATCAATACCATTCATCCGACCCGTTCCCCACTCTGTCTCATGGCAACGCATTGTGCCGGACACAGCCTGTTGTCACATCAGGGCCTCGCACTGTGTGGGGGAATTTGGACTATGCGCAGAAAATCCGCCGCGTCTGTTCCACTCAGGCCCGGCGCTGCTTTCCTGGCGCCCGGAATTCCACCTCCGTGATTGAACCGGAACTGAGCGAGGAAAGTACCAGCCGCATGGTCGCCTCATGCCCGCGACGGGCGGTATCGGCAGTCACGGCATGGGCTGCGCGCAGAACCAGCTTACGGGAGCCCCGGGCTGTTTCCTCAATACCCACGGCCTCCAGATCGCGCAGCAGCGGGGTGGGCACGTTGCGCGCGCCCAGGGCATGCCGGGCTGCGGCCCACAGCGCCTCTGCATCGTCGGCATCGGGCAGCGGCGGCGATGGCACTGCGGGGACCGGTGCTTCCAGCTTTTCCACGTTCCCAAGCCGGCGGGCCTTGCGACCGGCGGCATGGCGTTCCCGCTCCATGAAGGTTTCGGCGGCTTCCTCCTCCTCCTTGGCGTGGAAATCGAGCGTCACCTCCTCGATCTTGCGGCCTTTGCGCTTGAACTTCTCATCCGGCATATCCACGCGGAAGGGGGCCAACTGGTTCACCTCCGCCATGGCCCGGTCGATGGTGCGGGTACGCAGGATGCCGAAATCCTTGTAAGCACCTTCAGGCACGTTCATCAGCTTGCGCAGCGTTTCAATATCCAGTGTCAGGGACGGATGGTCCATCTGATAACGCTGCATGCCGATTTCATACAGCTTCAGCGCATAGGTGCTGGTGACCTTCACCATGGCCGGCCCCGACAGCCGAGCCCAGAGCTGGGAGGAGCGCTGCAGTTCCAGAAAGGCATCGGTGAATTGGAAATGGATATCGGCGCTGTCGATCTCCACCTCATCCTCCGGTCGGACATAGGAGGAAAGGATACGCAATTCCGCCCGGCTGCGCCGTCCGCGGAAGGGGCCGATCACCACCAGGGAGCTTTCGTAAATCTCCTTCACCGCATCGAAAATACGTTCATTGCCCTTGTGGTTGCCACGGACAACCTTCTTGGGCAGACGATAGAGCTTGTTGGCGAAGTTCTGGCTGCCAGCCAGATGGATCATGAAGTTCAGCATCTTCTGCGCCGGCAACGACAGGCGCGACCCGTTGGCCGGGTAGGAATAAACCGCCTCCGCCGCCTTGATCAGATGCTTGTAGCCATCGCGCTCAAACGTGGCGGCCGCCACACGCGCCGTATGACCGCCAGGATCCAGGGCCGGCAGGTTGTCCGGGGCGGGGGCGCCATCCATGTCGATGACAACGCCCGTCTCGCCGAAGGCGGGGCTGTAGGGTAAGATTTCAGCTGCCGGAGCAGCCTTGGCCCGGCCCGCCTTGGGTGTACTGTTCTGGTCGTCCGCGCCACCTTCGTCGATGGCGACAGTGGTTTTGCGGCGTGAAGGCGGCATGGAAAATCCCCTGGTCGATTTCCCAACCTATGATCTTCCTTACAGGGAACGCAAGTAAGGAAAGGACCATGCAACCCATCCTTACCGCCTGGGGGCAGACGCTTACGCCCCGGGGCGTGCGCCAAACGCCCCCATAAGGTAGGGGAAAGTCCCCCATTCTGTAAGGATGATGCCCGCAAAGCCCTGGATTCCTGCGGCTTTGCGCCTCCCTGAATCTATACAAGAATCCTGAAGACCCAAAAAGGCAGTTTTGCAGTGCGATTGCTGTCCTGTTTGATGCGACAATTCCTTTCACCATAGCGGAATTACGACTCGGACAACAGGATTCCTTACCTCTCGGGGGCCTGGATGTGATTCGGTTCCACGGATCTCTCCTCCCGATTCCCTTACCTTTTGGGGGAAAGCGGTCTGCAGGGCATTGATCCTTACCGTTTGGGGGACTGGAGTGCCTCATCGCCCCCAAAGGGTAAGGATTGCGGGCAGGCCAAGCCCCCAAGGCGTAAGGATTCAGGCGCTGCCGGGACGCGGCATTTTTATAAATCGTTTTTTTACAATATGTTAGAGCGCCCCAGGGCGTAAGGATTCTGGCGTGGTCGGCTTTATGAGCCTCATGTCAATAGCCCCCCAAGGCGTAAGGAAAGCCCGAGTCCCGCTGCCTACCCTTACCCTGCGGGGGAGCAAGGCCTAGCCAATCCTAACGGGGTGGGGGCTGTTTTTCCGCAGAAACGAAAAACGGCACCGGAAATCCGGTGCCGTTTTGGGGTGAAGGGGTAAACCTTACACATCGGGGGGAGGCGACTCCTTGGTCGACCGCCGTGTAGCAGCCCTTATGACGGCTCCCCCAAAAGGTAAGGATATAGAAGTGGTCCCATGGTGCCGTCATCGCGAGCATCACCGACACCGGTCTGCCGACATTCAACGTTTCGAACCGCTGATCCTTCACCGCCATGCGGCTGAAACAGAGATGGCCAGCGCGCATCTCCACAAATTCATAAGCCTGTTCGGCGAATGGGCCCAAGGATAATATTGCGAATCATTCTTAATATCGATAGGCTGTGACCATCCTGATCCTCCCAGCCACGGTGATGATGATGCGCAGCCTGCGACTTGTCTGGACCAACCCCGCCGATATGCCGGCCCCTATCCGCGCGCAAACCCCGTTCGTGGCGCTTCCGCCATCGGCACGCCTGGCGCTTTGGGGCATGCGCTACTGGGCCACCTGCGCCAGACATGGCCGCTGTCCTGCCCTGATGCTGCGCGATGTCTATCACAGCGCCGGGGTGCCGGATGCGGCCAGCAGCATTGACGGGGTGATGCGGATTTTCGCGACTGCCGCGCGTCGGGCGCCGGCTCTCGGCTGTCCGGCCTGCACCAGGCTGACGGATGACGAAGCGCAGATTTTAAACGGGTTGCGAGCATTACAGCGGGATGAGGGCATGGGGGCGGAGGTAATGCTGGCCGCCTGGCTTCCCCCCCGTGCGGCAGAGTTGGCGGCCCCGACCATGGAGGGGTTGGCGCGTATTCTGCTGCAGGGCGGTTTCGATCTGGCATCCGACCGCGCTTCGGCCCCTGCATCCCAGCGCTTGCACTGATCCCCCTTTCCGCCTGCGACAAGAGGGGAATGGACAGGCGCCGCCGGCCATGGCACGCATTTCCCCATGAAAGCGATCCCGCAACCGGCACCGCGCGGCGGCCTGTCCTTCACCATCCTGGTGCTGGCAGCCCTGTGGCTGCGGGGATTGCTGCCGGTAGGGTACATGCCAGCCATTTCCGGGGCAGGTTCCGGTGGCTGGCCCGGCTTTGCCCTTTGCCGTGCCGGTGTAAACCTGTCAGATCCGGATAAGCCGGCAACCATGCTGTTGCACGGCGGGGACGCCTGCCTGTTCGCCGGCCTTGCTGCCCTGCCCGCCCTTGCGGGCCCGGCATTGCGCCTGCAGGCCGGCTGGGCCGTGCGGACCACCCGTTCGGCAGCCGCGCTGGTCGATCCCTTGCCTATCATCCTGGGCGTTCCACCGGCGCGGGGGCCGCCGGTAGCGTGATGGTGTTCCAAAATCTACAAGAACCCAAAGCCCAAGGATGATGATCATGAATTTCTTTGCCAAGCATCTGGCCCTTGCTTCCCTGTCCATGCTGGCGCTGACCGGCATGGCGTCGGGGGCCACCATCACGGTGACGGAGGCGTTTTCCCGGGCCACCGCGCCCACGGCCAGGGTCGGGGCCGCCTTCATGACCCTGGGACTGGACCAGGGGGACGATAAACTGCTGTCCGTCAGCAGCCCGGTGGCGGAAACGGCGGAACTGCACACCCATATCATGGAAAATGGCGTGGCCCAGATGCGCGCGGTGGATGCCATTCCGCTCAGCGCCGGCGCCCCGGTGGAACTGAAGCCCGGCGGGCTGCACATCATGCTGATCGGCTTGAAGGCACCGTTGAAGGCGGGTGACACGCTGCCGCTGACCCTGCGCTTTGAAAAGGCCGGCGAGGTTGCGGTCTCCGTACCGGTGAAGGGACCGGGCGCCCGCCCGGCCCCTGCCGCCAGTGACCAGGGCGGCCATAGCGGCCATCAGCACTGATAAAGGGAGGGAGGAATGAACCGTCGCATACTCTGGACTGGTATCGCCATTCTGGGCGTCATCGGCTTTCTGGGGGCAGCGCTGCTGGTGGCGGATCATCTCCGCCCCTTCCAGGCCGCACAGGATCAGGCCCAGGGGCGCGCCGATATTGGCGGCCCCTTCGCCTTGACCGATCATACCGGCACCCCGATCACCGATGCTGCGCTGCAAGGCAAGGTCAGCCTGCTCTATTTCGGTTACAGCTATTGCCCGGATATCTGCCCCACCGACCTGCAGTCGATCGGGGAAACGCTGGATATGTTGGGAACGGACCCGCCCGATGCCCAGGCCCTGTTCATTACGGTTGATCCTGAACGGGATACGGCGGAACATCTGGCCGGCTATGTTGGTCTGTTCCATCCCGGCATCCGGGGTGTAACCGGCACACCTGAACAGATAGAGGCGGTGAAGAAGGAATTCCGCGTCTATTCCAAGAAGGTTTCGGCGGAAGAGGCTGGAACCACCGATTATCTGGTGGATCATTCCGCCTTCATCTATCTGTTCGACCGCCAGGGCCATTTCGTCCGCGTTTTCGGCCATGGGGTCCAGGCGGCCGAAATGGCGGCGGCGATGAAGGCGGTGAAGTAACGGCTTTTAGAAGAGTTCCAGCCCACGGATCATGTCGGCCATTACCTCCACCACCTGCCGGCGGGGGAAGCTGTTGCGGAAGGCCAGGCGCACGGTGCGGCTGGCCAGCCGCGGTGACAGGGGGCGTAACAGGGTGCCGGGCACCGGCACTGGGCGATCGGCCACCGCCAGGGCCGGTGCAAGGGTGCAGCCATAACCGGCGGCCACCATGTTCAACAGCATTTCCAGGCTGGTGGCGCGGAAATCGGCACGGGGATTGCCCGGCTGTTTGCAGGCGCTGAGCGTCTGGTCACGCAGGCAATGGCCATCGGCCAGCACCAGCACATCCGCCGTGGTCAGTTCGACCTCCCCTATCACGGCTTCCCCAGCCAGCCTGTGGTTTTCCGGCAGCACCATCAAAAATGGTTCGTCGAACAGTGCCAGTGTCTGGATATCATCCCCATCCGGCACCGTGGCGATCAGCGCCACATCCAGTTCGTGCCGGCGCAGGCGGGCCAGCAACTGATCCGTCATATCCTCCCACAGCACCAGTTCCAGGGTCGGGCAGCGCTGGCGCAGCGGCCCCAGGATGCGCGGTATCAGATAGGGCCCCAGGGTCGGGATGACCCCAAGACGTAAGGAACCAGCCAGTGGGTCACGCCAACCCTGGGCCATGCTCACGATCGCGTCGGCCTGTGCCACGGCGGCGCGGGCCAGGGGTATTATCTGTTCTGCCGCTGGGGTCAGCTGTACTGATTTGTTGGTGCGCTCGAACAGAACGGTCCCCAGCATCTCTTCCAGTTTGCGGATCTGGCCGCTCAGTGTCGGCTGGCTGACATGGCAGGCTTCTGCCGCGTTGCCGAAATGCAGATGGTCTGCCACGGCGATCAGATAACGCAGGTCACGCAGGTTCATCGGTGGGGTATCCGATCATGGATAGGCACTGCCTATCAATATGATCAGATTATTCAATTTTACCAGACCCTAACGCCGGCATAATCTCTGCCCATCGCCTAACCGGGTTGATGGAAGGCCGATGATTGCGACGTCGCAATCACAGGGCAGGGAATTGATCATGCGGGATCAGGGTAAGGCAAAGCATATCGGGCCGCTGGCGCGTGGCCTTTATCGGCTGGCTGCCAGCCTGTTCTTGATGTTGGGGATTGTTGGCATGGTATTGCCGGTGATGCCAACCACCATCTTCCTGATTTTAGCGGTCATCTGCTTGCTGCGCGGCGGTGACCATCGGGCTGACAGGCTGCTGGCGCATCCGCGCTATGGTGCATCCATACGGCTGTTTCTGGAACATGGGGCCATCACCCGGCGGGGCAAGTCCCTGGCCTTGGCCGGTATCAGCCTGGGCATGGCGTTCCTGGTGCCGGTTGCACTCTCCCTGCCCTGGCTGGGCGTTGCCGCCATGGCAGCGCTGACCGCTGTTGCCAGTTTCATTATCACGAGGCCGGAACCGCTTGCGGTTCCCGTGCAGCGGGATCGGCATCGCTGATCCCGCTGCTTTCAGTGAAAACTTTAAAAGCCCACGGTCGCCAACACGTGGGCTTTCTTTTTATTCACTGGATTTCCGTCCCAGCATACCACGCAGTAACTGCGCGCCGGGGGCGACAGCGACGACGGCAGACAGGATGATCTGGCCATCATCGCCGATCGTCGCCTTTATCTTTTGGCCCGGTCGCATCCGCAACGGGGCCAGCAGGGCCGCTGGCAGGATCAGCGATCCGTCGGCTTCCAGGATAATTTCGTTGTTCATGTTGGGTTGCCCGGGCAAAGGTTCGCTGCGCTGAACCTAATGCGCCCGTCTGGCTATCGCAACCACCTGCTGGAGCAACGACGGATAGGTGATTGACAGCGAATATCAATATATAAAATATAAAGATATAGCTTTGCATCATTTGTGGGGCGGTTTCATGTTGATTGGCTTGTTGGGGGCGGTGCGCGATCCTTTTCGCTCGCCCGCCCCTGAACTGATGTCCCTGCTATCGCCGGGTACGACGCTGCGGGCCTTTCCTTCCCGTGTGCCGGCCTTTCCCTTCTCCCCGCTGGAACAGGCGCTGCAGCAGGTGGGCCATCTGGATGCCGGCCTGTCGGCGGCCCAGGCGGGGTGTGATGCGCTGGTGATTGACAGCCTCGGGGATTATGGTCTGGCCGCCGTGCGTGCCACCACCCCCCTGCCGGTTTTCGGACCGGGGGAGACGGGGATGGCCCAAGCGGCTGCTGGCGGGCGGCGTTTCGGTATCGTCACCGTCTGGCCGCGATCGATGAATTTCATCCCCGAAGGTTTGCTGCAGGCCTATGGGCACGCGGCGGCCTGTGTCGGGATCAGCAATGTTGGTGCTGAGACGGAACTGGACAGACTGGCCGGCCCCGATGGTTATCTGGCGCAGGTGCGCGATGGGGTGGCGACCATTGTTGATGCCGTGTCGGCGGCCATTATGGAAATGACGGGCAGGGGGGCTGATGCGGTGCTGCTGGGCTGCACCTGCATGTCGCCGCTGGCTGCCGCCTTGGCCGCCCGCGCGCCGGTGCCGGTGATCAACCCGCTGGCCAGTGCCTTGGCGGCGGCGGAAAGGGCAGGGCCCTGGCCGGGCGGGGAACGCATTGTCACCCGTGCCGGTCGGCCCGATCTGGTTAAACGCATGGTGGATGGGGTGGCGGACGAACCGGCAGAGGATTGCCCGGTTTGTGTGGTCGCCAGCAGCTTGGGAGAATGAAGATGGTACGCAGCGTAGCCGAAATCACCTTGGCGCATCCGGTGGAGGCAGCGCCGACGGCGGCTGATTTCACCCTGATCCGCCGGGAATTGCCCGACAGCCCGCCGCCCGGCATGCTGCATGTCCGCCTGTTATGGCTGGGGCTGGACCCCTATCTGGGGCCGCGCATCCGGGGCCGCCATATGGGTGAACCGCGCCCGGTACCCGGCGGGCCGCTGCCGGGGGACGGCGTGTGTCAGGTGCTGGCATCTGCCGTCGAAGGGTTCCAGCCGGGTGATTATGTGGTGGCAGAGGCCGGCTGGGCGGAAGAGGCGATGGTGCCCGCCGATACCGTCCGCGCGATTGACCCCAGTCTGGGGTTGACGGCGCATCTGGGCCTGCTGGGCATGCCCGGTGTTACCGCCTGGGCCGGCATCACCCAACTGGCCAAGGTGCAGGCGGGCGATGTGCTGTGCATCAATGCCGCTGCAGGCGTGGTGGCCGGCACTGCCGGGCAGATCGCCAAGGCGGCGGGTGCGCGTGTCGTTGGCATTGCCGGCGGGCCGGACAAGTGCCGTCTGGCACTGGAACAATATGGTTTTGATGCCTGTGTCGATTATCGCCAGGAAGGCTGGCAGCAGCAGTTGGCCGACCTTTCGAAGGAGGCAGGCGGTTTCAGCATCCATTTCGAAAATGTCGGCGCCAGCATGCTGCAGACGGCGCTGCCGCTGCTGCGGCCCTATGCGCGGGTGGTGCTGTGCGGGTTGGCCGAACATTACGGCGCTGGCACCCCGGCCATGATCAATGCCGGGATGATCATGTTCAAGCGCGCCACCGTGCATGGGCTGATTGTTTATGATTTCATTCCCCGCCGGGCGGAATGGGTGGACATGGCCCGCCCGCTGATCGCCTCTGGCGCGCTACGCGAAGCCAATGATGTGGCGGAGGGCCTGCAGGCAGCCCCGGCCCAGTTGGAAAAGGTGGTGCGGGGTCAATCCAATGGTCGTGCCCTGGTGCGTGTGGCGGGCGACGCGGTATGACCGGCACCGTCCGCATCCGGCGCGGTTTCGTCGATGGTCCGCATGGGCAAATCCATTACCGCCGGGTGGGGCAGGGGGTGCCGATCCTGCTGTTCCACGCCTCCCCCGCCAGTTCCAAACAGCTGGAGCCGGTCATGGTGGCCCTGGCGGATCGGTTCGATGTGATCGCCCCGGATACGCCGGGCAATGGGGACAGCGATGCCCCCAGCCTGCCCGGTGACCGTCGCCCGCAAATGGCGGATTATGCCGCCAATGTGGTGGCCTTGATGGATGCGCTGAATGTTGCGACGTCGCATCTGTATGGTTCCCATACCGGGGCGGCCATTGCGGCGGAAACCGCCATCCTGGCCCCTGGCCGTGCCTTGAGCGTGGTGCTGGATGGGGTGGCGGCCTTCACCCCGGAACAGCAGGCAGAATATCTGGCCCATTATGCCCCGGCCTTCGCCCCGACGCTGGAGGGGGATTACCTGCAGCGCGCCTTCATGTTCTGCCGCGACCAGTATAGTTTCTTTCCCTGGTACAAGCGCGATCCGGCCCATCGCCGCCCGACGGGCCTGCCAAGCCCGCAGCGGCTGCATGATCTGGTGCTGGATGTGTTGAAGGCACCGGAAACCTATCCCTGGGCCTATCACGCGGCCTTCATCTATCCGATCCTGCAGCGGATCGGCCTGATCACCTGTCCGGTGCTGGGGCTGATCGGGGCCAGTGACCCGCTGGGCGATGATACGCGCCGCGCCCTGGCATTGGCGCCCCAGGGGCAGTGCCGGGAAACGCCGGCCTTCGGGGCGGCTGGCTATGGCCCTGCGGTGGCGGCGGTGATCAAGGATTTCATGGGTGGCTGATGAAGGGGGGACGGCGGTTCAGCTGCCCCCCCCTTCACGCAATACCATTGGCCCCGAATTCCCTGAAGGCGGGACGTTGGCGAAGCCGTTCCCACCAATGGGCCACGGCAGGCAACGACGCATGGTCCATCGGCGTCATCAGCCATCGGTTGGCGGATAGGCCCAGCACGATATCAGCCAGCGTGAAGCTGTCCCCTGCCACATAGGCACCTGTCCTTGACAGTTGATTGTCAAGGATTTGCATCCTGCTGTTCCAGGTCCGAACGCTCTGTGCGATTGAGTCCCTGTCCAGAAAAGCAGGATGTTTGCGCACCAGGGCCATGAAGGCATAACGCCAGGCGGGGTTCAGTTCGGTTGCCTGCCAGTCCATCCACATCTCTACCCGTGCACGGGCCAGGGGGATGATCGGTAACAGGTCCGTCCGTCCCGCCTCCCCGGCCAGCCACCGGCATATGCTGTTGGATTCCCAAAGATACCCATCGGCCACGGCCACCACCGGCACCTGCGCATTGGGATTGATGGCCCGAAACTCCTCCGTTTCGACTGGTTGAAAGCCGCTGCCCCAATCTTCCCGCGCAAAGTCTCTGCCAACCTCCCGGCAGGTCCAGAGAACCTTGCGGACATTGATCGAGCTTGCCTTGCCAAGGATACGTAAGGGTTCATTCATTTGTGTATCCGATCCCCAGGTTCCGTTTCCCCGGCAATGTTATGCCAATCTGCCTTGACCGTGACCGATCAAGGGAGGTTTGATGTTCCCTCATGCGCCGGGCGCTGCCATCATGCTGCTTGGCTTCACGGCGCACGAGCGC
>Ga0066602_10002020_pt1 | contig 12576 bp, 14 predicted proteins | sample Higcelweek5metaG_FD_59481 | JGI IMG/M metagenome (GOLD analysis project Ga0066602, IMG submission 59481) | Freshwater pond sediment microbial communities from the University of Edinburgh, under environmental carbon perturbations - High... | ecosystem: Environmental > Aquatic > Freshwater > Pond...
ATACCAATGAATGATCGAACCAAGCGCGATGCCGCACAGCGCGCCTTCCGCGTACAACCCGAGCGAGAGCGAATTATTATTTCCCGCGATGTCCTCAAGATACCGCATGAGCTGCGCCTCGTCGCTCCAATCGTCGTTCCACGGCTCGTTGGCGAATACGCCGACGAACAACTCCTTGATGGCCGAAACGTCCGCCATCGATAGCCGCCTTATCTCGCAATTCATTGCCATTCGAAATCTCCCCTAACCACCATCGTGACCGAACCGGAGACGACAACCTCGCCTTTATCGTTGACGAATCCGTCTATCCTGCTTTCCCTGTTCAGGAACCGACCTTGCCGCAGCGTGACGCGCTCGTTCCTCGCGAACCTTCCTTTCCTTACCAGATAGGATATAAGCGGTCCGGCGGCGCTTCCCGTCGCTACGTCCTCGTAAGCGCCGGTGTTATCCCACGTTCGGCACTCGAGCGTCGAGGTATCGAAGAAATACGCGAACTTGGCGCCAAAGCGCGAAAGCCGTTCCTCCATATCGTCGACGGCGATTCTTACGCCGGAAAGGCCCGACTTAACCGGCACCAACAGATACGGCAAGCCGGTGGATACGACTTCGACCGGATACGTGCCATCCAACTGTCCGGGGACGAGCGAATACGCGGGCAGGATGCCCTCCGCCTCTTTCTTCGTAAGCGCGTAAACCTCGGACGCGATTCCCTGATTCATCGAAACGCTATAACGATCGCCCGACCTTTCGGAGGACAGCCGAACCTCGCGGCCGCTTAAGCCTATCGTCACGTCGGCGCGCGGTACGGCCCCCGCGCGCGAATGGATTACGGCGGCGGCGCCCAACAGCGGATGCCCGGCGAAGGCGAGTTCTTCCTGAACCGTGAAGATCCTCGCGTCGACGAGCCCGCCTTGCTCTGGGGCCAAAAACACCGTCTCGAATTGCCTAAATTCGCGCGCGATGGCCTGCATGTCGGAGGCATCGATCCCCGCGCAATCGCATATGACGGTAAGCCCGTTACCGCTCAATGGCTTGTCGGTAAAAACATCAACGTGATAGTACTTCATCATCCCTCCGCGCCGGTCAGTAGCTCGTTTTCCAGACGACAGTCGTCCCGTAAATAGGCTCGCGTTCCTCATGCCAGCGAATCCCCGTAACCTTGCCGTCGGGAATCGTGAACGCGAGATAATTATGCAGGTCATTCGATCGCCATACGTACGTGTCGCCCACGACCTTATGCGGCTTGCCCATCAGGGCTAAGACCTCTCGCTTTTCGCTGCCGACGGTGAGGCCGTTTCTCAGCTTAACCGCGTCTGAGCTCACCACGTACTCCGCCGTTCCGCTCTGTAGCACGTCGAACGAAAACACGCGCGCCATGAGCCCTTCGTACGTAGCGACCTTGATAAAGCAAAACGAGGGGTTGGCGATGTTGTCTTTTTCAAGAGGGCAAATGGATCGACAGTCGATCAGCGGACCGATGCTAGAGAAGTCGCATGAGTAGTTTTTTAGGATAGTGAAGCTAAAGGGATTATTGATGAACCCGTCGCGCTCAGACCGCGATTTTTGCGAACGCCCCAGATAGCCCGCGACGGTTGCCGCGGCCATGCCAATAAAAGCGATGATCAAAACGACCGCGATCGCGCCGCGGCGGTTTCCGAATATCGAATTGCGCAAATCAACCATGCGTACCTCTCAGTTCATACCAATAAACCGGAGTCGGCGCGTTCGGTCAATGCGTTTATTACAGTTTTTTTATCCTTTCGGAGATTGCTTTCAGTACGAATCCCTCTTTTTCCGCCCACAGGGCCTTTTTTTGCAGAAAAACCTTATCGTTGATCCTTTCGACGGCGCACGCCCGAACGTCGCCATCCACGTCGTTGGCGAGCGTTTTAAGCAACTGTTGATCATCGATCTTGGCGATAAGCTCCCGACGCACGAAGGCGTCGGGATTCTCTAGAACCACCCTGCGGATAGCATCGCGATCCGTAATGCTCCGCGCCGCGGCGACGCGAATGTCGCGGTCATCGCTCTCGAGCGCCTCGGCGAAAGGGGCAACACTATGTTCATTCATCAACCCTTTGAGATTTTTATGATCCATAATCGCCCCCTTCGAGGGAAGTCGCTAATTCCTTGGCCAGAAGTACACCGTATTAGTCGAGGATTTGATGTCGCTGTAAACATAATTTGACGGTGAATAGGTAAATGATATTTTATCAGATTGAATGCTTACAGTTTCATCGCCCCAAGGCGCAATCGTGACGCTCGAAGGCGACCCACCCTCGATATTCGTGACGTACACAGTACGGCTTGTCCAGTTATCGAATTTGCAGTCGAATCGCGGCGCCAATAAACTGCAACCCGTTACGCACATCAACATTGCCAAGAGGATTCCAAAACTAAAAATCTTCTTCATCTCACAAATCTCCTTTTATCAAATATGTAAACTATCGAAAACCGCCATGACATCTGGCGTATAATCCTGAACGAACTTTCTCCTAATATATGATGCTATCACAAATTGGAGATTTCGCAGTTATTTAAACGGGTGATTTTTGGGTGATTTTATCGCTCGTCGACCTTATATTGAGCAACAAAGAGATACCAGCAAACGCCGTTCTTGTCCACGATATCCGCCGAAGCAGGACACCAGGGAAGCGGACCGAGAGGGCGCAAGATATGACCGCCTTCTTTCAGCGCCTCATACGCATGGTTCAACTCTTCGTCGTTATCAAGATTGACGCCAAGGCTCATCGTCGGCTGACGCGCGGATAGTATGGCCGCCTTAAAATCGGTATCGGTCGCCTCGCTTATCGCGAAAATGCTCTTGCCGTCCCTTTCCAATTCCGCGTGCAAATAGGTCCCGTCCCCGTTCATTTCGTGATACCCAACCTTCATGTTTAAGGCCTTGCAGTAAAACGCGACGGCTTCGGCGCTGTTTTGCAGATACAGAGTCACTCCCAGGTTCATGGCTATCCTCCAGATTATTTTTTTTCGTTTCCTACTACGTTTCCGTTTTCGTCCGTCACGAGCTTGCCATTGCTGAAATCCAGGATCGGCAGGGGATTGCCCCAGGGGTCATTCAGCAATGCGTACTTTCCAATCTTTATCTGAATCGGTCCGAAAGCCAGCTTGCCGCCATTCGCCGTAATCGACGCGATGGCGGAGTCGACGGAATCGACGAGAATGCAGGTTTCGAACGGGCGCTTGTCCGTATGTAGCACGAGCTCGTCGTCGGAGTCCGGAAGGCGCAGGCCGGCGGAGTTGTCCCCATCGCGCCAAAGAAGGCCATGGCCAAGACGCCCATAGAACTCGATGCCGGCGTCGAGATTGTCGACGGGCACGCTGTAGCAATCGATCTTTCTGAATACCGGCCTGGTCATCGGTTCGCTCATTGATTCGCGTCCTTTAGGCTTTTTGCGCAAATACCTGGATCTGGAAGACGTCGTCGCTTCCCGGCGTGCCTTCGTCAAAGTCCCCGTAGTACGAAAGGACTTTCATGCCGTTATCCTGATAGATTTTCCGTAGTTCTTCAATCCCATACAGTCTCGTGGGATTGCTATAAATCTCGATCGGACGATCGAAGGGCTTACCGTACTCGATATCCATTCCGCCATAGTACATCAGGGATTTCTCGCCGTCCCAATCAAAGTCCGCGAGCGACATGGCGTTACTTCCGAACACCCAGTGCCGCTTTGGGAAATGCCTGCGCGCGTAATCGCCGTTGCCTACGTCTATCACGTGCTTGCCTCCCGACTTGAGCGCCTTCGCCGCGACGCCGAATATCTTCGCGTTTTCCGCGTCGTTCTCCAGATAGCCGATCGCGCCGTCGGCGAGGTTCATCACGACGTCGAACTCACCGTCATAGCGAACCTCGCGGACGTCGCCGTGGACAAAGCGCGCGTCGACGCCCATCTCCGACGCCGTCTTGTTCGCGTCGTCCACGTAGTCTTTCGTGATGTCGATCCCGACGACGGAACAACCGCGCCGCGCGAGCTCTATCGAGTGTCGACCAAACCCGCACGCGAGGTCGAGCACGCGCTCGCCTCCCCTCAAACCGAGTGTCCGCCAGAGGAAATCAACCTGGCTGCCCGTCTCCTCTACCCATGACATGTTCTTGATGTCGAGTGTCCAGATCTTTTTGTACCAGAGGGCATCGTTGGATATGATCCGTTTAATGTCAGCGCATTCTTTCATTAATTCCTCCGTTAACGGCCGCTAGAAATACTCGAACGAGACTTTACCCCTCTCCGTATTCGCCGTATTCGCAGCCCGTATTTTCCATCGAGATTCGATCAATTAGTTCCCATTGCCCCTTTCTTCTCGAAAGGAGTTTGATCTCGCCACGGCCGGTGCCTCCGTTCCAAAGGCGATTGTGCGATTTCTTGCCGTTCGGGGCCTCGTAGTTTACCAACAGCATCTCGTCTTTGGGGCATTCAAGGCGCAGTTCCATGCGGGCGTTTCGGTTCTCCGCCTCGACCTCCCAGACGTTCGTCACCGCGCCCTCGTCGAATTTGAACGCGACGCGCGAACCTGTCCAGAACTTCGAAAAATTGAACTCGTGCATCCTACCCTCGTAGCACATGCAGCCGAGCAGTTTCCTTCCCAACGACAATCCGTACACCTTAGGATTTCCCCCGCCGATCTCAACGGCCGAGTTAAGAAGCTTCTTACCGGAGACGAGGCTCGTCATATTGCAGCTGCTTATCCACAGCCAAGGCGAGGTAAAGTCAGCGCCCCAGTTCTTGTCGGAGTATCCGTACGATCGCTCGGGCACGACATCGTAGGCCCGTCCGTCGAGAACGACCTCGCCGGAGAATTCGGTCTTGATGCCCTCGGCATGCCAGAACATCTCAAACGCGTTCAGACTTCTAACGAACGGCGACGCGCCATACCCGACATTGAAGGCGATCTTCTTGTCGATCTTGAGGTCCCAGCTCATCGTTCCCCAATCGCACATATACTCGGGATGAAGACTCGATTCAGCCTTCGTCAGCGAACACGAGCCGCGCATTTCCCTTTCGGTCAAAACGCAATCGCCGATGCTTAGGTCCAGCTTACCGGGTTGAAACCGGAAATCGTCTATCCCGTAAAAATTGTGGATCTGCCGCGCGCCTTTTCCCCAGTATCCAACCTTGACCAATGCGTACGACGGCCTAATGCCGGCCGCTTTGTTTTTGTCCAGTTGCCCAAGGATCGGCTCCTTCGAGCCCAAAGCCGGATTGCAGACGAAGTATTCGATAAAGAAACTTTTCGCCTCGCCCGTTGATCGGTCGTATCCGGTAAAATTATGCCACCACCAATCATAGCCTTTCTTGGCAAGCGGCCCCTTCAGCATAAACGCGTTTCGTCTTACGTCGCCTTTGTTCATGTTCATTAACCCTTAATCAACGAATACAGTCTCATGTCCTTGACCTCTTTCGTCACGTAGTGTTCTTCATATTGCCAAAGCAAGCCCTAAAATCCATTGTTTACTCCCATGGCCCCGGTTTAGCGCGGCCAGTCGACTGGCCTAACACTACAGTATTTTCTTGAGTGATTATATTCACGCTATCCCCTCGCCATCTTATTTTTTCCTTTTATATCGAAAATCGCAGCGGGGGCCGTTCTCGGCGAGGGTGGTCGTTCTCGTAAGGCCCTCGTCGAACGCGTCGCTATAAATAAAGTCCAGCGAACAGAGATAAGGAATGATATCGCTTGCGCCATTAACCGTCATGTATTTGACGATCCCGCATTCGGTATGGTCAAACCCATAGTCAAACGCCGTGCCGTCTCCCTCAACGTAAAAACTTACCCAGTTTCCGGCGTATTCCCTTTTTTGCGATTCCGCGCAATTGTCGCGCTGCTCGCGTTTATATTTCTCCGTGAAAAACTTTCCGCCGATGATATGCCGCAGCCATTTCGGGTATCCCTCGATCTCTCTTTGAATCGAGCCCGTTATGATTTCCCCGACTTCCTGCGTCGTTCTTCCGTGCCGTTTCTGGACGCGATACAGGGCCAGCGCCATGGCCGCTTGCTCGATGTCCTCCGTCATAGGGCTTTGATCCCCGCCGATATAGGGAATCCCCACAACCAGTCGCTGAAACTCCGCTTTCGTTTCGTCGACGATTGCGTCTAATTCCACCTCATCGTAGTATCGCGCAAGCGCGGGCCTGAATATTTTTTGATTCTTTTGCAGATCTTTCAGGAGAAGTGCTTCTTTATCGACGTAATACGAAACGCTCTTATCCTGCAAGTTCTTGCATCCGTTACACCCGGCGCAAAACGCCTTGCATGCCTGATTCTTCTTGAATAGCGTAACGACGGCCAATGCGCCGACGACGACCGTCGCCGAAACCAACGGGATTATCACTTTTTTTCTGCTCACTTACGCCTCGCCAATAGTCTCTTTAGAAGGATTCGCGGCTCAACCGGATTCTCCTCAAGAGCATGAAAAATAATTTCGCAACTCACTCTCTTACATTCCGTTTTCGACGTCCATTTTCTATTATCGATCACTCGGATTTCTTGGTTGCTTGCGGGATAGTAAAGGGATAACATTGCGCTATTCGCGCTTGGGTCGCGCAGCTTGATTGCATCCTCATCCGATAGAATGATCCTATCGCCTCTCTCATTGTGGAAGGCAGTTCCCCTTCTTTTAAACTTCCCGCTTCTTGTGTAATAGACCGTTCCATCGTCATGGCTACGCGCCATAAAAAAACCCTGACCCAGTATCGCGAAATCATACGGGCCATTCGTCAATCTTACCGCGCCTTGAACGTCCAGATAATCGGCTAACGATCCCGATATCGGGCGCGCGCCGAGGGAATCGAATGACATAAGGTCAATCATCGTATTCCTGAACGTATTGGACGGCAGGTCTTGCGCGAAAACCGAGCCATAGCGGACAATGATTACGAAGAGGAAAAATATATATCTACGCTTGTTAATCAACACCATTAATCCCCGGATAGTACTATCAATTATCCATTTTTGAGATTTATTCAAGCGGAAAACCGCTCCGAAGCGGGCTACAATCGACGCATGATGAAGAAAATCGCATTGGGACTTATGCTCGTCGCGCTCATCGTGGCGGGGGCGGTTGCGGGAGAGACCGACTTTGCGGTCACCGCGCCAAGCGGATGGGAAAAAAACGACGGCGCGGCGCTCGCGCATTTCCTGAAAGGAACCGGATCGCTCATCGTTACGGCGGACACCATGCCCGCCGACGTCAAGGCCTTCTTCGCGAGCTTCAAGTTTAAGTGATAGGCGCTTAACCGCGCCTTCCCCCTTACGCCGTCTTAAATGCCCCGACGATCTTTCCCGTCTGAACGATAGTCGCTCTCGTTTCTTCGGCGACCTCCGATACCTTCGCGCTTCCCTCGGAAACGTCTCGAAGCCCGGAGGTCATCTCGTCGATATTGTTCTTTATCTCCAAGGCCGCCTGCTGAAGCCTGGACATCTCCTCGAGAACCATTCCGTTGCCGGCGCTCATCTCGCGGGAGCCGGAGCGAACCTCCGCGGTAATATCGTTCATCGCCTTAAGCGATTCCATGATAAGCCGGATTCCCTCCTGCTGTTCGGTAGTCGTGCTCTTAATCAGGCTTACGAGTTGGTCCGTGGCGCCTATGCGCTCGGCGACGCGGCCGAAGGAGGCGCCGGAGGATTTTGACGCCACGACGAGCTCGGCGATCGCGGAGCTCACGGCCGCGAGTTCCTTTTTGATCGTCGCGGTTTCCCGCGACGAGGTTTCCGCGAGCCTTCTGATCTCGTCCGCGACGACCGAGAAACCGCGCCCCGCGTCGCCGGCGTGCGCGGCCTCGATCGCGGCGTTCATCGCGAGAAGATTGGTCTGGCTCGCGATGGCGGCGATCGTGAGATTCGCCTGCTGGAGGGCCTCGGACCTTTCGGCTATTCCCTGGATTCGCTCGGCCATCGTCGCCTGGTTATCGGCGCCGACGGACGCGGAGTCGGTTAGTTCCTTGAATTGCGCGGCCATCTTTTCCACCGACGCGTTGATCGACGTAAGATTGCCCATCATCTGCTCCACGGAGGCCGACGACTCGGTTACGCTTTCCGCCTGCTTCCCGATAAGGCGATCGAGCGCGTCGATATTCTTCGCGATCTCCTGGACGGCGCTCGACGACTCGACGACGCTCGTGGACTGGCTTTGGGTGCGCTCGTTTACATTGCCCATATTCGCCGTGATCTGCTGGAGCGCCGCCGCGGACTCGACCGCGCTAGAGCCGAGATCCGCTCCGAAACCGGCGAGCTTGTCCTGAGCCTCGCTAATGGCGCGCATGTCGCGCGAAAGCCCCTCGCAAAAACTATTGACCATACCGGCAATGCTCGCCAACTCGTCGACCGACGAGATCGCGATCCGCTTCGTCAGGTCCTTATCCGCCGAGGTAAGGGATTTAAGCTGAGACAGGATTTGCCTATAGTTTTGCGCATTGCCGCGCGACCAGGAAACGACGAGGTACACGCAAAAAAAGAAAAACGCGCCGATCCCCAAGCCGATCATGGCATAAACGCCTTCCGAAGCCGGCAACTCAAGGCAGAGAAAAACGTACGAAATCGCGTATGAGAGCGCGAGTATGACGAGACATATCGGGATAATAAGGCACTTCATTTGCTGGCGACTCTCGATTACGTCCTCCGGATATCGGTAAAGCCCGTAGGAAAGAAGTCGGATCGAGCTGGTCTTGTCGCATACCGTGAAGAAGACGGAAGAATTGAGTAACCCGACGGCGATCAAAAAGACGAACATAAGGCCGAGCCGGGTGATTAGGAGCGCGGAGGAGTATTCAAGCGCGAGAGTGACTATGACATATAGGACCATCGTCAGCATGAAGACGACGAAGGTCCGCTCGGGGACCTTTCCGAACCCGCGGATCGCCTCGCTAAACCCCGTTCCGGATTTCGCGCATGCCGATAAATCAACCCGATACCAACGAGATACCAACCTCATGATCGGTAGATTCAGGATAATAAGCGCGATTCCGGGAATGATCGTCACCGCGGCGATTCGCGACGCGGAAACCGCGGGTGATTTGAAAAGAAGGGAAAAGATCGTCGTCTCGGCGATCATGCACGCGCTGAGCAGAACTACGTCGATATCAAAACGCCTGTTAAGATCCATCATGAACACACCTTCGGTAATAACGTTTGTTGCAGTGATACATCATACGACTGGGTTCATACTTAGATCAAGGGAAAAAGAATTTTTCTACCATGGCGCCCATGAAGAGACGAAAATCGACTATTTGCGTCGCGGTCCGTCCGGGATTACCCCGCGAACCCACCGAAACGGGAGTAGCAGTTTCGGGGTACGCGCGCGAACGGCGTACCCAGTATCATGCGGTGTATTTGCCTTGCTTCCGTAAATCCCCGCGAAAGCAGAAAGCCATACGCGGCCCCGTTCTCCGTGGGGATATAAATGGCCCTATCCTCGCTAAGCCTTTTCCCGAGCAGCGCGATTCCCGCCTCCTCGGTTATTGCCGACACGCCGCCGTCGCCGAAGGAGGGCAGATAGAAACCCTCCACCGAGCCGCGCGCGACAAACGCGTAACCGTTTTTGAGAACGGGACGCAACAGCCCGGATCGATCCTCGCCGGAGGCGATGCGGTCAATTCGCAAAACGTCCTCGATATGCGCATCCTCGATCCTAACGATCCTATCGTCCTCTACGTCGTCGAAGGCATAATTCTGCGGTTTTACCATAACGCGATACATGGACTCATCGGAAAAACCGACTTTTTTATATACGGGATACCCGTCGTCCGTCGCCGTCAGCGTGATGGTCTCGCAGCCCATTCGCTCCCGAAGAAACCGCAAGCGATCCTCCACGATCATCGTTCCCAAGCCCTTCCTTTGGTGGTCCTTCGATACGATGATATGCGCGAGCCACCCCGTCCCCAAAAAGGAAATGCCAGTCCCGATGCCCGCCACCGCGCCACCATTGTCGACTACGGCGACGCTATGGCAATTTTTCACGGTTAGATAATGCTCATGGATCGCGGAGATATCCCCCCACGTCGCGGGTTTTAAGGCGTTAAGTACGGCGACGTCGTCGCGCTCCAAATCGCGAATAATGTAGTGCCCCATTCGTTACCCCCCAGGCAAACGCGATCGGTATTCTTCGACCATTCCGCGATTGCGTCAATATCTTTCAACTATACTTTTTGTCGATAAACGCATCCCAAGCCCACTCAGCGTGCTTGCGGTACATCCGCGCGTGGCGCAGCAATTCTTGATTGCCGGTTCGCGTCCCCTCGCCCTCCGACCACTCGGCGATGGCGATGAGACGACGGGATAGACGCTCGACGACGGCCTCGAACGCATAGAGCCTTGCTGTATCGCCCGAGGCGTATTGAGCGAGAAAGTACCGAGTTCGCGAGATCATCGTCTTAACGGGAAACGGAGAGGTTTCCATATACTCGGCCGCGTCGCCGAACGGCATCAGCGGCACTATTCGATACGCCGCGTATGCGATATCCCACAGGCGAGACCCCGGAGTGCAGGTATCGAAGTCTATCAACCCAACAAGCCTTCTTCCCCGGTCGAACACCCAATTGTACGGGGCGAAGTCATTGTGGCATACGACTTCCTTCGGCTCGTCGGCGCCGAGAAGCCAGCCATCGTTTATCGGGACGAAATCCTCGGTCGCGTCGTGCCACTCCCGGAGCTTTCGCGCGCTTTCCAGCAGGAGCCTTTCGTTCAAGAGCCAACGTGGACTGTCGTGAACCACGTCGCCCTCGATAAAGGAGAGCGCGTGCTTACCGTCAACCACGCCGAACGACTCCGGAACCCAGCGTAACCCCTTCCCCCGCGTGTGTCGGAGCAACGCGTCGATATTCGGCGTCGCGCGATGCGTACCCTTGTATATCACGCCATCCCTCAGGGAGGGCGCGTTCATGTTACCGCCTGAAAGCGTTATCGTCGTTGGTTCCCCCATGCGCGACCCATTTCGCGATCGTCAGTTCGCCTTGCCGTTTCGATAGATGTCCCAAAGGAAGATCGAGCCCGCGCACGAAACGTTCAGCGAATTGACGTCGCCGGAGATGGGTATCCGGACGATGTAATCGCACAGTTGCTTAAGCGCGACGCTCATCCCCTTTGCCTCGTTACCCAGTATCAGCGAGATGGGCTTTTTAAGCGGATTCGTCAGCAGCGACGCCTCGCCGGTCGAGTCGGTTCCAACTATCGCCATTCCGTTTTTTTCCTTTTGCGCCTTTATCCATTCTTCCAGCTCGCCCATCGATTGGACGTTCGCGATCTGAGAGTGAAAGACGCTTCCCAAACTCGATCGAATGACCTTGGGATCGTAGAAGTCGATACCGTGGCCGACAATGAAAACGGCGTCGACGTTGAACGAATTCGCGGAGCGGATTATCGAACCGAAATTGCCGTTATCGCTCGGTCGGTCGAATATGAGGACGACCGGTTCCTCGGGAAGGACCAAATCCTTTATCGCCGTCGTTTTGACCTTAGCCGTCACGATGAGCTCGGTTGGCTCTTCCCTATCGCACAGTTTTTTATACAGCGCGTACGGCATCTCAATGATCTGCGCGCTTGAGTTCTTCTTGATGAGTTCCTTTGCCCAATCCGACAGCTTGGAGTAATCATGCGTGATGATGCGGCTAAGCTCGATCCGGGCGCTGACGGCCTGCTTGATCGACTCGATGCCCTCGATGAAAACCTCGTCCAGCTTTGCGCGCTTGTTGCGGTTGTTCTTCAGGGCCTCGACGATCTGGTACTCGTCGTTCTCGGTGGAAATTTTCTGCAGATTCATGAAGGGATTCTACCTGTCGACTCAAAAAAAGAAAAGGCACCCCTAACAAGGGGTGCCCCACAATCGTCCGTATCAGCGCTTGTTTATCAGTACTTGACCACCGCGTCGGTATCGGTCACGCCATACGTCGAATCGGCCTTCTCGATCGCGATGAGACTGGTCCCGGCGGCGTTAAAGAAAACGAAAGCGCCATGCCCCACATAGTCTACATTATCTTTAAGGAACGTCGGCAATTCAATGGTTTGCTTGATTATATTGGTCGAAGCGTCGTATAGGTTAAGCCGATTGTCACGGGCTACTTTATCGTCGTATCCGTTTTTGCTTATGGTCACGATCTGACCATTTTCCGTTGATACATTGCAAGCCTTGATCGCCGTTCCCGTTGACGTGCCCCCAAGCCATCCCGCCAGCTGGAGGTCACTGGCGACAGTCGACGAAGCGGTTAAAATGCACCCCGATTCGTTAATCAGATAATCCCCGTTTTCAGAGAACCAGAAATTTCCATGACTCCCGTATTCCGAAGTATGAGGCACCTTGCTTTTGAAGAACATAACATCACCGGAAGAATCCCATCGTTCCAATAAGCAAGGCGAAGTACTACCCTCTCCATAGTATACAGACAGGCTATTCGGTCGCAGCCTAAGCGCGCCACCGCCATATATTGTGTTATATCCACCGGAGCTATTGGGACTGGTATTCGCCAACTTCTGCGCTGTTGTGCTTAGATTTATGCATCGAAAGTATTCCCAACCGGTTGTCGCCGGCGATGTATAAATATGATCGCTCGTTATCGCGATTCCGCCAAT
>Ga0066602_10002037_pt1 | contig 12506 bp, 11 predicted proteins | sample Higcelweek5metaG_FD_59481 | JGI IMG/M metagenome (GOLD analysis project Ga0066602, IMG submission 59481) | Freshwater pond sediment microbial communities from the University of Edinburgh, under environmental carbon perturbations - High... | ecosystem: Environmental > Aquatic > Freshwater > Pond...
GTTGAGAAGAATTGATGAACTTGTCGCTAACAAGCGAAAACACTTCGATTGGTATGAAAAGGCTTTTTCATCATCGTCTCTGGTAACAATGGTTAAGGAAAAGAAAGATACTTTAGCAAACTATACATACCCATCAATCTGGTTGAGTGACAAGGTTTCTGTTCCGGCTCTTGAAATTGTTGCAAGATTAAAAGAGTTAAATGTACACTGCCGGCCTGCATTTCCCCAAATGAGTCTTTTCCCCGTTTATGTGAATGAAAAAAGGTTTGAAAACCCTGTCGTAAAAAAGTTTATGGAAAAGGGGATTGTTCTTCCAAGCGCTCATAATCTCGAGGAATCAGATGCTTATTTTGTTGCAGATAAAATCATTGAGATGATACAGGAGTAAATTGCAAGTCCCTGTGATCATGCAGGATGTTCACAGGGACTTGTATTCAATATCTTCCGTTTCAGTAAGTGAGATGATGTAATGATAGTCTATATAAAAAAAATGAAGCATTATATTGTGATGTAATGATATGATGTTCATTCTAACTTTTTTTTTATAATATTTTATTATGGTAGTATGATTATTTTTTTTTGTTATAGTTGTTTTTTTATATTGAATGAAAATGATTTTACGAAGATTTCTATGGGTTATCATCAATAAATACAAAACCACCCGAAGTGATGAATGAAACAAATGATCGAATTTCAAGATACTAACTTGTCAATCAAATTTGCTTTATTAGTGCTATATATACATAATGTCAGAGAATATTGATCGCAACATAACAATGTATTCTTTATACTCTGCTTAACTATTTCCTATAATTAATTATATGTGCTTCATTTCGCACAGATCCAGAAATAGCGAATAAGTAATGAACAGAAACGACGGTTATTGCGTTATATAATAACGACATTATTCTGTCAACACAAAAGGTCGATTATGATTGTATTACTAACAGGTGCAACAGGTTTTTTAGGCTCTCACATTTTATCAATGCTTCTTTCCGAAGATTATAATGTTGTAATATTAAAACGATTAAAATCTGACACATGGAGAATTAAAGAAGACATAACTAAATGTACAGTGTATGATTTTGATTATGATAAATTAGAATCAATTTTTGCACAGCATCACTTTGATCTTGTGATTCATTGTGCAACTTCGTATGGAAGATCACAAGATAATTTCTCGGATATTGTCAATACAAATATCCTTTTTCCCCTCTCGCTACTTGAAAATTGCAATAAATATAACGTACGTTTTTTTCTGAATTCAGATTCTTTTTTTTGTGAAAAAATGACATTTGATAAATTTTCCAGTAAAAGACGATACCTTCAGTACTACACGCTTTCTAAGCGACAGCTAACCGAATGGGGCTTCCTTTTGTCTAAAAACAGCAATGTTGCGTTTATTAATATCAAACTACAGCATATATATGGCGAGAAAGATAGTCAGTCAAAGTTTATTCCATTCTTGATAAAAAAATGCTTACAAAACAAGGATCCTATTGATCTGACCAATGGGAATTTCAAACGTGACTTTGTATATATTACTGATGTCGTAAATGGTTATCGAGCAATTATTAAGAATCTTAATAACATCGATTCAAACTATATTACATATGAGATCGGCAAAGGGAGATCAATTAAGATTCGCGATTTTGTCAATTTAATTCATCAAATTACACGATCGAATATTCAGTTGAGATTTGGCGCTGCAAAGAATCGAAATGTTGAAATCAAAACAGCAAAAGCTAATACAAGAGAAATGAAGAAAATAGGATGGTCGGCATTAATTAACGAACAAGAAGGTGTTCGTAGGTACTTAATGAATGAGTTTAACTTTAGTACAAGACTTGCGGATAGTAATAAATGATACTCTCGATTTGCATTCCTTCTTATAATCGATGTGATTCCCTTCTTATTCTTGTTAACTCCTTGCTGAGAACCAAACTAAACAATATTGAAGTTATAATACTTGACAACTGTTCAACAGATAAAACAGTAGAAAATCTTTCCAAAATTCATGACTCACGACTACAAGTTTATTGTAATGATAAAAATATTGGCGGTATAAACAACTCAATAAATGTCTTAAGCTATGGTGTTGGAGATTATATACTTTTTTGTCTCGACAAAGATTTTATCGAGACATCCCTAATCGATAGATTTTTTTCATTTTTGCAAGAATACGATACTATCGTTGCAGGAAATATTGCATTAAACCTAACCTCTGATAGAAAAAATGAGTTTTATGGAAAGGGGTTCGAATCTTTATCGAAGATAGCTTTTTGCTCCAGGCACCCAACTGGGTTGTTTTTTAAAAGATCAATGCTGATTGATTTGAATGTTAACGACATCCTGAAACAAAATAATATTTATTTTCATGGTTTTTTTTGGGATTTTATTCTGGCAGATTTTTGTATGCGAGGCGAAACTGCAATAATTAATTGGTCAGGACTAGCGACTGAAACAGCAACGACAGCCGCAAGAAAAACATCGTATTCTTATTCTCAAGCCAGTACAGATATTTTTTTCTTTCCACAGAACAGGTACAAAACATATACAAGTTATATACGCTATGCAAGAAAATTTCACTTAAGTCATCGAGACTTTTTTTTGTTAAGTAAAAGGATTATCTCTGATTTTTATAAAGTCATTCATAATGATGTATTGGTGTTCAAGAATGATGAAATATGCCGGCATTACGGAATATCCTCTAGAAATATTTCTGCATTCAAAATGCTTATTATAAATATTAAATACACATTACTACTTATTCATGACAACTCGTTGATATTCAATCCGGTAAATCTCAAATGCGTTATTACTATTCATACGGATGAATTAGTGAAGATGGCTAAAAACGGATGCCGTGCAATTAAACGTCTTATAAAAGAAACATGGAGTTAATACGATGAGCTCATTATTAACAATCGCAATTCCAACATATAACAGAGCAAGCTTTCTTGAGAACTCACTTTCCATATTGCGTAATGAAATTAGCGCAATTAATGAAGACATCGAATTAATTGTTTCTGATAATTGCTCAACCGATAATACAGAAGTAGTTACGAAAAACTACATCGACTCGGGGCTAAAGATACAATACATAAAAAACGATAGAAATCTCGGCATGGATGGTAATTTTCTACAATGCCTTAAATCAGCCCATGGAAAATATGTTTGGATACTTGGTGATGATGATTACATTCTAGATGGTAAATTGTCAGTAATTATTGATGCAATTAAAAATGACGTTGATTTTGGTCTTATTCACTTAAACCAGGCCGGTGTTAAAACCAGTGATAGACAGATATTTCAGGATCATGAGCTTTTCTTGGAATCCGTTGGTTTTTGGATTACATTTATAAGCGCTAATATAATTAATAGAAAACTGGTTGAAAAAGTCAACTGTGATAAATATTACGGAACAAACCTGATACTAGTACCTTTTTACTTAGCTGCCGCATGCAACGCAAAAAACAATTTGCTTGTCAATGATAAGATCATTGATGGCGGTAAAGATTTCAAGAATAATGGTGGATACAATCTTTTTAAGGTTTTCGTCCACTACTTTATCAGTATATTGCAGTGTAAGGATATGGGATATGAATTATCGAGTAAATTATTACTTATTGAGAAAAGAAATTTACTACTAAACTTTTTATGGTATTTTATAGAACGTTTTTTATATAAAAAGGAAAAAAGCAACTTTGACACATCGAGTGCTTGGCATTACCTAACAAGATATTACTGGTCATCGCCATATTATTATCGATTAATACTTTCACTATATATTAAGCAAATAACAAAGGTAATTAAAAAAAGAGCAAAAAAGATCTTGAGACGCGAACAAAAAGCATAATATATTGAGCATAGCTTCTTAGCTATCCAAGTAAAGGATAATACATGTCAATATTATCAAAAATAACAGCACGTATTAAAAAGCGGTTATTTAAACTCATCGATGTTGATTTTCCCCAATACAAACAAAGCGAATTGCTTAACAAGTTTCTTTATGTTGGAAAGAAAGCCGTTATTAAGTATCCATGGAAATGCGTTGCGGGAATGAATCAAATTTCACTTGGTGATAATTTCACTGCTAACACCGGTCTGTTCCTTGGCGCGTATGGCGAGAATTCCGAAGGGTGCGTAATTAACATAGGTAATAATGTCGTTATAAACTACGACTCCCAAATTACCGCGATTAACAAAATCGTAATAGGTGACGATGTGTTGACGGGTAGCCGTATATTTATCAGTGACCATTCACATGGCTCAATTCTTCCTGAAGAAAATTCAACCCCGCCCATCAATCGCCCCCTCTTCTCGAAAGGACCCGTTATAATAGGCAACCGTGTTTGGATTGGCTCGGGCGTCGCGATACTTCCCAACGTAACGATAGGCGATGAATGCATTATCGGCGCCAATTCTGTCGTCACGAAATCCTTTCCTGCCCGTTCCGTAATCGCAGGCAACCCTGCCCGTTTGATAAAGTCGCTATGAAATACTCGATACTTATACCCGCATATAATGGCGCTGATTACATATCATCGTGCATCGAATCGATAATAACGCAAGATTATGCTGATTATGAATTGATAATAAGTGACGATCACTCCACGGATAATACAAGCGCTGTAATCAAATCGTACAAAAACGACAAAATAACAATCCTTTCCCCGGAAAATAAAATGAGCATGGCGGAACATTGGGAATGGCTCCTATCCCATGCGAAAGGCGATTGGATTATATTTGTCGGACAGGATGACGGACTGCAACCGTACTTCTTTACTCTAGCGGATACGCTCACCAAAAGCGCTGAAAAAAAGCGTATCAACGCGATAATGTCGCGACGCGCTTATTTCTTTTGGCCAGGATGCGAAAAGACGTACGGAGATATTGCCGTAAAGTTTTCAGGAACGCATTCCATCAAGACTAAAAGATTCAAAATTGAGCTATTCAGAACATTGACGGGAATGCAAACATATTTTGATTTACCGGAAATGTACACAACTTCCTTGTTTAGCCGCAGACTGCTTCTTAAGGCAAAAACGCTTCAACAAGGCGCCGTATTCACAACGCATCCGCAGGACGCGAACCTCGCAGCAATTGCCTGCAGTATCGAGCAAAAGTTTCTGTACTCCGACATGCCCCTTGGGTGGGTTGGATCGTCGCCAAAAAGCGCAGGACTTGCAGTAGTAGCGAACTACGATAAACTGCCAGAGCATCGAAAAGACTATCTTGATAAAATAAAAAACAGCAATCTCAGGTATTCGGATAAAAACGGAAGCTTTGAGTTCGCGTCATTGGTACTCTACTTCTGGAACGCAATTGAATCGACTTCAAGACTTCGAAGCTTTTTCTTCAACTTTATACTTCAAAGAAAATTCACTAGGCGAATGGTTTATTCCGCAGCAATGGAAGAAGTCAAAAAGAGAGGATCGGGATGCTATGGCAAGGACGACGATTTCAGCGAGATACTTCGATTGAATTTATTTACTCTCCAAGAGATAGAAAAGATCCGCAATTTATCGTATCTAAAAAAAATTACCGCCACTGAATGCGTTTCCAATAAAGTAGCAAAAATCCTGAATAACATTAAAGGATTCTTGCAAAAAACCTCCCCGGAAAGAATATCTATTACCATTAAACAATCCGATAATCAGAATCTCACCTTAATAAAGGCCTCTGAAATAGTAAAACAAGCACTAGACCAGGTTAATCTCGTTTGATCACACATAAGGACGAAGCAGATGTTCGACATTCCCGTACTATTCATCATTTTTAACCGCCTTTCCACGACCAAGCAGGTTTTCGAGCAAATCAGAAACGCTAAACCTAAGTATCTGTTTATCGCAGCTGACGGCCCGCGCAAGAACAAGAAAGGCGAAGCTGAAAAGTGCGATGAAGTCAGGAACTTCGTTCTTGAATCAATCGATTGGGATTGCGAGGTAAAAACTCTCTTTCGCACCGAAAATCTGGGATGCAAGACCGCGGTGTCAGGCGCAATCAAGTGGTATTTTTCGCAAGTCGATATGGGTATCGTCCTGGAGGATGATTGCCTGCCAAGCGCCTCGTTTTTTGGTTATTGCAAAACACTGCTTATAGCCCACAAAGATGATCCCTCGATCGGAATGATATCCGGGCATAACTATTTTGGAAAGACAAACGTCGGTAAAGTGGACTACTCGCTTATTACTACGTGTGGCGTATGGGGATGGGCAAGCTGGAAACGCGTACTTAAAAACTATGACGAAAACTACAGCACTTTGACCGATCATAAACGCGAAGAAGTCAAGACTATATGCATCAATAAGAAGACTGAAAGTAACTTGATTAAAAACGCCTTTCTTGCGGCAACGAACGAGATTAATACCTGGGATTATCAATTCTGCGAATACTTGATTGTAAATGGCATGTACACGATCATGCCGTCGATTAACCTGATTCGAAACATCGGTTTTATCTCTGATTCAACCCATACGGGTACGGCTCCATATTGGTATAAGGATGCTTCGTACAATTACACCAAAGAACTGCGGATTAATCATAATAAACCTGACAGGGATTTATCAAAACGAATCGAATTGTTTCATCTACCGCGTAAAAAAGGATTAAAAAAAACATGCAAGAGATTCTTGAAGCGACATGTACAAAGGATAATCAAGCGACTTGATCAGAGTAAAATCAATCGAATTCGGTACATTGACGGTAGAATTGGTGAAAGAAAAAGATACGAGTATTACGCGAAAAAATTAAGATCAATAGGAAAGAACGTCAAAATTGATACAGGTGTTTTTATGTATGGCATGGAATACATATCGATAAATGACAATACCCATATCGACAAAAACTGCATAATCATTGGCGCGCCATCTGATCTTGACCTCTCACAGAGGATTATTAAGCGGCATGAAAATGATACCGACTTGATAGAGAAAGGAGAAGTATACATTGGAAAAGACTGCCATATCTCCCAGAACACGATGATATATGGTTATGAAGGTGTATACATCGGCAATAACTGCGTCATGAGCGCCGGAGCTAAAATATACTCACTGACGAGCATGCCCTCCAATCCCTTCAATGAGTCACAAGTAATCTCGATCGTTCCCTATAGCGGTGATTCACCAACTCTGTTGGGAAAAGTCGTTCTCGGGGAAAATGTATGGCTCGGCATCGATACCGTCGTATCCCCTGGAGTTACAATCGGGAAAAACTCCTTCGTTCGTTCAAATTCATTTGTCATGAAATCTTTTACTGAGAATTCTTATATCGCAGGCGATCCTGCGGAATTCAAGCGCAACAGGTTTAAAGTTGAGGTACTAAAATGATTGAGAATATTGAGCATGATGGTAGAACACTTGCGATCATAATTCGTCATTCGTATTCAAAACCAGGAATTACTTTTTGCACGCCGGATGATTTTTCGCAGCAACTTGCGTATATGAACCATCCAAAAGGAAAGATCATTCAGCCGCATGTACATAATGTAGTTAAGCGCGAAGTTCTTTATACCAAAGAAGTTCTTGTGATTAAGAGCGGAAAGGTCAGAACCGACTTCTATACGGATGCACAGGATTTCATCACTTCGGTAACACTCGAAACAGGTGACGTTATTTTGCTCGCTTCGGGAGGTCATGGCTTCGAGATCCTTGAAGATACGGAGATGTTTGAGATTAAGCAAGGTCCATATGCGGGAGAAAACGACAAAACTCGTTTTGATCCAAAAAAGGAAAATTAAATGAGAGACTTTATTCCGGTTTGCGAGCCACTTCTCGAAGGAAACGAGCTAAAATACGTTACCGACGCGGTAACGACGGGTTGGATTTCATCTTCCGGTAAATACGTTACAGAATTCGAAAATGCTTTCGCTGCTTACTGTGGCGCAAAATACGCCGTTGCGGTCTGCAACGGGACCGTAGCGCTTCACCTCATGCTCGTCGCGGCAGGCATAGGCAATGGTGACGAAATAATAATCCCCAGTTTTACGATGGCCGCTTCGGCTTTCGCCGTGTGCTACACCGGCGCGAAACCAGTTTTCGTTGACGCCGATAAAGACACATGGAATATCGATGTCTCTAAAATTGAGGAAAAGATTACCGGAAAAACAAAGGCAATTATGCCAGTACATATTTTCGGGAATCCCTGCAACCTAAAGGAAATAAGACGTATAGCCCAAAAGCATGATTTGCTTATTTTGGACGACTCAGCCGAGGCGCACGGAGCCGAATATGAAGGAGTCAAGACGGGACTGCTCGCCGACATTACGTCATTCAGTTTCTTTGCCAATAAAAACCTCACGACTGGTGAGGGTGGCATGGTAGTCACGGATCGAAAGGATTACTATGATCGATTGCGCTATTTTAAAAACGTTTGCTTTCCGCTGGACTCGCCGAGGGTATACGAACATGCGGATATAGGGTTTAACTACCGCATGTCGAACATACACGCCGCGATCGGCCTTGCACAGGTTGAGCGTGCCGATGATTATCGAGATATGCGAATCAGAAACAATAAGCTTTATAAAAAATATCTCTCAAACACATCCGGAATTATATTTCAGAAAGATGAACCCAATTCGCTTAATGTGAACTGGATGAATGCTGTGCTGATTGATCCGAATAAGTTTGGCAGCAGTAAAGAAGGTATCATTGCTCATCTTAAGTCAAATGGTATCGAGACGCGGTTGCTTTTTACCGGGATGCATAAGCAAGAATCGTTGAATAAGTACGGTTGTGATTGCTCGGGGAGCTATCCGGTTTGCGAAAACCTTACTGCTAATGGTTTTTATTTACCCTCAGGATCCAATCTTTGCGAAGATGAGATCAGGTTTATTTGCGAGAAGCTTATTGAGGCCGGAGCAAGGCATTTATGAAAATCGGCATCTATACAGGAAACACCATACCAACCGGTGGCGGCGCGTATACGCTTATCGAAACCATAAAGAAAGATATTGAAAAGACCAATAGCAAGCATGCGATCAGTTTCCTGTATGAGAGCAAAAGAAAAAAGCATGATCAAGAAATCGATGGCATAACATATCGCAATGTATACAACCCAAAGAACCGATCCGTAATCTTTAGGTGCATTCGAAAAATTCGAGGTCTAATTGGGTTGGTAACCCCCTGCCCTTCATTGCTTGATTCCATACTTCGATCGGAGAAGTACGATTTTTTATGGATACTGGGACCATATGACATTGATGTTACGATTCCATATGCCTTCACCGTATGGGATCTCGGGCATCGAACACAACCAGCCTTTCCCGAAGTAAGTGTACATGGTTGGTCATGGGACTCGCGGGAAGAAACGTACAAAAAAATGCTTTATAAGGCAACGTACGTCATTACTGGAAATGAGACAGGAAAAAAGGAAATTCTTGACAACTATCCCATGAATCCCGAGAAGATAAAAATAATTCCCTTTCCTGTTCCTGCATTCTGCTATGATCACACTGATATACCAAGCAATTTGGATGGGATTAAGGAACCTTTCGTTTTTTATCCGGCACAGTTTTGGGCACATAAGAACCATATCGCGATAGTCGAGGCGATCGCATTGCTTCGAGCGAAGTACAATACTGATATATATTGCTATTTCGTCGGTTCAGATAAAGGAAACGGAAGATACATCGAGAGTGAAATCCGGAAAAACCGTGTTGACGATCTTGTGTTCAATTTGGGTTTTGTTGAGATATCGGAATTAAAGTACTTATATTCACGAGCGCTAGCAATGACGTTTATGTCGTTGCTAGGGCCAAACAACCTCCCGCCTCTGGAAGCAGCAGCATTCGGCTGTCCGCTCATCATATCCGATTTGCCTGGTCATCTTGAGCAAATGGAAGGTGCCGCATTGCCGGTTAATGCGACCAATCCTGAATCTATCGCAGAGGCAATACTCCGTATCCTTACGGATTCCATATTCAGAGATGAGTTAGTCATAAAAGAAAAGAAACTCGCACAAAAATACAAAAACTATTCTTACTTTGACGAAATGTCTACCGTTTTTGACTCATTCAGCTTGCTTAAAAAAACCTGGGGACAAACCTCAGAAAATAGGATTGAATAAAATGGAAAACACAAAGCAGAATTATGCGCTAAACACTCGTGCACTGGTTACTGGCGGCGCTGGTTTCCTGGGAAGTCATCTATGCGAAAGGTTAATCAAGGAAAAATACGACGTTATTTGTCTTGATAATTTTTTTACCGGTCAGAAAAAAAACGTAGCGCATCTGATAGGTAATCCATATTTTGAGCTGGTACGGCATGACGTAACATTTCCGTATTATGTTGAGGTCGATCAGATTTTTAACCTTGCATGTCCCGCGAGTCCCCCTCACTATCAGTATGATCCAGTTCAAACGACGAAAACAAGCGTACACGGCGCAATTAATATGCTCGGACTTGCGAAGCGGACAAAGGCGCGAATTCTTCAAGCATCGACTAGCGAGGTATACGGTGATCCTGCGATACATCCGCAAGTCGAGTCATACTGGGGGAACGTAAACCCGATTGGGATTCGATCCTGTTATGATGAAGGTAAACGTTGCGCAGAAACGCTTTTCTTTGATTATTACCGGCAAAACAACGTTGAAATAAAAGTCGTTCGTATCTTTAATACCTATGGTCCCAGGATGCATCCGAACGATGGACGGGTCGTTAGCAACTTCATAATGCAAGCCCTTCGAGGTAAGGATATAACGATATACGGAGACGGTCAGCAAACACGATCCTTTTGCTACGTCGATGACTTGATCGATGCCTTTATGCTTATGATGAAGACTCCTACGGACTTTACCGGTCCTGTAAATATCGGCAATCCGGGTGAGTTCACCATGCTTGAACTTGCGGAAAAGATTATTCAGATAGTTGGTGGATCATCAAAACTCGTTTTCCAACCCTTGCCCTCTGATGATCCAAAACAACGAAAACCTGATATCACGCTTGCTAAAAGCGAACTTGGATGGGAACCAAAAATCAACCTTATTGATGGATTAAAACCTACAATTGAGTACTTTCGCCAGTTTATTTAAGAGAATGGAATAGCAATCATTATTTATTGTTTTCGCGCACATGCAAGGAGTTACACTCATGAAGAAAGCACTAATTACCGGCGTCACCGGACAAGATGGCGCGTATCTTTCCGAATTTCTTTTGAAGAAAGGCTACGAAGTTCATGGAATAAAACGCCGCTCTTCAAGCTTTAATACCGAACGTATAGACCATTTGTATCAGGATCCGCACGTAACCGGCAAGCGGTTTATCCTGCATTACGGCGATCTTACCGACACGTCGAACCTTGTGCGCATCATTCAGGAAGTGCAACCGGACGAAATATACAACCTCGGAGCGCAAAGTCACGTTCAAGTATCGTTTGAGGTTCCCGAATACACCGCCGACACCGACGGCATGGGCACGCTGAGACTGCTCGAGGCGCTTCGCATCCTCGGCATGGAAAAAAAGGTCAAGTTTTACCAAGCGTCGACAAGCGAGCTTTTTGGAAAGGTTCAGGAAGTTCCGCAGCGCGAGACCACCCCATTCTACCCTCGTAGTCCCTACGCCGTGGCGAAACTCTATGCGTACTGGATTGTCGTAAACTATCGCGAATCCTATGGCATGTACGCGTGTAACGGAATTCTTTTTAACCACGAAAGCCCGATTCGAGGCGAAACCTTCGTAACGCGCAAGGTGACGCGCGCGGCCGCTAGAATCAAGCTAGGCCTTCAGGACAAGCTCTTCATGGGCAATATTGACTCGAAACGCGACTGGGGCTATGCCGGTGATTATGTCGAACTTATGTGGTTAATGATGCAGCAAGAGAAGCCGGATGATTTTGTTATGGCGACAGGAGTTACCACAACGGTTCGTGATTTCATTACGATGGCATTCAAAGAAGCCGGCATTGAGATCGAGTGGAAAGGATCCGGCGTCGATGAAAAGGGTTGCGAAAAAGGATCCGGTAGAGTGTTGGTCGAAATTGATCCCCGCTATTTCAGACCCGCAGAAGTCGAATTATTGATCGGAGATCCCTCAAAGGCCATGACTAAACTCGGATGGAAACCACGGGTTCAACTTCCGGAACTTGTATCCATGATGGTGAAGAACGATATAAAACTTGCGGAAAAAGAAATACACCTTAAAAACGGTGGATATGCCGTAAAGAATTATTATGAATAAGAACTCAAAGATATACGTCGCGGGACATCGCGGGCTCGTGGGAAGCGCCATCATGCGTCGTCTTGCGGTCGCGGGATATGAGAACATCATAGTCCGAACACACGATGAGCTAAACCTGATAGATCAGAAAGTGGTTGATGCTTTCTTTTTAAATGAAAGTCCTGAATATGTCTTTCTGGCTGCCGCAAAGGTCGGGGGAATTGGGGCAAATTCAACATATCCCGCTGACTTTATTTATCAGAACATGATGATTGGTTTTAATATCGTCAATGCCGCTCATCGACATGGCGTCAAAAAGCTCCTTAATCTCGGCTCGTCATGCATCTATCC
>Ga0066602_10002045_pt1 | contig 12462 bp, 6 predicted proteins | sample Higcelweek5metaG_FD_59481 | JGI IMG/M metagenome (GOLD analysis project Ga0066602, IMG submission 59481) | Freshwater pond sediment microbial communities from the University of Edinburgh, under environmental carbon perturbations - High... | ecosystem: Environmental > Aquatic > Freshwater > Pond...
AGATCAAAAAATGTTGGCTCATCTATCCACTCTGCTGCGCACAGTGCGGTCAACTCTCCAAAACTGTGTCCACATGTTGCATGTGGTCTTATGCCAAATTCCATGAGGATCTTTGCCATGGCAAGGCTCACCGCGCCAATTGCAGGTTGTGCAATCTCTGTGCTTCTCAATTTCTCTTCAGAGAGTTTTGCATCCTGAGCATATAGCGGTGGAGGAAAGAGATACTCTTTTAACAGATCTGAATTTGAGTCTGATCCTGAAACTTGCTCTGAAGTGGAATCTGAATTTATCTCTGAAGCTCCAGATTTGCATGACTTTGCAAAGCAGCTGCATGCAAGTTCAAAGATCTTCAAAGCCTCAGGAAAGATGGAGATCAGCTCTCTGCCCATCCCTGTATATTGGCTCCCCTGTCCTGGAAATAGAAAACCGATCTCTCCTCTTCTCTCTCCAGAGCCGTAAAATATCCCTAAGTTTTTTTCTGATATCTTCTTTCCGTCTGATCTCTCCTTCTCTTCTGATCTCTTCTGCCTTGAACTGCTGAGATCTACAGAGTCAAAGAAACTCACTTCCTCCAGCTCCTTGAGCGCCTCTTCTGCCTTTGCACCAGGATCATCATCTTCAGTGATTACGATCAGGACTCTGTATTGATCAGAAGCCTGAAATCTCTCTCTTGAAACAGATGTGAGCCAGGCAAGCAGTTCAGCCTTTTCCTGGGAATCCCACCCTGTGCATGAATTTACACTCTCTTGGAACTCTCTTATATCCTGTTTCAGCCTCTCCTTTGTATCTGAAGAGAATGCAGCAATCTGGACAGTGCCATCCCATGAGACATGCTCTTTTGTTCCGCTGTACTCCTCAAGAACCAGATGAAAATTGCTGCCACCAAACCCGAAGGCACTTACACCGGATCGTCTGGGGTGACCTTCTGGTTTAACCCAGGGTTTTGAGATGTGGTTAAGATAAAAATGGGAGCTTGTGATATCAATCTCAGGGTCAGGAGCCTGAGCCTTCAGAGTAGGGGGGATCACCTTGTGGTGAAGACTTAGGACAGCCTTGATAAGGCCAGCTGCTCCAGCTGCTGCTTTGGCATGGCCAATCATGGATTTGACAGAGCCAACAGCAGTGCGGTTTTTTTCTGAACCACTGCAAGGGAACAGAGACTTCAGTGCAGTGAGTTCAATCTTATCCCCAACCCTTGTCCCTGTTCCGTGAGCCTCAAAGAGTTCAACCGTACCAGGGTCGATTTGAGCATCACCATAAGCTGCCTTTAGTGCCCGTAACTGTCCACCTGCATCAGGTGCGTATATTCCACCTGTTTTGCCGTCACTTGAGGTTCCTATTCCTCTTATCACAGCATAAATTCTGTCATTATCTTGCTTTGCATCCTCAAGCCGTTTGAGAACAACCATACCAATCCCTTCACCAAGAACTGTACCATCTGCATCTTTTGAAAATGGTCTGGCATCGCTTGTGTGGGAGAGAACACCTGTTTTGGAGAAGCACATATGCATGAATATATCGTTGAGCGTATCAACACCGCCGCTGACAGAGAGATCAGCTCTTCCTGAAGTAAGCTCCAGGCAGGCTGTGTGGATAGCACTGAGCGAACTTGCACATGCTGCATCTACAACACTGTTTGTGCCGCCAAGATTGAGGCGGTTGGCAATTCTGCCTGCAACCACATTGCCAAGAAGTCCTGGAAATGAGTTCTCCTGCCACTTTGGAAAGCTGTCAGAGATTCTCTGAATGATCTCTTCATGTTTTTCGCCTGTTACTCCACACTCATGAAGTGCTCTTTTCCATATAGGGTGGTATAGACGGGCACCAAGTGGAATCACAAGCTCCTGAGTTCCAGTAACACCAAGAATCACACTGGTTCTGCTGTGGTCTGCCTCTGGAACGGCTGGATAGCCTGCATCCTCAAGTGCCATTTCAGCCACCATCAGCCCCAGAAGCTGGGATGTGTCTGTTGCTTCAAGATTTTTTGGAGGAAAGCCGTACCTTGCAGGATCAAAGCTGATCTTCGGGATAAAACCACCTCTTTTGCAGTATGTGTGGTCAGGAGTTTCCAGATTTTTGTCAAAGTAGTCCCTTAATGACCAGTGGCTCTCCTCAGGAATTTCAGTAATGGCATCTTTGCCATTGAAAATAAGACTCCAGTAAGCTTTGAGTCCATTTGATTCTGGAAAAACAGCCCCCATACCAATTATGGCTATAGAATGGTCTTGTGACAACATATCCCCCCATATTCTGTTGAACGCTTTAATTTCAACCACTATCTGCGTTGTGTTGTAAAACGTCTGTTGCGATAGCAAAGAGAATATATTGATAAGCCTGTTTTGTATATGGAGAGAGCCCTGCTTTGACAAAAATTTTACACTATTTTGATAAAAAAACTCAAATTCAAAGGATCAAGATATTTTAAATGCTGTCACTTTCATCTGAAGAGGGACTGGAAAATGGAGTTTGAAAAGTTGATTGATGCGTTGGCAGAACCAGACCCTCTCAGGGAAGTTTATTGTTGACATCCATTTGCCGTGCGGCTATAGATCCCCAAGATTAAGGTGCTCAGCAGATTTAAGCGAGTCCAAAGTGGTCGACTCTTTTTAAAGTTAAAGTATTGAATGTAATGTCGTGTCGTGTCTGATTCAGATCCATCAAACTTTAACCGGAGATAGTTGCTTATGGCTAAAAGTGATGTTGTCATGCCTGGATATTATATGCGTATTACCGGCATATGCATCATGGTATCTCTTCTTCTGCTCTTCTCTACTCCTCCTCCTCTCTCTGCAACGGAGTACTCCCTTGATGATCTCTACAGTGTTGCTCTTAAGCGATCCGAAAAGATAAAACTCTCTGAAGAGGAGCTGCTTATCTCAAAGCTGAACAGTGATAGAGCCTTGTCAGTACTCATCCCCACTCTTTCCACCTTTGGCAGTTATACCCAATACACAGAAGATAAAAAGAGCAATACGGGTTCAATACTTCAACCTGATTACAATGACTCCTGGGGTGTCAGATTAGAGAAGAGCCTTTCGGTAAGCGGTAGGGAGTTCACGGCACTTGGGCAGGCAATGGATAATATCGAAAAAAATAGATATGACCTTATGACAGTAAAGGAGGAGTATCTTGCAGGTGTCAGTGAAGCTTTTTACAGTGTACTCCAGGCAAGGGAGGCTGTTCAGATTGCAGATAGCAATCTTGAACGTTTGCAAAAATACCAGGAGGCTGCTCAGAAGAGACTTGATATCGGAGATGCGACAAAAACAGCCTTGCTGCGTGCTCAAGGCGAGGTGTCTGGTGCACTCTCTGACCAGATACAGGCTAACAACAAGCTTGCTGTTACAAGGATTGTTCTTGCCAGAATAGTTGGGATTGATAATGATTTCAATCTTAAGGAGCCTGAGAGTATGGAGAGTGAGGTATCATCTCTTCCCCAACTTCAGGAGATTGCAAAAAAAAACAGATATGAGCTTAAGAGTCTTGAATCCCAACGGAAGATGGCAGAAAAGCAGATAGAGTACAGGAGAGGGGCATTGTGGCCTACTGCTACGTTTATCACCACTTACAGCAGATTGAACCAGGAGCCCAGATCAGCCTCTGGCTATAATGATGAGGCGATCTCTGCCGGTCTCTCCTTGAACTTCCCACTCTATGATGGCGGTTTAAGAAAAGTTGATATAAGGGAGGCTCAAGCCCAGAAACGTCAGATTGATCTTATATATAGTGATCAGGAGAAGATAATAGAGGTGGAGGTGGAAAACAGCTGGCTTGATGTCAGCGCTCAGAAGAGTGTGATAAAATATCTTGAGGATCAACTTCTTTTTGCAACTAGTAACTACTATGCAGTTTCAAAACAGTTTGAATTTGGTCTTTCTGACAGCATTGATATCATTGATGCGAATAATCTGCTCTTAACATCTCAACTGAAACTATCTGATGCAAAATACAATTATCAGCTATCACTGTTAAAGCTTAAAAGGGCTATTGGTGCTTTACTTAAGGAGGTGGAGAAGAACTCTTGATGCTTTACTCAACTTTCTTATCCATTACTTACCAGCACAACACTTTTTGGAGAGCAGCTATCAATGCAGAAAAAAATATTTTTTAAAAGATGCTCTATTTTTTTTTTACTGTTCAGGAATGTCAATCCAACAATAATTGCAGCAAAGCTGCTTATGTTCTGCCTTTTGTTCGCCTCTGTTTCAGGCTGCAAAGAGGAGAAACAAGGGGCACATGCGCAATCTAAACCCAGAGAGAAGATACTCAACATAAAGGTTCAACCAGTTCAAAAACAGAAGTTGCGCCCTTTTATCAGAACTCACGGAAGTCTGAACGCTTTTGATGAGGTGACTGTGAGCAGCGAAGTTGACGGTATCTTAAAAGCTGTTGCTGTTGAAGAGGGTAGGGCTGTGAGTAGAGGCATGCTGCTTGCTACCATCAATCAGAGCGATTACAGGCTGGAGGTTCAACAGGCTGAAGCTGTACTTAAACAGACAAAAGCCACCTTTCAGAATGCAACCATTGATTACAGGCGCAAAAGTGCGCTTTTCAAGGAGGAGCTGCTGACCAACCAGCAGTTTGATGATGCTGCCACTAAATTATCGTTTGCCGAAGCAGATGTTGACAGAGCCAGGGCCGCTCTTGACCTGGCTAAAGAGAGGCTTGCCAAGACTGCCATCTGCTCTCCGCTTACAGGTGTGATCAAAGAGAAAAAGATCTCAGCAGGCAGTTATGTGAAGAGCGCCACCCCCCTTTTCACCATAATTCAGATAGATCCACTTAAACTCTTTTTTACTGTGACTGAAAAAGAGATCGGCAGGATAGAACAGGGGCAGGATATAAGTTTTACAGTTGACAGTTTTCCTGATCAGCAATTTACAGGAGAGGTAAAGACCATATATCCCAACCTTGAAGAGTCCACCCGCACCCTGAAAGTGGATGCTGCTGTTGCCAACAGTAAAGGGGTTTTAAAACCTGGGCTTTTTGCAAATGTCGTTTTATATACCGGCAGCCCAAAGGAGATCCTGCTTGTCCCTGCCATATCAATTCTATACGATGATTCAAAGACCACTCTCTTTATCCTTGAGGGGGAGTCAGTAACAGCGCGGGAGGTATTATCAGGTGCCCAATATGGTGATCTGATGGAGATCACAAAGGGGGTTATGGAAAAAGAGCTGGTTGTAATTGCAGGGCAGCAGAATCTTTCTGAAGGGGTAAAAGTTCATGTGGATCGCTGATACTTCAATAAGGCGGCCAGTGATGGCAACAATGTTCATTCTTGCCTTAGTGGTAATGGGGGTGATCTGCTATCCTGAAATAGGTGTTGATCTCTTCCCGAAAGTAGATTATCCAATTGTCAATATCTCCACTGCATTAAAAGGGGCCAGTCCTGAGATCATGGATATTGACGTTACAGATAAGATCGAAGAGGCAGTAAGCTCTATCAATGGAGTAAAGTCAATAAGTTCTGCAAGTACAGAAGGCAACTCCACGGTAACTGTGGAATTTTTTCTTGAGCGAAATATTGATCTTGCTGCCCAGGATATAAGGGAGAAGGTTGCTGGCGTCATATCCAGGTTGCCAGAGGAGATAAGTGATCCTGTGATCGCAAAGGTTGACCCTGATGCAAGCCCTGTTCTCTGGATTAACCTCTCTGGAGAGAAATCGATTCGTGAACTCTCCATCTATGCAGATGAGGTTCTCAAAGAGCAGATACAGAAGATAGAGGGGGTAGGTGCAATAAATATGGGTGGATTGCGCCAGCGGCAGATCAGGATCTGGCTTGATGCTCAGAAGCTTGTAGCTTATCAGATTGCTGCCAATGATGTATCAGAAGCTCTTAAACGCCAGAATCTGGAGCTGCCTGCCGGAAGAATCGAGAGCCAGTCAATGGAATATGCTATAAAAGTCAATGGCGAAATAGCCAGCATACCAGAGTTCAACGATATCATAATAGCATACTATAAAGGCTCCCCAATACGGATCAGAGATGTTGGCAGAGCTGAAGATGGCATGGCAGAAAAAAGATCTCTCTCCCGCTTCAACGGAGTTCCTGCTGTTGGCATGGGTATTCAGAAGCAGTCTGGAAGCAATACTGTTGAGATTATCGACCGGATCAAAAGAGAGTTGCCCAAAATAAAGGATACTCTGCCCCCTGGCATGACCATAAACATCGCCTTTGATCAATCCACCTTTATTAAAAAATCCATTCAAGAGGTGCAGTTTCACCTGATTCTTGGAAGTCTATTTGCAGTGCTTGTAGTGTTCATCTTTTTAAGAAATCTGCGAACAACTCTGATAACATCTGTGGCTCTGCCAATCTCCATTATTTCAACTTTTGCTCTGATCAAAGTATTTGACTTTACCTTCAACAACATGACCATGCTTGCGCTCTCCCTCTCTGTTGGGCTTCTGATTGATGATGCCATAATTGTCATTGAGAATATCTACAGACATATTGAAGAGGGGATGTCACCGCAACAAGCTGCAAGCTTTGCCACAGAAGAGATCGGAATGGCGGTCATGGCAACCACTTTTGCTGTTGTGGCGATCTTTCTGCCAGTGGCTTTTATGGAGGGAATCATGGGTCGGTTTTTTCTCCAATTTGCCCTGACTGTTGTGTTTGCGGTAATGATCTCCATGATAGTCTCATTTACCCTGACACCCATGATGGCATCAATCTTTCTGAAAGATATCTCAACACATAAGAGCAAGATTGGCTTTTTTGATTCACTGTTTGAAGGTGGATATAAGATAGTTGAAGATATTTACAGGATTTTTCTCAACTTCTCCTTGAGATTCAGAATAACAGTCTTAGTTATCGCAGCCATTATCTTTACATCAAGCCTATATATAGCCAAACAGCTTGGCAAAGAGTTCATTCCCACAGAGGATCAGGGGCAGTTCATTGTTCGGTTGGAAGCGCCCACTGGCTACTCACTTGGTGCATCAGACAATCTCTCAAAGGAGGTTGAAGCTATTGCAAGGTCTCTTCCTGAAATCAAGTCAGTCTATTATATAGCAGGTTCTGGACAGAGTGGCGTTAATAACTCAAGAATGATGATAACCTTGAAACCCAAAGGAGACCGGAAAAAATCACAGGAAGAGATCAAGGGTGAGATAAGAAAAAGATCAAGGAGCATCCCGGGATTAAAGGTGACAGCAGAAGATGTCTCTCTTGTGGGTCGTGGTCAACGTTCTGTCCCTATTCAGTACAGTATCAGGGGGCGAGATCTTGAGAATCTTAAAAAATATACAGAGCAGATTGTCTCTGAGTTCTCAAAACTTCCAGGCATTGTTGATGTTGATACATCACTTGAAGAGGGAAAGCCTGAGTTGCAGGTTATTATAGACAGAGATAAGGCAGCTGATCTTGGCGTTGATGTTGCTGGCATTGCAGAGGCTATAAATCTTCTTGTCAGCGGAGAGGTGGATGTCACCCGCTTCAAGGATCAATCCAGAGGTAAGAGATATGATGTGCGTGTAAGGCTCAATTCAGAGGACAGAGCAGACCCCACAGATATTGGCAGGCTCTATGTGCGTGCAAAAGATCAGAATCTTGTTGAGATCTCAAATATTGTCAAGATCAGAGCTGGTGGCGGTCCAAGTCAGATTAACCGTGTTGACAGACAAAGGGCAATCAGTATCTTTGCCAACCTGGATGGAAAACCTCTTGGAAAGGCTGTTGAAGAGCTTAATGCCATTTCAGACAGAGTGCTCACACCTGATTTCTCTCCAAAATATAAGGGGATGGCTGAGACCATGAGTGAATCTTTTCAATCTCTTCTGTTTGCCCTTTTCCTTGGCATTGTGATGGCATATATGGTACTGGCTGCCCAGTTTGAGAGTTTTACCCATCCATTTATTGTTCTGCTCTCCATGCCTCTCTCTTTTATCGGTGCTTTTGGAGGGCTCTACCTGATGGGTATGACCCTGAACATCTTCAGCTTTATCGGTCTCATCCTTCTGATGGGGCTTGTAAAAAAGAATGCAATTCTGATAGTTGATTACACCAACACTCTAAGATCTGGCGGTATGTCCAGGCGGGAAGCGCTGCTCAAAGCCTGCCCGATCCGGATGAGGCCGATTCTGATGACTACAATGGCAATGGTGTTTGGCATGCTGCCCATTGCTTTCGGACTTGGAGAGGGTTCTGAAACCCGTGCACCCATGGGCATAGGGGTTATCGGCGGGCTTCTCACCTCTCTTTTTCTAACGCTTGTTGTGGTTCCTGCTGCATACGATCTGCTTGATGATGCAAAAGAGTGGATGGCAAGAAGAGTCAATCCCTCCTTTAAATCAACTCCATAAGCTTGCAGATCTCAAGAGGTCTGAAACTTCCAGCACCGTTCGGAAGAGCAACTCCCTGGCTTCTGAGCCACCCAGCCCTTGAGCAGATGGAGGCTCCAAAGAGAAGGTTGAGGGCAATCTCTGCAACTTTCCGATTCTCGCTCTTCTCCAGAAATGTCCCCTTAACCCACTGATTGAATGCGCCAATGGCAGGGCCGCACCAGATCTGGTAATCCATTATCCGCTGCGGGTCACCGGTAATTGACCACCTTGAGGAGAGGCCAAGGTAGGAGCGGAATACAAGAGCCATCTTATGGCGGGGATCAGCCTCTGCCCGTTCAACCTCTTTTATGTTCCTGGTCTGAAAAAAGGCTCTGGTCTCCTCCCACTTCTGGTTGAAATCTGCTTGAAGGTATCTCTGTTCAATCTCCTGTTTCAGCTTCTCAGGCAGATCTTCAAACCGTTCATAGTTTTTGTAGATCTGATAGAGCTTCTCAGCCCTTACAGGAAACATGGTTCCCCGTTTCAACACCTGAACCCTTGCTCCGATCTCAAACATGTCAGCAGAAGGTGCCATGGCAACATCAGCCTGCTCTGCCTGGGCAAGAAGAAGTTTCACCCCGTCTGATGTTCCAGCCTCAACACAGGAGTGGTTGATAGAGCCTGTAAGAACATAGGCTGCACCCATCTGAAAGGCTGCTGCTGTTGATTCAGGGGTTGCAATGCCTCCTGCAAATCCCACACAGAGCGGCTCCTGGTAGTGGTATCTCTCATTGAATTGATCTTTAAGTGCCATCATGGTTGGCCACAGGGCTATGGCTGGCCGGTTATCTGTGTGGCCACCTGAATCTGCCTCTGCTGTCAGATCCTGTGCCATGGGTATATGCTGGGAAAGTTCAGCCTCCTCTTCTGATATCAGTCCCTGGTTGAGAAGCTCTGCGACAAGTTTTGCAGGTGGAGGGGAGAAGAAGTGGCGTGCCACCTCAATACGTGACACCTTGGCAATGATCTGGTTTGGGGTGATGATATTGCCCTCCATATCACGGATAATCCCCTTTATCCTGTAATAGACCAGTGCAATGGTTATTCTCATGAATGCAGCTGCACTGACCCTGTGAACACCATGTTTGAGATAGAGTCTGGCTAAAGCCATCTCAAGTTCAGGGTCTCCGTGGGAGTGGATAAAGTTGAAGCCCCATGCAGGAGAAGATGGTGCAGGTGTAGAGCAATAGGTTGTATTAGAAGAGGTGTTAGTTCTGTTCTGTCTATGAGAGACCAGCCTCTCTTTGATGTTAACTATAGCTGCCTCAACTTCTGAAATGGAGAGTCCACCTGAGCCGAAAAAAGCCATCATGCCGTTCAGTGCCATGGCCTCAACCATCTCAACAGAGGTGATTCCACTGGCCATTGCCCCTGCAATGTATGGGTATCTGAGATTGTGACGCGCCTTGAACTGAGGATCACCAAGATGGTCCAGGGGCAGGGCAGGGGCGTATGCTCTGATTCTGAAGCTCTCCTCTTTGCCATTGAGGTCAGAAAAATCACCATTGAGGTCAGAAAAATCCTGGTTACTCTCTGAACTATTGCATTGTTGAAAAATTGATGCCACACCGCCGGATGCCCCTGCAAGCTCTCCATTTTGTTCAACTATATAAAGAGGTTGATGAATCTGCATCAGAGCCTCTCTGATATCAGTTGAGAGTCTGCCTGAACTTTTCTCACTATCTTCTTCCATGCACCTCTCTGTATTGCTCTCACTCTCCTGATAACTCTTCTTGTTGCCCCTGTGCCAGTAACCTGTGAACTTCACTCTCTTTACCCCCTTGGGTGGAATTTTTTATGCATCTCCAGCAGATGCGCTTTTGAAATATGGGTATATATCTGTGTGGTTGCAATATCTGCATGGCCAAGCATGGTCTGGACAGAGCGCAGATCTGCCCCCCCCTCAATAAGATGTGTTGCAAATGAGTGGCGGAATGTGTGCGGGGTTATATTGCGCCGTATCCCTGCCTTGAGGCTGTAGCTCTTGATGATCTTCCAGAACCCCTGTCTTGTCATAGGCTTGCCTGCCCTTGCCACAAAGAGATATCTGCTTGTGGTATTCTGAAGCAGCTGCGGTCGTCCTGTTCTTATCCACTCCAGAGTCTGCTCTCTTGCATGCGAGCCAACAGGTACAACCCTCTCCCTTGACCCTTTACCAAATATTCTCACAAATCCTGCATCAAAGTTGATATCTTGCACCTTCATGTTGATCAGCTCTGATACCCTGAGCCCTGCTCCATAGATGATTTCAACCATTGCAGCATTACGAAGCTCTCTTGGTACAGTTTTATCTGGCACAGCAAGCAGCTTTTCAATCTCCTCTACTGTCATCACCTCTGGAAGATAGAGCCCTGTTTTTGGAATATCCACAAGTTTTACAGGGTCAGAAGTGAGAATCTCCTCCTTGATCAGAAATTTGAACAGCCCTCTGATGGCTATAAGATGGCGTGCCCGTGACCTGGCAGAGAGCCCCTCTCTATTCAGGTGGATAAGCCATGCAAGTATGGCGGTTGTATCCACAGCCTCAATCTCATCAATACCGTTTTGAACCATGAAATCGACAAATACTGCAAGATCATGAGTGTATGACTCCATACTGTTGGCAGCAAGCCCCTTTTCAAGGAGCATGTGCTTTATATAGAGATCTGAGATTTTATCAAGATTCATCATCTGAACTATTAAACTTCACTCTTCCTGGGTTCTGGTATTAAAAAGCCTGTCAAGCGGGCTTTGCAGCTGGCGGATATCACGGGCCATGACATGGGTATAGATCTCGGTGGTCTTTACATCCGCATGACCAAGAAGCTCCTGAAGCATACGGATATTTACCCCATTTTCCAGCATATGGGTAGCAAAGCTGTGTCTCAGTGTATGGCAACCGATCTTCTTATCAAGACCAATCTGCAAAGCTGCCTTTCTCACCGCTTTTTGCAGACCTGATTCAAGCACATGATGGCGCATCACCTCTCCTGAACGGGGGTCTGTTGAGCGGGTTTTTGACGGAAAGAGCCATTGCCACCCCGCCTCTCTTGCTGCATTGGTATATTTCCTGGCCAGGGCTTCTGGAATATAGACCGCTCCAAAACCCTCCTCTAAATCCTGGTGATGCAGCTTTTTTACGGCTGCTATCTGCCTCTCAACCTCTTTGTGCAGATTTTTTGGTAACATTGTTGTCCGATCCTTACCACCTTTACCACCACGGACAAAGACCAGCCCCTGACCCAGATCAATATTATTGATACGCAGACGGATACACTCCATCAGCCGCAGACCACAACCATAGAGAAGCTTTGCCATGAGGGCGTGTTTGCCAGACATTGCACCAAGCAGCAGCTCAACTTCGCTCTGTGTCAAGACTGTGGGTGGCCTTTGTTGACGCTTACTGCGCACAGGTGCAATCTCATCAGCCAGAGGTTTGTCAAGGACATCTCTATATAGAAAGACTATGGCATTCAAAGCCTGTCTCTGGGTCGATGCTGAGACCTTACCTTCTGTTGCAAGATAAGAGAGAAAACGTTCAACATCCTTGGCCCCAAGCATGTTTGGATGGGTTTTTCCGCCAAAGAAATAGATATAGCGGAGTATCCACTGGCCATATGCCTGCTCTGTACGATAGGCATAGTGGTAATAGCGGAGCACTTCACGCACCTGGTCCATCAGTTTAAGATTTGGATCAGGACGGAATTTTTGTCTATTTTTATTTTGACTTTCCATAATGTTTCATTTAATATCTCAATAAATGGAATATTACAAGGGAAAAGGTAATAAGTGGAATCTATCCTGGCATCATTTCCACCTATTGGCCTTTAATATGAAAATCAGCGGATTTTTTGACCATCCATATGAGATTATATGGCGGAAAATAGTCCACTTATTGCACTGTTGGGCGAAAGAACTTGCTATTTATTAATGATATCCGGATTGAGCATCAGAAGGTTTTAATATGGAGCGCCCAAAGTCATACTCTTTACTTAGAGAAAACCGCCTGGGTCTTCGAGTAGAGTGCAGGCCGAGCATTGGATTCAGCTGGCTAATCGAAAAATACTGGTTTTCTGACAAATACATCCCTAATACAGAAACATTTGAAATCCTTCCAGACGGTAATTTCGACTTGGTATTTATTATAGG
>Ga0066602_10002053_pt1 | contig 12436 bp, 9 predicted proteins | sample Higcelweek5metaG_FD_59481 | JGI IMG/M metagenome (GOLD analysis project Ga0066602, IMG submission 59481) | Freshwater pond sediment microbial communities from the University of Edinburgh, under environmental carbon perturbations - High... | ecosystem: Environmental > Aquatic > Freshwater > Pond...
GAGAAATACAATCAGATAAAACTTCGTTTTATCTGATTGTATTTCTCTTTTTCAGTAAAACCCACACAGTATTCATCTGTGTTGTGCTGTGCCATAAGTTGATGATAATAATGATATAAAATATATTATCATACATTATAGGAATGTCAAGAATAATGAGCTTTTTCTTTATATAATAAACATACATTCAAAATGCAAGTGTAATATTTCCTGCTGTGTAAAAAAAGAGCCAAAGAAAGTAGTTTGGATAAAAATGTACATTATGCAAACACATCAAATTCATTACGAAGAGTACTATCAATCCTAAACCTCCCTTCTTTTCTCAACGGAGAATTTCATCAATAAAACTTGAATAAATCATGATTTAAAATACAATGCACGCATATTTTTTAACTTCTCTATATATGATAGAAATAAACGTGGTGGGACACAAGATCCCAGATACCGATTGTACTTTTGCTGCTCTCATTTTTAGTGATTATCTCAACAAAAAATGACCGTTTCACGCAACTCCTTTTATCCAGTGAGCACTCAATAAAGAAACTACTTATTTGCTGGAACTTTTACAGATTCAAACTCCACAAATAGCTCCTTCTTTTCCAGCAGGGACAAAAGTAGCACTCGTAGATCACAACGAAACGTCTCAATCACTTGACAATCTCCATGAGCTTGAAATAGAATGGGTCGTAGATCATCACAAAGTGGATTTTACCACGGCTTCCCCACTCAATATGAGACTTGAGAAAATTTGTTCTACCTGTGGTATTTTGTATAAAATGTACCAAGAAGCAGGATTTGAAATTTCAAAAGAAATTTGAACGCTCATGCTCGCAGGAATCTTGTCTGATAGTCTCCTTTTCAAATCTGCCACTACGACTAAAGAAGATATAGAAATCGCTTGAGCATTGAAAACAATTACGTGAATTTCAGATTTTGAGGCATTTGCTATGCCTATGTTTCATGCAAAATCAGATCTTTGAGATATGCCTGCAAAAGAAATCGTCAAGTATGATTATAAAGAATTCAAAGTCGAAGGAACCAGTATGGGAATTGGTACCCTAGAGACTACCAACCCAAGCTACGCGCTTGGAAGAAAAGCAGAGCTTCTCCAAGCGATGCAAGAGATCAAAGCACAATCAAATTTGGATTTTATTCTTTTGTCTGTGGTGGATATTCTCTGAGAGAAAAATATTTCACTCGTGCTTGATGGAAGTGATGCTGAGGTGGTATCAGAAGTATTTCATACCGAAGTCATTGACCATCTTGCTGATCTTAAGAGAAGACTTTCCAGAAAAAAACAAGTGATTCCAGATCTCACGGAGTACTTCACCAAAAAAAGCTCGAAATAATTTTTCTCTAACTTTCCCTTTTTCCACTCAAAAGTAACTCCATAGCTTGCTGCATGGAGCCTGTTTGGGTAATAACTCATGAATTGACAAAAAAGATTTCATCTGCATTTTGTATGGTATTGAGCCTATGAGCAATGATGACTTTGGTCGTGGTTTTTGGCAATTTTTGCAAAATCGTATCCAGAAGTTGTTCAGTCACCGTATCGATATTGGCAGTAGCTTCATCAAGAATCAAAAGATCTGGCTCTCTCAGGCAAGCACGAATAAATGCTATGAGTTGTTTTTGTCACAAACTGATAGAATCTCAGCCAGTAAGTATCTCGGTATCGAGTCCTGATTCAAATTTGGACAGGATTTCAAAGAGCCCTGATTGCTTCAAAAAATCGCTACGTTGTTCCTCGGTGAGATGCAGATACTTCTCATTGCCATACCAGATATTTTCTTTCAAAGTTCATGAAAAAAGAAATGGTTCTTGTAAAATAAATCCGATCTTTTGCACTCTCTCATTGGGTTCATAACTACGGAGATCTTGTCAATCGAGCAAAATCACCCCTTCTGAAGGGTCATACAAACGAGCCATCAACGAAGCGGTCGTGGTCTTTCCTCCTCAGGTAGGTCCCACCAAAGCGTAAGTTTTTCATTTTTGGAGCGAAAAACTTACCTTTTTTAAGATATTTCCTGCCTCTGGATAGTGATACGAAACCGATTGAAATGCCAAAATAGTATCTGTTTTGACCGTTGCCGATGATGGAATTAATGGCAAATTTGACTCCAATCAAACGATTTCCCAGATCCTATCAAGTGAAGCCAACGCAGATTGAAAAGAAGCCCAGATTGAAGCCAATTGACGAAGCGGAGCATAGAAATTGTTGACATACAACTGAAAACTAATCAGGAGTCCAATCGTCAACTCACCAAGACCGATGAGATATAATCCATAACACAAACTGATCAGTCCTGCAAGATTGGAAGCCAAACCGTAGATAGGAGTAAATATATTGTTGGCTATGCCTGCCATGATGGATGCCTTGTAGTTTTTTTTGTTGGAAGTTTCAAATTTTTTCCTAAAATAATCCAGACGATGAAATGCCACCATCACCTTAAAACTTCCCAGACTCTCTTGAATCTCAGAGCTCATATTCCCCAATGACTGAAAACTCTCAAGATTTTTTCTCTTCACCCAAGGAGATAACATCAAGGAGAGTACCAAAATCCCAAGAGCAGGAAGCAATGTCACAAATGCTAATTGAAAATGCAAAAACAAGATAAAGATTCCCGTCCCAAGGATGAGGAAAAAGTTTCCGATAAATTGCATCAATGCTTGTGAAAAAAATTGATTGAGTTTATCCGTATCGTTGTTGATTCTTGAAATCAGATCTCAGGATGCATTTTGATTGAAAAATTCCACAGGAAGACTTTGGAGTTTGTTGAAAAGCATATTTCTCAAATCAAACAAGAGCCTTCTCCCCACTCCTCCCATAGCTTTTGTTTGTATATAACTTGCCCCACTTCCTACGAGGAATATCAACAAAAGCCAAGCGGAGTTGATCAAAATCCCTTGAAAATCTTTCAAAGCCATCGCATGATCAATCGTGTATCCTATCAGGATTGGAGCGATAAGGTTGGCACCAGAGCTCACCAAAACAGCCACTCCCGTGACAAGCAAATTCTTCTTTTCCTTTGAAAGAAACGGAAGGAGTTTTTTGATTGCCGAAGAGGTGATGATTCCCTTCTTGGTTTCTTGCGTATTTTTGAGTTTATAGTTCATAATCTTGGTTGGTGCTTAGTTGTGATTGATAAATTTGGATGTATTCCATCGAGTTTTTCATCAGTTCTTCATGGGTTCAGATAGCAAGGATTTCTCATTCCATCAGCAGAATAATCTGGTCATAATCTTTGACAGGAGCGATCTTTTGGGTCACAGACACGAGCGAAAGGGCTTGGTAATTCTTTGATACATTTTCAAGGATTTTGCTCTCTGTCTTGAGATCAAGACGAGCCGTAAAATCATCTAAAAAGAGAATCTTTGGATTTAAAGCCAAGGCACGTGCGAGCATAATTCTTTGCTTTTGTCCTCCAGACAGGCTCGTCCCTCTTTCAGAAACTAACGTATCGAGTTTGTCTTCCAATCCTTCTATAAAATCGCTTAACTCAGCAGTTTCAATGGCTTTTTGTATATCTTGGTCACTCACGGTATTGCTAAAAGCTATGTTTTCTCTCAAAGACAATTGAAAAAGTGCACTATCTTGGAAGACCAAGCCCATCTGCTCATGAAACGAAGTCTTTTCCAAAGACCCGATAGAAATATGGTCATAGAGAATTTCTCCAGCACTTGGTCGCACCAGTCAGGTCATAAGATACAACAATTGTGTTTTCCCCGCAGCGGTAGGTCACAAAATCGCTGTTTTGGTCTGAGGAAGAATTTCAAAAGAAATATTTTTCAAAATACTCTTTCCTCAAATCGTCAAAGAGACATCTTTGACGCTAATCCTTCCTTCTAGTTGCTTCTTGATCGCCCCTTCTGCCTTTGCATCTGGAGCTTGGAAGACTTGCAAAATACGACCGTAGGAAGCATTGGACTGTGCTATCACACCACTCATAAATCAAATAATAATAATTGGAAAGATTAACAGAGATAAATACCCATTAAAAGCCGCAAAATCTCACAAACTCATACTTCACAAAATCACAAAATGTCCTCAAAGCAAGAGAATCATCAAAATTGCCAGATTGGAAATAAAGACGATGAGCGGAATCATACTTGCAAAAAATCACAAGATTTTCAATCAGATTTCTTTTGATTTTTGGTTGGCTTGTAAGAATTTTTGGTATTCTACTGATTGAGAATTCAAGAGCCTGATGAGTGCAGATCCCAATATACTTTCATTTATTATTTTGTTGAGCCAATCTATCGTCTCTTGGGAGGCAGTAAAGAGGACTCGAACCTTTGAAAGTACCAAAAAAAACACGATTCCAATGATTGGGATAATCGTAAGTACCACAAGAGCCAGTTGCCAATCGATTAAAAACAGTAAAATACTCGCCCCAAAGATCAAAAAAATAGAAGAAATGATGGAAGAAATCGCTTGAGAAACAAAAGTTTTTACTCCATCCACATCACTCGTGAGATTGGTCAGGAGTTTTGATGGAGTCATGGACTGTACGAAATCATAATCCTGTGCGGATATTTTTTGGATGAGCTTCATCCTGAGATCTTTGGCTACGATTTCAGAAGTGTAGACCTGAATGATATTTTAAAGATAGGTGAAAATAAAAATCAAAGCAGACACCACAAAAAACTCAATCAAGATTTGATTCAAATCCAAAATCCCCTTGGTCGAAGCATCGATAGCAGTGGAAACAATCTTTGGGATGACAAGATTGAGTCCATTGCTGAGAATAGTAAAAACAAGCAATCAGAAGATCAAGAGACCATAGGGCTTCAAAAGATTGATCAGACTCTCTTTGTTTTCGGCTCTTTTCATAGTGTTGTAGTTATACTGAGTACAATATAGGATTCAAATAGTTTTCGTCTCTTTGAGTTTTTCGAAAAACCAATTTAGATTAGGGAGATTTGACACGAAATGAAATTCTAAAAACCCATTATAGCATTTTTTCTTCAAAACCAAATGAAAACAACCAAAACAAACGCTCGTTATTATCTCTCGGGGTTATTTTGGGAGAGAACATCCTTTTTTTTTCTTTTTTCATTATTATATGTTATAATGGTCTCAATAAAAATTTATTGCCCCCTCATGGAACATACCCCCCTCACTTCAAAGACCAAGACCTCTTCCTCCATTGGAAATAATGAAGTAGAATATTTTCGCAATCAAATTCGTGGAATTCTCCCAGACAATTTGTGAGAAAGTTACGATGCAAACAATACTCGTATCAGAGAACTAATAGAAAGGATTTCAAACTATTTCTTTGAATATCGCGAGACACACAGACATTGCCTCTGAGGAGTAGACTCTATCAGAAAACTCTAAGCCCCCGCTGATAGTTTCCAAGAATACTTTCTCGATGTGATTGCTCCACAAGAAGAGTTTTCAAAAATGCGTGCAGACTGGAATGACTGTTTTGAAGAACCAGAGACTTGAGAAATCTTCTTTTGGAGAAAATTCTCACCGGAGATTTTTGAAGTCTACATGGAATGTGCTAGCAACGAACAAAATCAAGGAATCTCATGTAACATAGATAAAGATTTCAAGATAGAAAACACTCCTGATTTGGGATACAATATACTTTCTTTGTATGATGATGAATGGTTTTATTTGAATTATTTTGAAGAGTTTATAAAAAATTTTGATTCCAAAAATATCAATACTCTTGATTTACAATTTCAGGATTTTGGGTTGATACCTAACGAGAAAATACAAGTCCTTTTTCATAATCTCCCCAACCTTACCAATATCAGTCTCAAAAATTGTAGCTTTTTATCTGAGATTTCAGAAATGTTTGACTGAGTTTTCCGTGGGATGAACTCTATACGACACCTTACCATGGATGGACCTGGACTTTGATATATTGATGATAAGAATTTTGAAAAATATCGGAGACATCTTGCTTCGCTCAAATCGTTATTTTTGAAAGGAATAGCACTATGAAGTATCTGAGGGAAAAAACTTTCCATCATATCGCAAGCATCTCCTTGACTCCAGGCCCTTGACCTCACTGATATAGACCTCTATAACATCAATCGTGAAGGAGCAAAAGCTTTGTTTTCAGGTTTTGGAAATCTTAAATATCTCTCAATAGTCTGTGACCCCATTGATAATCTCGCTCCTGAGGTATTACAGGCTATGTTTCAACCTCTGCAATCCCTCCAAGAACTCAATCTTATCGCATGCAGAATAGGGTATATGACGTCCGAACAACTCAACGAGATCTTTTCACCACTTCAAAACCTCAAAAAGATCAATTTTGGATGAAATGATTTTTCAAAAAGTTCACCTTGAGTGAGAAAACACTTCTTTTGACTGCTTTCTGGGGTTGAAATCATCTATTTTTGATGAGAAAATTTTAACAACTACTCTCGTAGCGATTTTCGAGAGATCTTTCTCCCACTCAAAAATGCCAAAGAAATCAATCTTTCACTCACCCAAGGCATGAAAGAAGTCATTCTCTGGCACTGTCCTGAACTCAATCCTGATGTCTTGAAAACGAAAGAGTGGTAGTACTTCACCATCTACACTGATTTTTTCCAATACACTGAATTATATCTTATCTTTATCTATGAACATTCAACCAACCATCCATATTGAACACGATTCCCCTGGTTCTCAATGACCTCAATGAGGGTTAAATGACATCAAGGAAAAAGTGTATGCACTTCTTGGTGAAGAAATGTGAAGTACTATTAAGAGCGAAGCTCTTAAAAACAAACAGCACTATCAACGAATTTGACAAACCTTTCAGTCACTCAAAAAACCATGTTCCTTGAACAACTATTCACATCTTTATCTTCACGCTCTCAAGCTTAGTTCTAAAGAATTAATGGAATGGTTTGATACCGCTCGAAAACAACACCCACAAATCGGACATTCATACACTCTACTCGCCAAAAATCTCCCCTCAATGTCCGAAATTATCAAAGACCGACTCGTATGAGATTTGTATGATGCATTGGTAGAATCTTATCCGTATGACTCGATTATCCAGTCAAAAAGCAAGCAAGATTTTGTCAAGAGATCTTGGACCACAGAAACTCCAGAACAAAAAAAAGAATTTCTTGCAAAACTTCATGATCTCAAAGAACTGGCATTTGATTGAGAATATTTTTCAGGGCTTGCACTCCGAAACTACCAATATTCCCAAGAAGAAAAAGAAAATATCAAAATTTTTTTTCAATCTTGCAATGAGATCAAATCAATCAACATACGGCAACGACTCACATATTTTCAAGATGAAATACTCTCGTATATTTTCACCCCACTTACTTATCTGCGTTCTCTTATGCTAGAAAACAACGATATTTGTAGCCAAACTCCTGCTCGTCTGAGGACTATTTTTCAACATGCTTACGAACTCCGTAGACTCCTTTTGAGTGGAAATAGTTTTACGACCTTACAAAATGAACATGCTCAAGCTATTTTTCAACATCTCACAAATCTGAGATATTTGGACATTTCTCATACCAATTTACCAAATGATCCTCAAGTTCTTGCAAGCATGTTTGGACCTCTCACCAATCTCAGATATCTTGATCTTCATCAAACCAAAATTCCTATTTGAGAAAAAAATATCTTTTTAAATATTTTCTGATGACTCAAAAATCTTGAACATCTAGATTTAGAAGAACATCTGATTCCTTTCATCTCGGTTGGAAATTTAGAAGTAATTGCCACACATTGTCAGTCAATTCGTTCACTGAATCTTACTTCAACAAAACTTTTTTCAACTCCTCTTAAGTCCGTTCGTACTCTCTTTTCAGGGGTACAGGATCTCACCAATCTGAGTGTAAAAAATAATACTCTCGACGAAAAAAAAATAAGTGTTTTCAAAGAAATTCTCACTCATATTCCCTGACTGAGAGATTTGAACATTATAGGAACCGAAATCTCATCACTTTCGTTTACAAGCATACTGTATCTCTTTGAAGGTTTTCAAAATCTTGAACAGTTTCATTGGAACGATTTTAATTTTTCAAAACTCACAGAAACTGAGATTGTTTCGATCTTCTCGCAACTTAAAAACTTAAAAAGCCTCAATCTCGCGGAAAATAACACGATTGATTTTCCACTAAATACTTGGAAAAAAATACTCCTCAAGATGTCAAAACTAGAAAGTATTGACATAAGCAAGAGTAGTATTTCTGAAGACTCATTGGCATATTTAAAATCAAATTTTTCTGGAATTATTCTCTTTAGGTAAGAGTATTTTAATATCGAAAATCGGTCAAAGATACCTCTTCAACGTCAAATTTGATGTGAGGATAGTTTGATATGAGTTGAGGGAGAATTTTGGGTTTTTCTCTCTCATGTGATTGCATAATAATTCTCCCGTTTGGGGAAAGGCTCCCAAGAATCAAGTCCCATATTTGTTCGTCAAAGACTAAAAATTCATTCTCGATCAGACAGATCTCTTCCAAATTTTGAAGGGGTCAGAAGAGAGCCTGAAAGTATTCAAATGAACAGTCTCACAAGGAATTATTGTTGAGATTGAGTTTTTTGAGTGCGGGAAAAGAAGCAAAGAGTTCTTTGATAAGGGGGATGGGCATCAGATGGAATTCACATCTTTCCAAAGCAAGGGACTGTAAATTGCTGGAATCATGAAAAATCTCGACTATTTGTGAATGCTTCATCAAAGGCAACCCAATAGAACTGAGATCCAAAGATCGAAACTGGTAGGGTTTGAAGATGAGACGAAGCTTTTCTGGTGGATAGGACTTCAAATCATTGGCAGAAAAACCCAAACTCTTGAGATTTGTGAGATATGGAAAAATAGCCATCAACTTGTCAGTAGAACACGATGCATCAAAATTACTTCCCAAATCAATATGAGTCAGCTCTCACAGTTGTGAGAAGATTTCATGAAGTGAGGAAACATTATATTCTCATAGATTGAGATCATAGAGTGAGAGTGATTTAAGCTGAGGAAAAGAAAAAAATGCCTGCAAAGATTCCGCTGAGAGTCCATCCAAAGGATTGATACCCAAATGCAACAGTCTAAGATGGGGAAAATACTCTCACCAATTTTTGAGTACATCTGGGGGGACACATCACAAACAGTTAAGAGACAAGCACAAAGCACGAACACTTCGACATGATTCCCAAAAAGAAGTATACTTATCCTCAAGTATCGTTTCAAAATCTATATTGAGAAGAGCAAGACTATTGACTTCATTTTTCATCATAAAATTGCCAAGGCCCGTCACGCCTATAGAATCCAATGCTTGGAGTCAAGATTTGTAAAATGAGACCATCCTCACATCTTGAAATTCCTGCAAAATACTGATAAGTTCTGAACTATTTTGAGCATCAAAAAAATTATCCATGAATTGAACTCTTTGAATGAGCCCAACCCCTCAAAAATTGAGCTTGTGACCCGTAAGTGCTTTTGTCTCATTTTGATAATTTCCAAACAAATGATAAAAATCACGAATTGGGATCTGGTGTTCATCAATGGAAAGATGAACAAATTCCAAAAACACTTCTTCCTCCAATCTTCTGAGAAGAGTAAATTTAGTAACCTCATTTTGTAAGTATTGTGAAAGGTGTTCAAACCATTCGCAACAGTCTTGTTGGTGTAAAAAAATATCATCAATTTGTGTACGCAAGAGATCACGTGAAGCAAGGAGCTTTCTTAAATAGCTCTCCTCATGATAGTCATACTCTGACTCTCACGAAATACTTTTGAGAAGCTTCTGCCCTGTCTGAATCAGCGTCTGAATCTGTGCATTTCCCATTTGGACATTCTCTGGAAGTGCACAAATCTTTAAAATCTTTTTTTGTACCTCTCAAATTCCCTCATGGGTTCAAGAGACGGTCTCACGCATGGTAAATAGAGGAAGTCTTGGCAACATACTATTAAGAGTAAGCAAGTAGATGTCTGAGAGAAGAGAGTACGAATCTTGTAGATGATGTCAAATGAAAAGTGAAAAGTATAGGGAAATTACCATGAATCTGTTTTCTTTTCAAACTCTACAAATGGAAAAACCGCTTCTATATATTGTTTTATCTTTTTAAAATGAGAAAGGGAAAGAAAGTATTCTCAGAGATTCTCATAAAAAGATTCTTTAAAATTGCCCCTGTCTGAGGTGTTGTAAAATACTTTTGGCACGTTCTGAATCCGATTTCAGATGATTGGCAAGATATTCATTCCCAATCTTTATACCCGTTCTATTTTGGTTTTCCGAAAATCTTCTATCGACTCAAAAACATGGGACTCAAACAGTTTTCATCTCTTCCAGTTTTTTTGGGAAACCAATTTTGCTTGGGTATAAGCATATAATAGTTGTATTGTACTTCAAAGGGAGTCTTTGTCAAAGGAATCAAAAGAAAATACAAGAGAAGAAAGAATTGATAGTTATTAGGAAAATATTTTCATAAATCCATCTGTGTGAAAAAAAACAAGGAAAATAATTTTTTCATACAGTTTTCATACAACGTCCTTTTATTGTATGCTTAATTTATTTATAATTTTTTTGTTATGAAAAATATTGGTATCAGACTATCAATCATATTCACTCTACTTGGAAGTATCTTCCTTTTTCTAGCAACTATTTCTTCATCTGCTTTTGCGGATAGATCAAACGAAGACCAAGAGGAACAAGAAGAATTGACCAATTCCGCTACTGGGCATCTAATAGGGTTTACGTGAGATTCTTATCTCAATATTTCATATTCAAATCCAGCAGGAACAACTCTGCAAAAATTGGATATTTACACACCAAAATGAACAAAAGCAAATGATAAAAAACCAATAATATTTTTTGTACACGGATGATGATGGAGAAACTGAGATAAAGGAAATTTGCTCTATAAACCACAAGCTTTTACTCAGAAAGGATATATCTTTGTCAGTATAAACTATACTCTGTATGATGATTCCTCTAATACCAATAAACACCCTGCCCAAATAGAAGATGTGGCAAAGGCATTTTCTTACATATATACCAATATCAATAAGTATGGTTGAGACGCAAATGAAATATATACTATGGGTCATTCTGCTTGAGGTCACTTAGTGGCACTCCTTTCTACAGATGAACAATATTTGCAAAAATATTCACTTCCACTTTCTTCTATAAAATGAACGATTTCTTTGGATGCAGGATGACTCGATATCCATCAATGTATAGAATTGAGAAATAATTCGTCAAGAGTACAATCCATGTATGTGCCAGTATTTTGAGATAGTGTAGAAGAGCAAAATGATGCATCTCCTATGTTTCACCTTGAGTCATGAAAAGGAATCCCTCCATTTTTGTTTTTTACCGCCGGAAATGAAAAAAGAGCTTCCCAAATACTTGCTCTTCAAATGGGATCAACATTACAATCCATAGGAGTATATAATGAGCTTGATAATTATCCAAAATTGAGTCATGAAGAAATCAACAAAACATTATGAGCACCTTGAGATAAAAAAATTATTCAAATATTTGATTTTATCAATAAAATCGGTGGAGAAAGTCTTCCAACATCTCCGACTGGGAGCTGAGAATGGGTACATACTATCAAAGTGAAATGATTTGATGTACTGTATATGAATGTAGAAAAAGAATTATTGAGTAATATGAAAAATACTCCAGTAAGCACCGTTGCTTTTGATATAAATACTGTCAATTCTACCAAAAACAACATTCTCATTCTCAAAAATCAAAAAAACTGAAAAGTAATATGCTTGTTCTTTTCTCAAGATAAATTACTTATCATGCAATGAAGTAAAAAAGATTGAAAAAAGATTATGGATTTCTAACAGTAAGAGAGCGAAGAAAAGACTCGTGAATTCACGAGTCTTTTTTGTATTTTTTTATCTTTGCTACGAGTTGATTTCTCTATACTCTCACGCTCAGTCCCTCATATTTTTTCACGACATTTCTATTTTTATTTGACAGTAGGAGCGATTGCCGATGGGAGTTGCGATTTTTGACCTTTTGAATGATGAGAGTTTGAACATAGAGGATTCTGCATCTATCAAAAATTACACAAATATTTTCTAAATGTATATGCTAATAAAAAAAAAGGCAAGTAAAACTCTTCTATTTCTTGCAAGATTCTTACCAAAAGTGAATACAAAAAAGAAGCTTTCTTTTTGACAGGATGAAGAAAAATGAATATAGTGTGAGAGTATTTTATACGCTTACTCCTCAGAAGTATGTTTTCACCAAAACCGAGGCAAAAACTCAGGAAAAAGATTCTATATTTTGCGTTTATGAGTTTTCCTATTTTGTACTATTACATCTCCCCATACTTGATTATTATGGGTGCTTACGAGGGAATGGTCACAGGAAGCTTTGTCATTTTTGTCCTTTTGTTTCTCTCGTCACTGATATTTGGAAGATGATTTTGTGGTCGGGGCTGTCCTGCCTGAGCCGAGCAAGAAGTGCTTTGAGTGCTTGGGAAAAAAATGTTTCGTCTCAC
>Ga0066602_10002059_pt1 | contig 12412 bp, 10 predicted proteins | sample Higcelweek5metaG_FD_59481 | JGI IMG/M metagenome (GOLD analysis project Ga0066602, IMG submission 59481) | Freshwater pond sediment microbial communities from the University of Edinburgh, under environmental carbon perturbations - High... | ecosystem: Environmental > Aquatic > Freshwater > Pond...
GCGAGGAGGGCGGCAAGCGAGACGATGCCGACGAGGAACATGCGGATGAGACAAGGCATCGGGCCATCCTTCCGGGGCGAGGAAGCAGACACACTCAGGAGATTCCATCGCGGACGCATACGAGAGATTCATGCGGCAATTAGAGAGACAAACTAACCCACTTCAATGCATGCCAGAATCGGGTGACATCTTCGTGCTCTGGATCTGGTCCATCATCCAGGCATGGCGAGTGGCCTGCACGTCGCAGGGTGGTTCGATCATCTCGAATCCGCGTTGCTCCTCTCCCCAAACCTTCAGCGGATCACGCGGGGGGCAACGACCTTGTAGCCATACGCCGCCAGGACGCGCTCGTTTCAATCCACGCCCCCACGCGGGGGGCGACCCCGTGGTCGTGGCCGCCCAGCTCCGCCCCCTGTTTCAATCCACGCCCCCACGCGGGGGGCGACACGATGGTCACCGTTCCGGGTTCGCGCTGCTCGTTTCAATCCACGCCCCCACGCGGGGGGCGACTTGACACAGCTTCTCCTTCACAGGTTGACCGGTTTCAATCCACGCCCCCACGCGGGGGGCGACCGGCAAGTCAGACAGCCGAGACGCCAGCACCGGTTTCAATCCACGCCCCCACGCGGGGGGCGACGAGGACATGAGCCAGTTCAAGGTCGCGATCCAGTTTCAATCCACGCCCCCACGCGGGGGGCGACCTCAAGGACTACGTCCAGTTCGGTCTCAAGACGGTTTCAATCCACGCCCCCACGCGGGGGGCGACGACCACGCGACGATGGAGGTCCTCAAGGACGAGTTTCAATCCACGCCCCCACGCGGGGGGCGACCCGAGCAATCGGGCACGTCGGTGGATGTCGTGGCGTTTCAATCCACGCCCCCACGCGGGGGGCGACTTCCGGACCTGCATTTGCCTATTGCGAGAGGCGTTTCAATCCACGCCCCCACGCGGGGGGCGACTCGTCGCTGTAGACCCAGTAACAGTCGCGTATGTTTCAATCCACGCCCCCACGCGGGGGGCGACCCCTGATATTGTAACGATCGAGGAAATGCTTCGTTTCAATCCACGCCCCCACGCGGGGGGCGACTGTTCTTCGGTCTTATGAGAGAGGCTGTAGACGTTTCAATCCACGCCCCCACGCGGGGGGCGACGGCGGAAATCGGCGTGGGGGAGCGGACCGTATGGTTTCAATCCACGCCCCCACGCGGGGGGCGACTTTCGGTTGTCGGAACCGTTGCCATGGATCGCAAGTTTCAATCCACGCCCCCACGCGGGGGGCGACCAGACGGAGTCGGACAAGATGGTCCCCCATCTTGTTTCAATCCACGCCCCCACGCGGGGGGCGACTTTCCGACAAAACAGCAAAAGCCGTTTGTTCTGTTTCAATCCACGCCCCCACGCGGGGGGCGACCTCGCCCGCCTGGGTCACGATCGCCTGGGGGTTGTTTCAATCCACGCCCCCACGCGGGGGGCGACGCGTAAGAAAGCATCGATTCGGTCCAGATACCGTTTCAATCCACGCCCCCACGCGGGGGGCGACTTGTGACGACGGCGACCCTTGCCGGTATAGTAGGTTTCAATCCACGCCCCCACGCGGGGGGCGACGCGGTTTGACGGTAGTTTCGCCCGTTGAATGCGTTTCAATCCACGCCCCCACGCGGGGGGCGACCATGGGATCAGTCCTCCGAGATGGCGCGATCAGGTTTCAATCCACGCCCCCACGCGGGGGGCGACGCACCTCAATTCCTGGGCCAGTATCCGTTAATGTTTCAATCCACGCCCCCACGCGGGGGGCGACTTGATCGTAACAGCCTCAAGCGATACAGGCTGTTTCAATCCACGCCCCCACGCGGGGGGCGACCGGGTCGCCTCCGATGTGTGGTGGGTCCTCGGGTTTCAATCCACGCCCCCACGCGGGGGGCGACGCCTCTTTGACGATGCCCGTAAGGGTGGGGATGTTTCAATCCACGCCCCCACGCGGGGGGCGACTCGTGACGGATACGTCGCGGTGTTTGCGAGCTGTTTCAATCCACGCCCCCACGCGGGGGGCGACATGGACTTATGCATAATTGCGGCATAAATTCCGGTTTCAATCCACGCCCCCACGCGGGGGGCGACTCCCGGTTTCCCGGGCCCCCGCCCTAGCTCTATGTTTCAATCCACGCCCCCACGCGGGGGGCGACGCCCCGCCGGGCATCGTTCAAGCCCTACGGTCGTTTCAATCCACGCCCCCACGCGGGGGGCGACGTATTGTCGGAGACGGACTCCTTTGGTTGTTGGTTTCAATCCACGCCCCCACGCGGGGGGCGACCCCTCCGCGTCCTCGTTGGACAAGGCGTCCAACGTTTCAATCCACGCCCCCACGCGGGGGGCGACCAGGGCGGGCGTCTTGGCGAAGTCCATGAGTGCGGTTTCAATCCACGCCCCCACGCGGGGGGCGACGAGCCTTGTAGTCGATGACTCCGGGCTTCCTGGTTTCAATCCACGCCCCCACGCGGGGGGCGACCCGCCGCTTGCGCGCCACTAGGCGGCCGGGGTTGTTTCAATCCACGCCCCCACGCGGGGGGCGACACGAGGTGGCCCCGCATCATGTGGTGCTGAACCTGTTTCAATCCACGCCCCCACGCGGGGGGCGACAGCACACTAATCTAGCCTAGGAAGAATGCGCCTTCCAGGGCGGCCAATCGCTAACCCCGATTCTGCTGGCATAATTCCGCGTCAACTGCGGCAAACATTGCAAAGAAGCACGATACGGAGTGAATCGCTAACCGCCCGGGGATTTTGATGGAACTTAGGGTTAGCGATGGGATCAGACCATCAACAAATCTGTCATGTCCGGCGACCGCTGTGCGCCATGGTGCTCGATCCTTCGTTGCCAGTTCGAACCCATGAAATAAAAGCGAAGACTGTCCATGTTGGGGCTCATGATCTTCAACAGAAGAGTCTTCAATCGCTCCCATTGTGCTGGGTCCACATCGCATTCGAACACCGAGTTTTGCACGCGCATGCCGAATCCCTCACAAGCTCCAGCGATGGCTTTCAAACGATTCTGTCCCTCTCGCGTCATGGTCGAAACATCGTAGGTGACAAGCACAAGCATCCTTCACCTCCAGAGAAATGCCGGGTAGTACTCGAGATCCCCGCGAAGATGTCTTGCGAGCAACCGAGCCTGAGCGAGAAAAACGAGACCAATGTCCATCTCGTCCTCCAGAAATGGATGGATGACGGTTTCGCGCTTGCGCTTCTGATAAGCCGCCAAAAGCGTCTTCCGTGTATCCGGAGTCATCTCCACTTCTCCCGTGGGATGTACGACAAATCCCGACGCGTCGACCTGGCGCAGATTCACCAGCCCTAGAACGAGACGATCCGCGAAGGGGGATCGAAACTCTTCCATCAGATCCAACGCCAAGCTTGGCCGGCCTGGTCGCTCAACATGGAGGAAGCCGACATACGGATCCAAACCCACCGACTCCAGAGCCGATCGAAGATCCAGTGCCAGGATGGAGTACGTGTATGACAGAAGCGCATTCACCCTATCCAAAGGAGGGCGCCGCGAACGCGTCTGAAACCGGAAATCCGGCCCCGGCACGAGAATCATTTGATCGAACACCGAGAAGTACGATTCGGCAGCATCCCCCTCGAGGCCGCGCAATGAGTCAACCGAATCCACCTTCCGAACCCGATCGATGCTTGCATCCATTGATGATAAGGCGCGACGTATTTCCGGCTCATGTTCGACATCCGAATGATTGCGTAGAAACCGTAGGAGTGTTGCTCGTTGATTCTGAATCTTCGCCGCAACGCAGCAGCGCGCGATTTCAAGCGATTTCGAGGCATCATCCGAAGTACGATACTGCGCCCGACGCAGCAACACATTCCCCTGGACCGGCCCCTGCATGCGCGCCAAGAATCGTCCGTTGCCATCCAACCAAGAGATGGTCACACCCTCTTTGGCACAATACTCCGTAAGTGCGGGAGAGGCGGAGATGCCGAAACCGAAGCAGACGATTTCGCCGATCGCATGAATGGGAAATTGCGCGATTTTCTGCCGATCCTTGTGGACGACGATCGACATACCGTCCTTATGAACCCAGGATCCTTCCTGCGTGAGGTAAAGCGTGTTGGCGATGTGCTTCATGTAAAAAGCTCCTTGCGATACCGCTCCGCGAGCCCCTTGCCCCCGGCTTTCGGCTGACAGATTTCGAGCAGGGAACAGGCGCGACACGCTTTTTTCCACACAGGGTGCGGAAGAATTCGAGACGACATCATCGCATCGAACTCGCAAATCACCTCGCGTGTCCGATGCCGCAAAGCCTCATCGATCTGGACGTCGACGCGTCGACGAATCTCCCCGTAGAAGATCGCCCCTTCCAAAATCGAAACGTCCGCCATCTCCTCGAGACACAATGTCTGCGCGCAAAGCTGGATCTCGTCCCAATCCTCGTCCTTCGGTTCCCCTCTCTTGAACTCGACCGGACGCAACTTCCACCCCCCGTCGAGCCCCAGGAAGGAAACGCTCGAGACCGAACCATCGTCCCTCTCCAGCTCCAGGACATCCAGACGTCCCTGGATTCCTAGCACCAAGGACTGCACCCGGATCCCCGAAATCTGTCGCAGACCTTTCCGATACTCCCGATAACCTTCGTCGACACGCTCGTGCAAGGTCTTGCCCTCGGCGGTACGCTTGTTCTCGGCCCACGCCTGCTCCAGATGGATGAGTCCCGCCTGCCGCGGACAAAAGGCCATGTGCTGGAGAGCTGAAATCGGATGGAAGTCCTCCTCGCGGGAAAGCACTCAGTCCTTCTTCGCGATTTTTCGAGTCTTCTTCTCGGGCAGGAAGTTCTCGGATGTGACCACCTTACGGCCGGACTTCTGTTCAAGCTCCTTCCTCGCACGCCCGGCCACCGTTCCACCTTCCGTCGCCGCCTCCTTGCTCTCGACAAACCCACGCGCATTCTTCGCCCGCGTGATCTCGGTGGTTGCGGCCTCGCCAAGCATGGAAAAGATCAGCTCCAGATCGTTCATATGGTCGCGCAGATTCTGACGTTCCAACCCTTTGATGGACTTGTGCTGGGAAGGAGAGATGCCGAAGGTGGCGCGAGAAATCTCGGCGGTCAGGATGGCGAAGTCTTTCTGCTCCCGAACGTCCCGATCCTTCCACTCGTCCGTCAACTCTTCACGAATGGCGATCGAGCGCATCCGCTTCTCAATCCAATCCTCCGGATATCCCTTCGCCTTGTAGATCTCGCGCGCCCTCTGGCTTGCCAGCTCCGGATTCTCGATCTCCTGGACGCGCTCCGCACCGACCTGTGCCAGCCAAACCTTGAACGGTTCCGCGTTCGGTGAAGGAATGCTCTGGATGATCCGGAAGATGCCCTTGGCGTTGGCACATCCCAGCTTTTGGACGCCACCCGTGGTCGGGACAGAAAGGGGGGGTACAAGTTGTACCCACCCTTCATTCAACGGCTGATCGCGCGATCGCATCTTCTTGATGTACTGCCGAGGATCGACGCTGTCCGTCAGGACCGCAACGACATCCTGCACCACGAAGAACCACTCGTCTTTATGCAGGACCTTGCGGACTTGCCGCCCCTGGAAGAGGGCAAGATGGGTGGAGGTCATGGAGTCAGAATCCGTCAATTTCATCCGGCTTCAGCCCGGGAAGCTCGCCCAAGGAATAGGAGCCGTCCGGGTTTACAGACAAGGTGCGATGAACCTTGGCAGACGAATATTGACCGGCTTTGCATTTGTGCTGCCACCAGATCACATTGATGACTTCCATGCTGCCATCGGGTCGCGCCGAAGAAGCATCATTTTCGAAAAGTTTGGGCAGTACTGACTTGATGATTTCCGCATCGTCATTGCTGAAAGTGGTTTTTTCGGCAAGTTGAGGATTAATGCTGCCGTAGCAGACGTAGACGCTGGTACCGTCGATACGATGCTTCATGCCCATGGTATCGGAACCACGCTTGCTACCATCGCCTTCACCACTGACGCTCTTGGTGATCTGCGTACTGGTGATGCTTACCGGCTCAATACTGAAGGCTGACTGCACCGTCACCGGGCCACGAATCGGGATGGAAACTCCACTGGCATCCCCTTCTTTGCCGAAGGCGAAGACCTGACCGAAGGCACGGACGTCGAACCACTTGGCACAAGCCTTCTTGGCTGCGTCGTCCTTCTTGGTCTTTTTCGGGTTCCAGTTGTCCTTGCCCAAGCCGTTGGCATCTGACTCCGCGCGATTTCGTAAACTGGTTTCGGCATCTAGCTTGCGATCATCCGACTGAACGAAAATGCACTGACCTGCCTCTAGCAGACGATCGCGCAACTTGCGTTTAATGCAAACGTCGGTGATTTCGCCAAAGCCACCGTAATCGGTGCGCGGACGATTTCCGTTGAGCGGATCGCCATTCGGATTGGCGTTCTTCACACGCAGGACGAGAGCGAAGTCGATCTTGTTTTCCAATGTGCTCATGGTGGTCTCCTTAACCAGCTACGGTTTCTTCAGTGGGTTGGTCATCGGTGTTGTCGGCAGCGCCTGCACGGAACGCTTGCCGTTGGCAGTGATAGCCGAGCAGAAATTCGCCAGAGAGTTGTGTGTCCTTGGTGAAGTCGTCGCTTTGGAAACACGCCACGACTTCGTCCAACAGTTTTTCCATGCCGGACAAGAATCCCGCTCGCTGTGTGCGCAAACGTGATTTGTACGGGACAAGCGACAATTCGATTGTTTTCCATGTTGAATACGGGCGATCTGCGAAGCGCTGCATAAGACGCGCAGCCATGGTGTTGCGCTTTTCGCCTGCGACAAACAACGCCCGACTCTCGATATTTTCAGCCACAGCCAACAATCGGCCGTAGAGGTAATCGCGGGTAACTCGATCTTCTTCCAACGCCATCTGGTAGCTCCTTTCCTGGTGATATCCTTTAAAAAGGGCACAGGCTATGCCCAGGCACTTTTCCCATTCCCAATGCTCCTTGAAACCAACTCGATTGCTGGCACGCCGAATTGTCGACTCGACGAGATCGCGCGGTAGACGTGTGCCATCAATGATGCAAGGCATAAGACGCTCGACTGTTGCCTTGCTCAACTTGTCGTCTAGCCTACGACCATAGGCCGCTTCGGCAATATCTCGTGGCGCAGGTGCACCAATGAATTTCCTGTCCTTGCCGAAGTACTGTGGCCAAGCAGAATTTGCATGCCATGATTCGATACGTTCAAGAAATTCAGAGCCTTTCAATTCGCGGTAGAACGTGATGCCCATGCGACCCGGCGTCGCGGAGTCGATGCCCATGACGACCACATCAGCGTCGGGATCAAGCTTGTTGCCATAACCGGCAATGGCGCGCTTGAGGCGCAGCGCAAATGATTGGCCAGAATCAGAAACGCCAGGAATCATCACGGCGCCAGTAAGTGGTTCATCACTGAACAAATCAAGCGAGCTAGCACATGGATCAGGTACAGGCTGACCAGATACAGCCCAACTCACCACGACGAGATCCCCACTCCGATAGCCCTGCCGCGCAACAAGCCAGCGCAAAGCGTTGTGCGCTTTCTGGCTTACCTCGAATCCAACGCTGCAGACTTGTTTTTCATAGTCGGCTTTGTCGTCCGTAAAGCGTCCCTTAAAAGTTAGGCCGCTGAAGTCATTAGCTGAGATGATCTTCGCGCCATCTCCTGGGTAACGCAAAAATCGGGGGTGATTCTGTGCAAGGCGTGTCAACTTTCCAGTTGCCACACACAAACCATGTCGACAATTTCTGGCCGCATCAAAGTTCGCCCATGCCTCAATGAGAGAAAGGTCATCCCACGTGCCGGAAGCTTCCACCACTGAAGTTTCTATCCGCCAGCGGACAAAGACTTTATCATCATCAACTTTTGATTTCGCCCCGCTACTATTGGTCGTACTCAAGGGGAAAACGCCTTCTGCAGCAAGATCTGACCACAGGCGACCTTCCTTCAGATAGCGCAGAACAGCCGAAGCTTTCGGATGTGCGAAGCTCGATGAGCACCAATCTTCAAGCAGCCTGAAGTATTCGACGCTTTTCTTGGCGAAGCGAAGATTCTGCTTGGCAAGAATCTCGGGCACGGCAAGCAATTGTGCTGGCAGCGCCCCTTCACTATTGAGTCGAGCCAGCGACTTCTCAAGATCGGCAACTTTCGGCGTCTTTTCGTCTCCGTCATCGGAATCATCTTCTTGCTCGGAGTCTTCACTATCAGCAAAAGATTCTCCCAGCCCCAGCCATTGCTTATACGATGTCGCCAACTCTTTTAGTTTGCCATGTGCATTGGTAAATGACGCTGGAGGCACGGAAACACAGAAGCGCTCCAGTGATTGCACGTAGTTCTTGATGTCTTGGAGATGCGCTTGCTCGGGCAAGTCCAAAGCCATGTAGCCAACTTCTTCGCACAATGGGTGGGGAGCGACGCCTGCAGTTCGGCCCGCCGACTTTTCAGTGGCAGGGATGAGAGTTGCTGCTTCGTTCCACTCGAGCTTTCGTGTCCTCCCCTTCCTGAAATTCCCATCTCCATCGAGTACGATCTCAATGTGTGCTTGCTTCACGAAATGCGAGACTGGCCAAGGCTGGTTTCTCGGGTCTTCATCCAGCGCATGGCACGCCTCATAAGTCTCATACAGTTTCTGAATCCAGCTCATGCCTGCTCCTCCAGCTCGGCCAATTCGTCATCCGCAGCACGCACAGTTGCATTCAGTCCGAAGGGCTTCACGCTCATCGTGCGTATGCGCTTCCTGGTAGGACATTGCTCAGGTCGATCAAAGCGGACCACGCCATTGTGCATAACAATGCGGGCGAAGCGCGCATGAAGTTCGTCGCCGCCCACTTCATCGGGGTAGTCGAATCCGTGGAAGATCAGACCGAGCGCCAATTCGCCTGCGTTATCCAATTCGCTTGCACCCGCACCGAATTCGCATGGCTCGACATAGCCCTGGCAATCGCGCGTGCCAAGGAAGATGTCTTGCCGTCCACCACGCTCCACCATACGCCGGGCGATGTTGTGGTGCTTGTTTTCATTGCGATCGACTTCGAGCTCAGGACGTGCCATGTTCCACTCGAAGTGTGCGCGCACCTGGTACTCCACATCGGCCAGAAAGGTGTAGATCGCCAGTGTATTGCCACCACTAAACTCCTGCGGCTTAGTGCCCTTGGTCTGGGTGCGTATACGTTTCATAACGCGAACGTCATCAATGACCCAGACAATTGTTGGCTTCCAGTAGATGGATTTGCAGATGCCCTTTAGTGCCTCGTATGTAGGCACTTGATACGAGAATTTTTCACCGCCGACCTTGGTCAGCGGATCGGTGAACAGGGCGTAGCGCCCCCACACCTTGAACTCAATGCTGTTGCGATGCTCAGATGACATAGAGCGCCTCCATCGCGGATACGGGTTCAGTTGAAAGCCCGAATTGGGGGCTATAGTAACGTGGATCAAGTGTCATGATGCGCGTTTCGGGCTTGACTTCCAGGATAGCACCGGCCTTTTTGAGTTTGTCAAGCTGATGCGGGAAAACATTGACCGTGAATTGCTGCGCACGGCGCAGCAGAAGGCCATCGAGTTCCACATCAAAGGCCGCAAACAATCGGCCGATGATGTCGGCGCCTTCGGACCCGTACGGAACGACAACACCTTGCGTCGGCGCATCGATGGCGTTGAAGGCTTTGGCAGCGGCCATGAAAGATTGATTCAGGAGTCGTCCCGGCACGCGACCATGCTTGCGATGACAGACCGCAACTGCCCCCGAATTTTCGGACAGCAGGTTCGCGATCGTATCGTCACGACCCAACGCCGAAGCGGAGACGGGGTAGTCCATTTCGTTCTTGCGCTCGAAGAAGTAGTAACGGTAGTAGTCGCCCAATGCCACCGGGCCGAATAGGTTACCCGCGTATCGTTCTGGCGTAGTTGCGAAGTCGTCCAACACGCGCAATGCGATATCCCGACCTTTGGCAATATCCGGTAGCGAGGTCAGTTTCTCATCTTCAGGACGAGGGTTAACAATGTGCACGACCCCTGGCTCCTGCTTTCCATTTCGATTGCAGCGCCCAGCGGCTTGGGCAATGGAATCCAGGCCCGCGAGGTAGCGAATCACCACGCAAAAATCCACATCGACACCGGCTTCGATCAGCTGTGTACTGATGCACAGCGTCGGCAATCCTGATGCCAGTCGTGCCCGCACCTTCGTCAGCTCGTCCTTGCGATGCGCCGGACACATATCCGTACTGAGATGGAAGACCTCGCCTTGATCGACTTGCACACGGCACTGTTCGAATATGGCCTGCGCAGCACGCTTGGTATTGACGATCACAAGGCAACTTCCTGCACGTGATTTTTCATCTAGCGCAAGCTGTGCGACTTCGGCATCATCCCAGCCACCGGGCTTGCGTTGATCGCACACATCGACACGCTTCAGAGCGGCAAAGAGCTGATGCACATCCGGCATGATTTCGTGCTGTTCCGCCAGTCGGATCGCACCTTTCTCTGCCGCAACCTTGTGCAATAAAGGCTGGGTCGCTGTGCACAGTACAATCGTGCTATTGCATTGCTCGGCCAGAAAGTTGATGGCGTTATTGAAGAGATGCGTGCATTTGATCGGCAGAGTCTGCACCTCATCAAAAATCAGCACGGCATTGGCAAGCTGATGCATACGCCTTGCCCCGCGGGTGCCAGCGCCGAAGAAAGCTTCCAGAAGTTGCACCATGGTGGTGTAGACCACAGGTGCATCCCAGTTTTCGCACAGGATCTTCTCGCGCCACGTTTGTTGCTCGGGCGTGATATTGCTGTGATGCTCCAGAACGATTTTTCCTTGATCCTTAGGGACATCGATGGGCTCGAGGATGTCGCGCACGACCTGCGCGTTCTGCTCAATAATCGAGGTGAAAGGGATGATGTAGATGATGCGGTCCAACTTGCGCTGCGAGGCATGATGCAAGGCAAAACGCAGACTGGCCAGCGTTTTGCCGCCGCCGGTCGGAACGGTCAAAGTGTAGGTGCCGCCAGGCCGTGATGCCGCATCAAGACAATGCTGCGATATATCTCTGCGCAGATGATCAATTGGACGAGTTGGCGACATCGCCGCAAGCTTTCGTTCCAGTCTCTCGATCAGCACAGGCCATTCGGAATAGTTTCCGTTCTGGCGGCAGGACTTGACGCGCTTGTGCTCGAAATTCGATGTATCGATGCGGTCGGCATCGATCAGGGAACTAAACAGGAAGCGCACAGCCAGGCCGATCTGTTGCTGGGCGTTGCGATGCTGGCCCTTGTGGGTTTCGCGATTGCTGGCGAGAATCTTGCCGATGACGCTCCTCAGCTCTGTCACGAGCTCGGGATTTTCCAGCAGTTCGTTTGCCCTGGCAAGAATTTCGGAGTCGGCGACGCGACCAACTTCATCCAGATGGGTTTTCTGTGTGGCTTTCGCCATTCGGCGGCTGAAGTTGTCCTCACCTTCCACGTCCAAGCAGTCGATCAGGCCCGAATGGTGAGAGGCTACACACAAGGCAAGGGCTTGGGCGATTCGTTCTTGTAGCGCCCCTTTTTTGGACAATGCATTCCAGATATACTGAGCACCCGCGCTGGAGTGATCGATCTTACCCTTCAACACCGAAGCATCGACATACTCCTCATCTTCATCCTGATTCAAGATGCCTGTTGCCGATTGGATATAGGCTTGGAAGACTTGGCTGTACTTGCCCAAGTCATGAACGAGACCGATGAGTTCGCCCGCTTTGCAAACAGCTAACTTGGAGGCGGCCTGCCTCGAAAGCTCCGCCACCCACTGCAAATGAGACTCTAGCGACTGATGTTCACCGTCCCGTGTATGTGCAATTATGAGGGACATCAGAAGCCTCTATCCCGGCAAGCGCAATTCTCCAACAAGCTGTTGGAGAATTGCTTCGTCAACTCTGTTGACGGCAACCCCGAATGATGCCCCGCGATCAGGTACCCAAGGATCCGGCCCATCGGCCCCATCCGCTCCATCGCATAGATCGCCCCTGCAGCCGTATGGTCAACCTTGCCTGGCCCTCCTTCATCAGCTTCGCCTCGCTCAAATCCACTGCGGTCGCGGATGTAGTTCTGGAAATCAGCCTTGTACTTGCCAAGATCGTGCCACAGCCCCGCGACCTTACCCCAATCGGCATTTCCGAACGCGTTTGCGAACTTGGCGGCGAGCCGCCCCACATCTCGCAGGTGATCTTCCAAGGGATGGGGAATACCCGCTCCTTGAGCATCGAACCGAACATGAGCAATAGGGGACGGGTTCACGGACGGGGCCTCCGCGCTCCCGAAGATAGACCATCCACAATCAACCCATTCTTCAATTCAGCACCCCTCTCGAAGAACGATTCGAAACCATCGAACATCACGATCTCCTCGAAGCGATACGAATCCCGCACCAAGCG
>Ga0066602_10002065_pt1 | contig 12399 bp, 9 predicted proteins | sample Higcelweek5metaG_FD_59481 | JGI IMG/M metagenome (GOLD analysis project Ga0066602, IMG submission 59481) | Freshwater pond sediment microbial communities from the University of Edinburgh, under environmental carbon perturbations - High... | ecosystem: Environmental > Aquatic > Freshwater > Pond...
GAAACGTTTGAATGCCTTGACAGCGAGGATAAAAAGCTCTGGATTATCGGTAAAAAAGAGGGGTATTTTCTAACATTTGATGAAGTTTCCGCAGAGTATGGTCTTGCATTCCGTAACATTGTGGGCAGTCTGGTTTATCTTGGTGATAATGGAAGTATTGGAAAGGCATTTCACACACTTGTCGAGCGTGATGACGATAAGGGTGAAAGCAGTAGAAAGAATTTTAAAAATAAGCCTCAGACCAAGACACTGGATAATAAGAACTTTAAAAAGAATACTACTGAAAAGGAAAGCGGATTCCTTCCTTTTAGAAAACGCAATTCGAGCAGGCTGGATGGTTAAAATAATTATCAGTAAATATGATGTGTCAAAAAACTATCTGTCAAGAGCCGATTTGATTTTTTAAACATAATGGGCACTCCTGACAGAGTAAGAATGTCTCTGTCAGGCTGTTGTTTATTTGTCAAGCGGCGGTCAGTGATGTCTCCCGGCCAGTTGAGTCATATGAGTCAGGTGACTCAGGTGGCTTTTACGTTTCTGCTCATTACGATGCAATGGGCAGTATTTCGGATACACAAATTGTCTGGGATAGATTTTAACATCAAAATGCTCTGTGCAGCCATCAAGGGCACAGGACTGCTGAATTACCTTTACATCAGTGAATTCATGCTGAAAAACAAGGTTGTTTACATCTGTATGTTCCTGGTCTGAATTTTTCACAACACCCCTGCTTTTTGGATCGCGATGTTTTGAACAGAATTTTGATGAAGGGCCGCCGGCAAAAGTTTCTTCACAACCATCAACAGCACATTTTTTCATTTTGATCTGCGGATTTTTGGACTGTTTTGGAATAAGCATACTCATAATCCTTTTTTTAAGACCATCCGACTAATAATATCGAAAAATCAATCAGATAAAGCAGAATAACTTATTTTTATTATATAAACTGTACTATAACTTTACAATAAAAACTGTTTCCTGTCAATCGTTGCCTTCAAAAAAATATGCCAGTCTTCATAATATATTATCATATATGACATTTAGGATATGAAGATTTTAACGAGTCCTGACAGACATTTAATTCTGCATATCTGATAATTCTGAAAAAAATAATAACGCAACTGCAACACCTCTATCCTTTAGCGAATACTTAACTATATTACGAATAATATGAACAACTATTTGCTTTTCTGATGAAATTTGTATAGTTTGTTATGAGTTATAAATTAACAGGAGCCGCTGATGAAAAAAAAGATCAGTTTTCTTATACTGATTATTATAATTCAGATAATTTCTGCTGAACCGACACGTCCCTGGGAAATACCGTATCAGATTGAAGGGCTATGGATTATAATGGATGATGTTACAAAACTCGAGGTTGGAAAGGTTAATATATCTGTTCATAACGATACCCTTTATAGCGTCATTCAGGAAATATACGGAAAAAAACGCGGCGGAATTCCTTTATGTACACTTTGTGTTGATTCGTTAAAGGATAAACCGATCGAAGGGATGCGTATTTTATGGGGATTTGTTCAGAGTGACAGAACCTGGAAAAAGGGGCGCATGCTTGATATTCAGGATGGAAAAATATATAGGGCTGAACTTGAACTTTCGCCCGATGAAAGTGAGCTTGTCATTTTCAGCTATGTAAGAAGAATTATAAAAATCGGCAGAACTCAGCGCTGGATTAAGGTAGAGACCGATCAGAAAAAATAGGTTATCAGAACCCGCTATTCCCGAGTCTCATTTTCAATCCATTTTATGTAATCGGGATTCCCGTTTTCAATCGGGAAGGATACAATGCATGGGACTTGATATGAATGGATACTTTTTACTGATGAAATGATTTTGTCAAAATTTGATAAACGCGTTTTAGCAATAAGCACCACCTCGCTATCCTCGCAGATTTCGCCATTCCACCAATAAATTGATTGCATGTTTTCAAAAATATTTACACAGGCAACAAGCCTTTCTTTAATGAGCTTTCTGCCGATGCTCTGTGCTTCATCAATGTTTTTAGCTGTAATATAAACTGCTATGCATTTCATGCTTTTTGTGAGTAAATAAACTCAGGCCCTCCGTTTTTCATGATCAGTGATAATTTTCCCAAGAGCCTTCATCGGTACAGGTTTCTCAAAAAATACTGCATCAAGCTGCTGCAGCCGCTCCTCTGCTATTTCAGAAACATAACCGGAAATCAGTACCTTTTTCGCATCACGCTGTGCGGTTTCCATCAGTTCTATTCCGTTGAATTTAGGCATTTTATAATCAGTTATCAGAATGTCAACATTGTTTCCCAGAAGAAACGAACGCGCTTCTTCTGCATCATTGAATGTATGTACATTTGTATTTACTGATGAGCACTGTATAAACGTTTTCAGCAGCTCGGTAATCTGAATTTCATCATCAACAATAACAACTTCAAGACTTTTTGTCATTAAATTTTTCCCCTCAAATAATGAACTCATCCCAAAATTTTACCATGAATACTGATTCGTTGCAATAAAAATAATACTAAAATAGTGTTTGACATTGTGTTAGTTTGATTAAAATGAAATTCTCCAGTAATTTACTGGTAATATGAACCACTTATTGAATAATTTTAGTTATTGCTTTAACTGCCATCATACTATTTTGTGATGCATATTAACATTTTTGTTCAACTTAGATTTAAATTGTCTCGAAAAATCAATATTTTGATTAAATGATGGAAAAAAACGAAAAACAAAGGCGCAATTATCTCAGACCTGTTGTAAAATACACAGAAGGTCTTCCGATACTTGAGCAGCGCGAAAAAATTCTTTCTCTGATTCATTCCAGTCAGGTCGTAATTGTAGCTGGAGAGACCGGATCCGGGAAGACCACTCAGCTCCCTGTTTTCTGCCTTGAAGCCGGACGAGGTGTAAATGGAAAAATCGGCTGCACACAGCCGCGTCGTATAGCTGCAACATCAATTGCCGCAAGAGTTGCTGATGAACTTGGCTGCACGCTCGGTCTTGAAGTCGGTTATAAAATCCGATTCGGCGATATGGATAGGGTGGATACTGCGGTGAAATTCATGACTGATGGAATTTTGCTTGCAGAGATCGAGAATGATCCACAGCTTCGAATGTACGATACACTGATAATCGATGAAGCACATGAGAGAAGTCTTAATATTGATTTTATACTTGGATATCTTCGAACCCTGGTCAAGTTACGCAAAGATCTCAAGGTGATAATTTCATCAGCGACAATTGATACCACACTTTTTTCAAAAGCATTTGACAATGCTCCGGTAATTGAGGTTTCAGGGCGTATGTATCCGGTAGAAGTGCTCTATCTGGATCCCTCTCTTGATGCCGATGATGAAGAAAAAGAGGACATTGATTACATCAATGCTGCAGTTCGTTCAGTTCGGGATATTTCAGATATGTACGGTACTGGTGATATACTGATTTTTATGCCCACAGAACGTGATATCCGTGAGACGTGTGATAAACTTCATGGAATGCGTATGAATGAAACAGATATTCTGCCGCTTTTTTCGAGATTAAGCAGGGGAGAGCAGGATCTGATTTTCAGGAACACCGGAAGACGCAAAATCGTTATTGCCACCAATATCGCAGAAACATCAATTACTGTTCCTGGTATTCAGTATGTAATTGACACAGGTCTTGCAAGAATTTCACGATACATTCCGCGTTTAAGAACCAACAGACTGCCTATTGAACCGGTTTCCCGTGCAGCGGCAAAACAGCGCATGGGCAGGTGCGGCCGTGTAATGGATGGTGTCTGCATACGATTATACTCCCAAAAAGAGTTAGACGAACGTGATGAGTATACATTACCTGAAATCAAGCGGTCGAATCTTGCCGGTGTTCTTTTATCAATGATTGCGCACAGGCTTGGATCAATTGAAGAATTTCCGTTTCTGGAGCCGCCGTCAAAACAGGCAATATCTGAAGCCTATTCACAATTAAGGGAACTTGGCGCACTTGACGAATCGAATGTAATAACTCATCTTGGCCGTGAAATGGCAGAATTGCCGCTTGATCCTCATATTGCCCGCATGGTATTTGCAGCACAGAAAGAGGGCGCATTGCGGGAAGTCAAAATCATTGCATCCGCGCTTTCAATAGTTGATCCGCTCGAACGTCCGTTTGACAAACAGGCAGAAGCTGATGCGATGCATAAAAAGTTCCGCGATACTGCATCGGATTTTTTACTCTATGTAAAACTATGGGATGCCTTTCAAAATGAGTGGAAGACGCTTAAAACACAAAACAAAATGAGAAAGTTCTGCAAGGATCATTTTTTATCATATGTCAGGATGCAGGAGTGGCATGATGTTCATAAACAGCTAAGTGACACTTTGAACCGGATTCGTAAATATTCCGAGAATACTCAGGAAGCAACCTATGATGGAATACACAGGGCACTGCTTACCGGATTGTTGACAAATTGCGCAGTAAAAAATGACCAGGGCCGCTATAGTGCGGCCCGCGGACGGGAAGTACTCATTTTTCCAGGCTCTGTGCTTGCGAATAAAAAAGTTGACTGGGTGATGTGCCATGAGATTGTCGAGACATCCCAGGTCTTTGCACGCACAGTTGCAGTAGTAAACCCAAAGTGGCTTGAGGAGCTTGGAGCTCATCTCTGCTCCAGATCCTATACAGAACCATATTTTGATATTGAATCCGGATCTGTAAAGGCAAATGAGACTGTTTCCCTGCTTGGTCTGCCTGTTGCAACTCACAATGGTATCAGATATGGCAGAGTCAACCAGACTAAGGCAACAGAAGTATTTATCTGGAAGGGGCTTGTTGAGGAGCAACTGACCTGCTTTCACAAATTTTTCCAGCATAATAAAAATACCCGTAAGGAAATCGAGCGTATGGAGGCAAAATTGCGCACCCGTTCTCTTTTTGCGGGTGAACAGGCAATTTATGATTTTTATAAAAGCAGAATTACCGGTGTTTCATCACTGCATGATCTGAACCGGTTCATTAAAGAGCATGGTGATGATCAGTTTCTTTTCATGTCCAAAGAGGATCTTCTTACTGATGTAATTGACGAAAAAACATTTTCAATGCCTGATTCAGTAAGTATTGGAAGTAAATCGTATCCTCTCAAATATAATTTTTCACCCGGAGCTGAGTCCGATGGTGTAACCATGCGCATTCCTGCTCGTGAAGCACCATTTATTTCCCGCGCTTCTCTTGGCTGGATGCTGCCTCATCTCTGGGCAGAGCGTGTAATGGAGCTCCTGCAGAGTCTTCCCAAAGAGACCAGAAAAAAACTCATGCCGCTCAGTGAGAAGACACGTGAAATAGTGGCAGATCTTAAAGTGTCAAGAGAGTCGTTTAATTCAAGTGTCGGAAAAACAGTTAAAAAGCTTTATGGAATAGATGTCATATTTGATTTGTCAAATGAGAGAAAAATCGCGCAGCACCTGCTGCTTCGTGTTGAAGTGTGCAACGATAAAGGCGAAGTCATAGCAAGCGGCCGGGATGAATCGGTGCTTTCTATTGACACCATGCAGCAGGCGACCGCTCATGACAGCGCCTGGGAAGTGGCGGCACGCAGATATGAATTGTATGGATTGACAAAATGGAGCGTGGGCGATATTCCTGAATTTTGCGAGATCGCATCGAATGATAAAGGTGTTCCGCTATACGGATATCCCGCCCTGTGTGCAGGGGCGCAATCGGCAGCACTTAAAATGGTACGGTCATCTGAGGAAGCTGCGCAGATGCATGAAGCTGGTTTCAAATGTCTGCTTGGGATTGTGCTTGCACCGGAATTCCTGTGGATAGAGCATGAGCTCAGGTTTTCGCCGCAGTTAAAACTTCTATGCGCACCATTTGGCGGTGTTGAAAATGTAAAACATCAATTGTTGTTGTCTGTAAAATCTTATCTGCTTGACATTCCACAGGAACCGTATCCGCGGACACAGAAGGAATTTGACGCGGCTCTCGGGGCTGTCAGGAAACAGAGCACCGGTACTGGTTATGAAGCATTATCGCTTATCGAGAAAATCCTAGGGCAATATACAGATTGTCTGTGCCGGATAAGTAAAGAATCAAGATCATCACTGGGCAGTATAAAAGCAGAGCTGAAAACAGACCTGGTCAATTTAATTGAGGCGTTTACAAAAAAAACATTGTCATTTGATATTCTCCGCCAGTATCCGCGCTACTTAAAAGCATTTGGATACAGAATTGAACGGGCATATAATGAGCCTTTCAAATACAGGGAAAAACGTACTTTGCTTGCCATATACAGTAAAAAAATCGATGACTGCATAAAGAAAACTGACAGGTCAAAGCAAAAAGAGATACAATTACTATTGTCAATGTATCAGGAATTCGTCATTTCCACTTTTGCACAGCAGGAAGTCAGGACACTGTTTCCGGTTTCGGAAAAAAGAATTGACAAAAAAATTGATGAGCTGCGATAGTCACGATGCGCGGCAGCATTGACAGGTGCTTCACGCAAGGCAGACAATGGCAGCTTGACATAAGGTTAATTGTCAATAATATCTTCAGTAATCTCTGATACCCGCCTTACATAGCTGCAGCACCGTTCCTTGAGCCCTTTTTCTTTAAATTCCTTCTGTCCGTTCTCTGTCAAAAGGTTGCATCCGGAAAGTAAATCTTTACAGGAGATACTGCCGAATTCAGTTTTGAATCTGGTGATAAGCTCCCGGACTTTACGGTAGGTGGTTTCCTGATTCTCTATGCTGTCAACTTCACCGCGCCCGAAAAGCAGGCCTATTGTCATGATTCCGCCTGAGACTGCTCCGCATACCTCCTGCATTCTTCCCATTCCGCCGCCAAATCCATTGGAAGCAAGAAAAAGTGTCTCTTTGTCAGTATCAAAACGATCTGCAAAACTTGTGACAACTGCCTGTGCACAGTTAAAACCTGATCTGAATGCTGATTCCGCCGGATTGCCTGAAGCCATAAGTGATCCTTCTATAAAATGTGTTAAATAATTATGGTTGACTATTGTAAATCTTGAATGTTTAGTTTGACTTGGTAGATGCAACTATTCAAATATATATAAATGTCAATATTACCGAAAGGATCATAAATATGGAAACTGCAAGATATCGGTTTTTAAATGTTTTGAAATATAATTAAAACCTGTTTATTTTACGAATTACTTAATTCAATATGCAGGAATGAGTTCATGCGCTTAAATACCTTTATTCTGCAGTAAGTTCTGATTAAAAGAATATCACTTTTTTATGTTCAAAGAAATGGTATATTCTATATTAAAAAACAGACATGTAGAAATGTGAGCTTGAATAACAGGTTCAAGATCCAAAAATACGGCACATTAAAAGCTATTGAATTCCGAATCCTGAAGATTTGCCTCATTTTATCATGTAATATATTGTTGTTTTGTTAGTTATGCGACTGTGCAGTCTGTATTATGGACTTGACAGTTCTGTCAGGAGATGATGATTGCTTTATCAGAATTTTGAACTTGATCGTTTTCAGGAAGATGCAGTAAATGCGATTGATCGCGGAGAATCTCTTATTGTTGCGGCACCAACCGGATGCGGAAAAACACTGATTGCAGAGTATGCTGTTGATGTCTCACTCGCGAAGAAAAAACGGGTTATCTATACAGCTCCCATAAAAGCTCTTTCAAATCAGAAATACAGGGATTTCCGGAAACGGTTCGGTGATGAAATTGTCGGGATTCAGACCGGGGATGTAACAATCAACCCTGATGGAACGCTTCTTATCATGACTACAGAAATTTTCAGAAATCTTATTCTGGAAAAATCATCACGTCTTGATGATATCTACTATGTGGTTTTTGATGAAATTCACTATCTTGATGATCCTGAGCGCGGTACCGTTTGGGAAGAGAGCATTATTTTAGCTCCGCATGCGATTCGTTTTATGTGCCTGAGCGCTACGGTTCCAAATATCATGGAGCTTGCTGACTGGATTGGAACTGTGCGTGAAACAAAGGTGACAGTTATTGAAGAGACTCACAGACCGATTCCGCTGAATCATTCATTTTTCAGCCCTAAATTCGGCATAATGAATTTAAAAAGTATTGCACGTAAATACAGCCGGGATGAAAAAGAGAGAAAGAAATTCCTTCGCCGTAAACCTTCCTCGCGTCGCATAATAAGCTATGTGCTTGAAATGGGACAGGTCCCGATTCTCTATTTCTGTTTTAACCGCCGCTCATGCGAATATAATGCAGAAGAGCACAGCAGGCTTGCGCTGCTTAATGGTGATGAGGTCCTGAAAGTTCGCCAGATGGTAAACGAACTTGTTGAGCTTTACAATCTGGAAGGTTATGACCGCCTTGCCTATATGAGAAACTTATGGGAGAGCGGCTGCGCCTTTCACCACGCTGGAATTCTTCCTGCGGCAAAGGAAATTGTTGAAAGACTTTTTACCGCCGGACTTATAAAACTTCTTTTCTGTACAGAGACATTTGCACTTGGCGTGAATATGCCTGCAAGTGCTGTTATTTTCGATGAACTTGAAAAGTTTGACGGAGTGGAATTCAACTATCTCATGACCCGTGAGTATAATCAGATGGCCGGCCGCGCAGGCAGGCGTGGAATGGATGAAGTAGGGTATGTCTATTCGCAGATTATTCCTGAGGCCACAGATGTCCGTCAATTGGAACGTCTGCTTTACGGAAGCAATGAACGGATAAACAGCCGTTTCTACGCATCGTATTCGACTATTCTTAATCTGTATAGTCAGCGCGGGGAAGCCGCATTTGAAGTTTTCAGGCAGAGTCTGCATAATTTTCGTCATGGTGAATTTTCTCTTTCAAAAGCATACCGCAAGGAAGAGGTGCAGATTGTCAATAGAATCAAGTTCCTTCAGAGTGCCGGTTTTCTTGACGGTCAGAACCTTACAGACAAGGGAAAACTTGCTGCTGCGGTCAGCGGGTATGAGATCCAGACAGCTGAGCTTTACTATTCGCGAAGTTTTGAAGAGTGCACTGCGCAGCAATTGCCTGTAGTGCTTGCTTCAATTATCACTGAAGAGAGCAGAAGCAGAAGAAATGCTCCTGTATCGAATTTCATTCTTAAATTTGATGCCGAGAAGGTGATTCATAAACTGAGGACGAAAGAAGTCCGTCATGATATAGCTCAGCCTATAAGGGAGCTTGACTTTTCACTTGCACCGCCGATTTACGCATGGGCAAATGGATGCACTCTCAAGGAACTTGAGGGCTTTGGTGTGCCTGAAGGTGATCTTGTACGGGTTATACGAATGACTGTGCAATTGCTGCGGACTCTTAGGGACAAAGTACCGGACACATTTCTTGCAGACCGCTTTCATGAAGCGCTTGTGCTTGTAAACCGAGATGTTGTCGATGCTCAGGCGCAGCTTGAGGTAGGCTGATATTTATAAGGTCAGGTCCGCAGTCCCTGACCTCTGTTCCCGGATGTTAATGGAAAATTGCACTTGATATAATGATACTAACTTCTGTGCGTTACATGTGTCAATGTGTCCGGCAGATTCTTTAAAGAAGTCCTTAGGAATTCCGGAAACAGTGTGACATTGTGAATATCGTCTATCAGATGCCATTTGAATGCAAGTGAAGACGTGCCCTCCTGCTCCTGAAAAGAATCGCCTTTGTCAATAAGTGCCGTCGGTGCTGTCAGAAGATAATAGAATGCGATTTCATGTGTATCATATCCAAAAGAGTGAAAAAAGTTTTCCATCACCCATAACGGTCTTATAATTTCACAATCAACCCTGATCTCTTCTTTCATTTCGCGTATAACTGTATCACCGGAAGCTTCACCAAGTTCAACCCGTCCGCCCGGAAGTGACCAGTATGGATTATTGTCTATGCAATGAAGCAGTACTCGATTATTATCAATAATGACTGCAACAGAACGAAAATTAAATTTTTTACCGTCTGATTTAAATACAACATCACTTGACATAAAAAATACCTTGTTGTTAATAGTGAATTATTCTGAAAATACAGATGAAATTATGAATTTCGTATTGCGCCCCTGAATCCCCCGAATATAGGGGGATATGTAAGATGATGCCTGAAGATATTGCCTTTTTCAAATAAAAAAGGGCACTCAGAGAGTGCCCTTAATTGACCATTTAAGATAAGTTATCAGTCAACAACTTCAAAGTCTGCATCAACTGCGCCGTCTCCACCTTTTTTGTTGCTTTTTGGCGGTTCCTGCTGTTGCTGCTGCGCATCAGGACCTGGAGTTGGGCCAGCCTGAGGACCAGCTGCACCGGCTGCTGCGCCTGCATTTTTGTACATTGCTTCAGCCATGGAATGTGATGCTTTCATCAGCGAGTCAATACTTGCCTTGATTGCTTCAATATTATCACCTTTGGCTTTTTCCTTAAGATCATTAAGTGCAGCTGTGATTTTCTCTTTGTCATCATTAGAGATCTTGTCGCCTGCTTCACCAAGAGTCTTTTCAGTCTGATAGATAATCTGATCAGCCTGATTTTTAACTTCGACTCTTTCTTTTTCCTCTTTGTCGTGCTCAGAGTTGGCCTCAGCCTCTTTAACCATCTTGTCAATGTCCGAGTCTGAAAGATTTGATGACTCAATGCGAATCTGCTGCTGTTTGCCGGTTCCAAGATCTTTTGCACTGACATTCATGATTCCGTTTGCGTCAATGTCAAATGTGACTTCGATCTGCGGTACACCGCGCGGCGCTGCCGGAATTCCAAGAAGGTCGAATTTACCAAGCAGACGGTTATGCTGAGCCATATCACGTTCACCCTGATAAACCATAATTGTCACAGCGTTCTGGTTATCGGAGGCAGTTGAGAATACCTGGCTTTTCTTTGTCGGAATAGTCGTGTTTCTCTCGATAAGCTTTGTCATCACTCCGCCAAGAGTTTCAATTCCAAGTGAAAGTGGTGATACGTCAAGAAGCAGCACATCCTTTACACTTGAGTCACCGCTGAGAATCGCACCCTGGATCGCTGCGCCTACAGCAACAACTTCATCGGGGTTGACAGATTTATTTGGAATCTTGCCGAAGAGCTCTTCAACTTTTGCCTGTACTGCAGGCATACGTGTTCCGCCGCCGACAAGAATAACCTCATCAATCTCACTTGCGCTCATCTTTGCATCTGCAAGTGCTTTTCTGCATGGATCTGCAGTACGCAGTATAAGATCTGCAGCGAGCTGTTCAAACTTTGAGCGTGAAATATTCATGTCAAGATGACGCGGGCCGCTTGCGTCTGCTGTGATAAACGGCAGATTGACATTTGCCTGCATCGCAGATGAAAGTTCTATTTTTGCTTTTTCAGCAGCTTCTTTAAGACGCTGCAATGCCATGCGGTCATTGCGAAGGTCAATTGAATTTGTCTTTTTAAATTCTTCAGCAATATAATCAATTAAAACTTTATCAAAGTCATCACCGCCAAGATGTGTATCACCATTGGTTGATTTGACTTCAAATACGCCGTCACCGATCTCAAGAATGGAAACATCGAAGGTACCGCCGCCAAGGTCATATACTGCTATCTTCTCATTTTTCTTTTTATCAAGACCATAAGCAAGTGCCGCTGCGGTAGGCTCATTTATAATTCTTTTTACGTCAAGTCCTGCAATGCGACCGGCATCTTTTGTCGCCTGGCGCTGTGCATCGTTGAAATAAGCAGGAACTGTAATGACAGCCTCTGTAACAGCTTCACCAAGATAATCTTCTGCGGCTTTTTTAAGATACTGAAGAATCATTGCTGAAATTTCCGGCGGTGTGTAGTCTTTATCAAGAATATTAACTCTCACATTTTCTTCCGGAGATCCGACTACTTTATATGGAACGCGTGTTTCCTCTGATGCGACTTCATTATGTTTGCGTCCCATGAAACGTTTAATTGAGTAGATTGTGTTTTCAGGATTTGTAATTGCCTGACGTTTAGCTATAGCACCGACAAGGCGTTCACCGCTTTTTGTAAAACCGACTATAGAGGGTGTTGTACGTCCGCCCTCGGAATTAGAGATCACAACTGGTTTTCCACCTTCCATGACAGATACGCATGAGTTTGTGGTTCCGAGATCTATCCCGATAATTTTTCCCATAATTTCCTCCTTAAAGAATAAATATTGTGCTATTTAGTAGCGCAAACAATGTGCCAATAGTAAGTGGTTGATTGGTAAGCGTATACGTTTTAAAAAAAATCAGATTCTAAAAAGGAGCATTTTGCGGTCAACTATGTAAAACATTGATAAATAAAGAAAATAGCCAAATAAAGCCAGGGTGATTTAAATTACAGCAAAAATCAGTGGGTCTCTGTAACGAATAGATCCGGCGCCGCAAATGTTCATAATAAATCAGAAACATGTTTCAATCTGGAACACCCCCTACCAATGTTCAAATATAGATCGATCCATTGTTATTCTTATTCTTATTCTTATTCT
>Ga0066602_10002073_pt1 | contig 12370 bp, 11 predicted proteins | sample Higcelweek5metaG_FD_59481 | JGI IMG/M metagenome (GOLD analysis project Ga0066602, IMG submission 59481) | Freshwater pond sediment microbial communities from the University of Edinburgh, under environmental carbon perturbations - High... | ecosystem: Environmental > Aquatic > Freshwater > Pond...
ACCGCACAGGACAGGCTGGGGCCCGGCGTGCCATCGGGCAGCGGCTTGCCTGGCAGGCTGCCCGGCACCACCACGGAATAGGCCGGCACCCGGCCCACAAACACCTCACCGGTGCTGCGGTCGATGATCTTGGTGGTGGCGGAGATGAAGACGCCCATGGACAGGACGGCCCCCTGTTCCACGATCACGCCTTCCACCACTTCCGACCGCGCGCCGATGAAGCAATCATCCTCGATGATCACCGGGCCGGCCTGCAGCGGTTCCAGCACGCCGCCGATACCGACGCCGCCGGACAGGTGCACATTCCGGCCGATCTGGGCGCAGGAACCGACGGTGGCCCAGGTATCCACCATGGTGCCCTTATCCACAAAGGCACCGACATTGACGAAGCTGGGCATCAGCACCACGCCCGGTGCCACATAGGCGCTGCGGCGCACCACGCTGCCCGGTACAGCGCGGAAACCGGCCTGGCGCCACGCAGCCTCGTCCCAGCCGACGAACTTGGACGGCACCTTGTCCCACCAGGTGGCCCCGCCGGGGCCGCCCGCAATGACGCTGTTGTCATTCAGGCGGAAGGACAGCAGCACCGCCTTTTTCAGCCACTGGTTCACCACCCAGGTGCCGTCGATTTTTTCCGCCACGCGGGCTTCGCCCTTGTCCAGCAGGCAAAGCGCGGTCTCCACCGCCTCGCGCACCGTGCCCTGGGTGGAAAAACCCAGGCCATCACGGTTGTCCCAGGCGTCATCGATGGTGCGGGAAAGATCAGCGTGGCTCATGTTCTCTCAAAGTCCCGTTTTAACGTCCCCGAAGGTCGGGGGTGCAGCCTGTTACGGTGCCCCCCGGATCGCGGGGGACAATTTACGGTGCCCCCCCGGATCGCGGGGGACAATGGGCGGGTGCTCCCGCCCTGTCAACGTGCCGGCGTGGCGGAAAACGCTGTCGACAGGCCCACCAGCCATTCCTCCAGGTCATCGATGATGTGGTGCACATGCTCACCCGGATGGTCGGTCGGGGCGGCAACCTCCCCGATCCTGTTTTCCGGGTGGGAGAAGGCGCTGTCGGCGCGTAACCAGACCGTGGTCATGCCCATGGCGGCGGGCGGCACCAGATTGCGGTGCAGATCCTCCACAAAGGCGGCACGGCGGGAATCGACGCCGAAACGGGCCACCATCTCCGCATAGGGTTGCGGGTCCGGCTTGGGCCGGTAACCGGCGGCGACAATATCGAAGATGCCGGTGAAGTGGTGGGCGATGCCCAGCCGGTTCATCACATTTTCCGCATGCCGGACGGAGCCGTTCGTATAGATCAGCTTGCGCCCCGGCAGGGCGCCGATGGCGGTGGCCAGGGCGGGTGACGGGGCCAGCGCCGTCACATCGATATCATGCACATAATGCAGGAAGCGTTCCGGGTCCGTGCCATGGTCCAGCATCATCCCGCGCAGCGAGGTGCCGAAGCGGCGATAATAATCCTTCTGCAGCTGCCTGGCCGCCACCGCATCCAGCCCCAGTTCGGTGGCGATAAAATCGGTGATGCGCACATCAACCTGGGCGAACAGGTTGCAGGCTGCAGGGTAGAGCGTATTGTCCAGATCGAAAATCCACTCCTGGACATGGGCGAAGGCAGTGGCGGCGGGGACAGGTGTCGTCATGGCGTCGTCTCTCATCATGCGTGCCAGGATGGGGTGTCATGCCCCTATCCGCAAGCCCGGTGGACCGCAGGCCGGGAGTGCGTTACCACTTCAGGTAACAAGCCCATGGAGCCCCTCCCGCCGTGACGCTCATTCCCGGTACCGATGATCATTCCCCGCAGGCCGGCCCTGCCATCGACCCCGCCAGCCCGGAGTCGGGGCCCGTGCAGACGATGCTGGATGGCTGGCCGGGCCCTGCCCTGTGCCTGGGGCCGGATGGTCGGATCCTGGCCGCCAATGCGCCGGCGGAGATTCTGGCCCAGCGGCATGATGGCTGGTCGGTCGATCTGACCCGCTGGGTGGGCGCCGGCGGGCCGGCGGCGGAGGCGACGCGGTCCGTACCGGTGGAAACCGCGCATGGGCCGGGTGTGGTGGAATTCACCGCCGCCTTGTTACCCGGCGGCAAGGTGCTGTGCCTGGGGCGGGATGCCACGCTGGAACGCCGCCTGCGCCATGCGCTGACGGAATCGCGCCAACGCTACAAGGATCTGGTGGATATCTCATCGGATTTCGCCTGGGAAGTGGGAGCGGACGGGCGCTTCGTTTTCGTCTCCGCCGCCGGTGCCATCGGTTATACCGCCGATGAGCTGATCGGGCGGCACCCTTCGGAATTCGTGCTGTCGGATTTCGTCGACCAGCCGCTGCCGTTTGAAACCGATGTGCCGATCGAACGCACGGAAGTGTGGATGCGCGGGCGTGACGGGGACACTTTCTGCCTGATCTCATCCGCCGTGCCGCTGCGCGGGGCGGAAGGTTACTGGATCGGTGCCCGTGGCGCCTGCCGCGATATCACGGAAGCCCGCGTCAAGGGCATGGAACTGGCCCAGGTCCGGCTGCGTGAGAAATATCTGGGCTATATCGTCTCTTCCACCCGCGACGATGTGGATCCGGCCAAGACGCTGGAAATCGCCGTCGGGGTGGCCACCAATGCCATCGGGGCCAGCGGCGCCCATCTTTATGCCCGCACCGGCGATGTGTTCTCCCTGGCCGCCGGAAAAGCGCCGCTGCCCGATGGGCTGGAGCCCGGTCGGCTGGCGGCCTTTTTGGAGGATGCGGCCCTGCAGCCCACCCCGCTGATCGGCGGCAGCGATGATATCAGCCTGATCGCCTGCCGCACCCTGTTCCGGCACGAGGTGAATGGTGCCGTCATGGTCTGGCAGACCGGCGGTCGCGCCTGGGGGGAGGAGGATGTCTCCATGGTGCAGGCCATCGCCGATCAGGTGGGTGTGGCCGTGGCCCAGGCCCGCTATCAGGAACGGTTGAAAACCCTGTCGGAACGCGACGGGCTGACCGGCCTCTACAACCGTCGCACCTTCATGGAGCTGCTGGAACAAAGGCTGGAAAAGCAGACGGGCGGCAGTTCCGCCCTGCTGTATTTCGACCTGGATAATTTCAAGGCGGTGAATGACAAGCTGGGCCACGGTGCGGGTGATGATGTGCTGCGCGCCGTGGGCGCCCTGCTGCACCGGCTGGCCCGTGCGGCCGATCTGGCCGGTCGGGTGGGGGGCGATGAATTCGTGCTGTGGGTGGACCGGGTGGACGAAAGCCAGGCCATGGCGGTGGCCGACCGGCTGCTGCGCGAGGCGGCGGATTTCCTGCACCCGCTATCGGCATCCCCGGAAAAACCGCTGGGTGTGTCGATCGGCGTGGCCCCCTATCGCGGTGGGTCGGGGGAGGCAGCCCAATCACTGGTTGATCGCGGCGACCAGGGCATGTATGCCGCAAAGCGGATGGGCAAGGGGCATAGGGCTTTGGCCCCGACCGCCGATCCGCCATGACATGAAGCAGACCCGCCACCAGGCGGGGGGTATCGCGACAATTCCTATACCGTAGTATGTGTGTCGGCCTTTAATTCTGACGGGCGGTCGGAACCGACCGGGGGCGATCGGGTAGATGAGCAAGAAAACGGACGGGATAGATTACGCTACCGCCAAGCGCCTGGCCGCCAGCCAGGATGCGGGTGATCGCCGTTTGCTGGCCAGCCGGGCCGACACCCAGCCGGAAATCCTGTTCTTCCTGGCCAATGATACCAGTGCGGAGGTGCGGCTGGAAATCGCCCGCAACAATGCCACCCCGCGCCAGGCTGACCTGTTATTGTCCCGCGACCCGGATGAACAGGTGCGCAGCGGGCTGGCGGCCAAGATCGCAGCCTTGGTGCCGTCCCTGCCCGCGGACCGGGTGGGCCAGATCGAACGCATGACGCTGGAAATCCTGGAGACGCTGGCCCGCGATCAGGCGACCGTCGTGCGCCGTATGGTGGCGGAAGCGCTGAAGGATCAGGTGGGCGCGCCGGCCCATGTCATCCAGCAGTTGGCGCGCGATCTGGAATTGTCGATCAGCGGGCCGGTGCTGCGTCATTCCCCCATCCTGACCGATGACGACCTGCTGGATATCATCGCCGGCCAGCCGATGGATGGCCATCTGGTGGCCATTGCCGAGCGTGCCGGCCTGTCGGGCAATGTCTCTGCCGCCGTGGCGCGGACGCAGAGCGAGGCGGCGGTGGCGGCCCTGCTGTCCAACCAATCGGCCCAGATCCGGGAGGAAACGCTGGACCGCCTCATCGACATGGCTCCCCGGTTCGAGCCGTGGCATGCCCCCCTGGTGCGCCGGCCCAGCCTGCCGCCCAAGGCGGCGGCCCGCATTGTCGGCTTTGTCAGCCAGCAATTGGTGCGCGTGCTGGAAAGCCGCACCGACCTGCCCGATACGGTGATGACAGCGGTGCGCGGTGCGGTGACGGAACTGGCCCGAGCCAACGCGCGGACCGGGGCCGGTGGCGGGGCCGAACCGCTGGGGCTGGTGGATGAACTGACGCCGGATGCGCCCAAGGAACGGCCGATGGACCGGGCCCGCAAGATGCATGGCGCCGGTAAACTGGATGAGGAGGCCATGTCCGACGCCCTGACGCGCGGCGACCGTGGCTTTGTACTGGCGTCCCTGTCACTGCTGGCCAACGTGCCGCTGGAGGCGGTCGACAAGATCATCGGCGGACAGAGCGCGCGGGCCGTGACGGCGCTCTGCTGGCGCGCCAAGCTGTCCATGCGGTTCTGCCGGCAGATCCAGCTGCGGGTTGCGAACATTCCCCCTGCCTCCGTGCTGAATGCCCGCAATGGCGACGGCTATCCCATGTCGGACAGCGAGATGAGCTGGCAGCTGGAATTTTTCGGGTTGAAGGGTTGAACGGGGGATGAGCGATCCCGCCGCCCAGCCTGCCAGCCCCGCAGGTCGCGATCTGGCCGGCGCCATTCATGCCATGGCCGGCGACGGGGCCCGGCTGGTGCTGGAACTGCTGATGCGGTCGGGGGAGGAGGCGCGGCTGATCGGCGGCTGTGTGCGCGATGCCATCCTGGGCATTCAGCCGGGCGATATCGACATTGCCACTCCGCTGTTGCCGGAAGAGGTGATGCGCCGGTTGAAACAGGAGGGCATCCGCACCATCCCCACCGGCATCGACCATGGCACTGTCACCGCCCTGGTGGGCACCGCCAGCTTTGAGATCACCACCCTGCGCCGCGATGTGGAGACGGATGGCCGCCATGCCAAGGTAATGTTCTCCCAGGATTGGCTGGAGGATGCCAAGCGGCGGGACTTCACCTTCAACGCCATGTCGCTGACGCCGGAGGGTGAATTGTTCGACCCGTTCGGCGGGCTGGCCGACCTGCGGGCCGGGCGGGTGCGCTTCATCGGTGATGCACGGGAGCGCATCGCAGAGGATGTGCTGCGTATTCTGCGATTCTTCCGCTTCCACGGTCGTTATGGCAAGGGCACCCCGGATCGGGAGGGGATGGCCGCCTGCTCCTCCCTGGCTCCCCTGCTGCCCGGCCTGTCGGCGGAGCGCATCGCCAAGGAGGTGCTGGCCATCCTGCGGCTGGACCGCGCCGTGGAGATCTGGCGGCTGATGATGGAGGCGGGCGTCGTTGCCCGGATGCTGCCCGCTGCCACCCGGCTGCGGCGCCTGGAGGCGCTGGACAGGCTGGAATGGGTGCTGGGGGAGGCGGCATCCATGGCGCATCTGGCAGCATTGCTCCCCTCCGGCCCGGTTGCGGCGGCTGATGCGGCAGAACGGCTGCGCCTGTCCAATGCCGACCGCACCCACCTGCTGGCCCTTTCCGCCCCCACGGTGGATGTACATCCCGACCTGACCGTCACCAGTCGCCGCCACGCGCTGCAGAAACTGGGGCCGGAACTTTACCGCGACCTGCTGCTGCTGGCTGCTGCCGACCGGGACACCCCGGCGCAGGATCTGTTGGAACCGCTGGCGGAAGCGGCAAGCTGGGTCATCATCCCCTTCCCCCTGAAGGGGCGCGACCTGCTGGAACGCGGCGTGCCCCCCGGACCGGGTGTCGGCATCATGCTGGCCGGCATTGAAGGCTGGTGGGCGGCGCGGGATTACCGGCCCAACCGGGATGAATGCCTGACGGAACTTTCCCGTCGTATTACCGTAAACAAAAATGCGGATGAAACGGGCAATTGATATTTAAATGGACAGATTTTTCCATTTCGTGCTTTTTCTTCTGAAATAAAATAATCTGAATATATTTTTTATATTCAAACGCATAACCTTAAGGTTAAATAGATTCCAACATTTGTTTCGTATAACAGGCAGGTCCATGCTGGCGCGGCCTGATGCCGTTCGGACCTCGCGATTCCCGGGGGCGTTATGCGACTGACGATAAAAGCAATCCTGATGGCGGTTCTCGTGGCTTTGGGTGGCCTGCTGCTGGCCAATGGTCTGGTTGGCTGGCGGGCGTTGAGCAAGGCCGGCAGCGACACACAAACCCTTTATGAAGGGCGGGTGGTGCCGCAGCGGGAACTGAAAATCATTGCCGATGCCTATGCCGTCTTCGTCGTGGACGCTTCCCACAAGGTGCGCAACGGCAACTTTTCCTGGGAGGAGGGCCTGTCCAGTGTCACCAAGGCCGAGGGTGATATCGCCCGTTCATGGGAGGGATATCGCGCATTGCCGCATGACGACAAGACTGAGCGGCAGTTGATCGATGGTACGGTGGCCCACTTGCGCGTGGCCGATGCGGCGGTGGGCGAACTGCTGGGCATTCTGCGTTCCAAGGATGCTGCTGCCCTGGATGAATTCGTCAAGCATCGCCTTTACCAAACCATCGATCCGGTGTCTGAGGATATCACCCGTCTGATCGATCATGGGGTGGAGAGTGCGGGGAACCTCTATACCCAGGCCAGCAAGACCACCGGGAACGCCCTTTTCGTTGCCAAGTTGCTGATCGCGCTGGGCATCGCCGCCATTCTTGCAGGATTATGGGCCGTGCTGAACCGTGTTGTCCGCCCGCTGGCGGCCCTGACCGGCACGCTGACCCTGTTGGCACGGGAGGAATACAACGCCGCCGTGCCCGGCCTGGACAAGCAGGACGAGATCGGTGACATGGCCCGCGCCGTTGACGTGCTGAAGGCCCATGGTGCCGAGGCCCAGCGCCTGCGCGCCGACCAGGAACGCCAGCGGCAAGAGTCCGAACGTCTGAAGCGCGAGGCGCTGGAAGCCATGGCCCAGAAGGTGGAAGGCGAAACCCGCCTCGCCGTGGATCAGGTGGCAGCGCGGGCCGGTGAGATGGATGTGCATGCCGATGCCATGGCCCTTTCCGCCGAACGGGTGGCCAAGAACAGCCATAATGTGGCTGCGGCTGCGCAGCAGGCCCTGCACAATGCGGAAACCGTGGCATCGGCGGCCGAACAGCTTTCCGCCAGTATTCGGGAAATTGGCGGTCAGGTGGCCCATGCCAGCGTGGTCAGCCGCAATGCCGTGGCCAAGGGAACGGAAACCCAGCGCACCATCCGCTCCCTGTCCGATGCGGTGGCCCGCATCAGTGACGTCACCGGTTTGATCAACGACATTGCCAGCCAGACCAACCTGCTGGCGCTGAACGCCACGATCGAGGCGGCGCGGGCGGGGGAGGCCGGCAAGGGCTTCGCCGTGGTGGCGGCGGAGGTGAAGAACCTTGCCACCCAGACCAGCCGTTCTACGGAAGAGATTACCCGCCAGATTGCCGAGATCAACAGCGTCACCAGCCAGACGGTGGCGGCGGTGCAGGAGATTGGTCAGACGATCGAGGAGATGGATCACATCTCCAGCACCATCGCCGCCGCGATTGAGGAGCAGGGCGCGGCCACGCAGGAGATCAGCCGCAATGTGCTCCAGGCGGCCGACGCGGCCCGTGAAGTTTCCAGCCGCATTGCCGAGGTTTCCGCAGAGGCCGGCAATACGGGTGAACGGGCCGGCACAGTACGTGTCACGGTGACGGAGGTGAGTCAGAGCGTCACCGAACTTCGTTCCACGCTGGTCCGGGTTGTCCGCACCTCCATGACGGAAGTGGACCGCCGTCTGGCTGAACGGGTGCCGGTGGATCTGGCAGCACGGGCGGAGATCGGTGGGCGCATGCTGGATATCCATCTGCGCAACCTTTCCGCTGGTGGTGCGCTGGCTGCCCCGGCGGATGGGTTGGCGCGTGGTGCCCGTGGCCGTTTCACGGTGCCGGGCGCTTCCGCTCTCGACTTCAGCGTCCTGGACATTTCCACGGACGGTGCCCATCTGCTGTTCGATGATGAACAGGCGGCCGGCGCCGCCCTGGGGCCATGGCTGGCCGGTCAGGGCCGCCTCGCCGCGTGATGCGGGGTTGATGGATGGACATGATCAGGCCGGTGCTGGATTTCTGGTTCCGGGGGGCCGGGCCGGCGAAATGGTTCGGCGGCGGGCCGGATTTCGACATGCTGGTGGCAGAACGGCTGGGCCCCCTGTATGAACAGGCCGCCGCCGGGCAACTGGATGGCTGGGCCGCCACGGCGGAGGGCGGGCTGGCGCTCTGCATTCTGCTGGATCAGGTGCCGCGCAACATTTTCCGCGGCACCCCGCGCGCCTTTGCCGGCGATGCCAAGGCGCTGGCCGTTTCCCGCGATCTGGTGGCGCGTGGGCTGGATCTGGCGCTGCTTGATGATGACCGCGCCTTCATCTATTTGCCGTTCGAACATGCCGAGTCGCTGGAGGATCAGCGCCAGTCGGTCCGCCTGTTCGCCAGCCGCACCCTTAACCCGATGTTCCTGGATTATGCCTGCAAACATCTGGTGGTGATTGCCGAATTTGGCCGCTTTCCCCACCGCAATGCCATCCTGGGCCGGGCCAGCACACCGGCGGAGCTGCAATATCTGGCCCGGCCAGGGGCGGGGTTCTGACCCTTACCCGACACCCGGCCAGCCGGGGCGCAGCCGGGCCATGGCGATGGCGTCGACATAGGCGCCATCGCGGAAGGAATGGGCCCGATGCCGCCCTTCCGCCGCAAAGCCGAAACGGCGGTACAGTCGCAATGCCGGCTCGTTATCGGCAAAGACGGTCAGTTCCACCCGGCCAATATCCAGCCAGCGGTCCGCAGCCTCCAGCAGCGCATCCAGCAGGGCGGCACCGATGCCCTTGCCCTGATGATCATCATGCACCCCCATGCCCAGAATGGCGCAGTGCCGGCGGCGGCCCGTCTGCCGCAGCAGATCAGCGGAGCCGACCAGCGCGCCATCCAGCAGCGCCACCAGGGCCAGATCGTCCGGCTTCTGTTGTTCCAGCCAGGAGCGCACGGCATCGGGGTTGGGAAAGGGCGGTCGCAGGGTGCCGTGGCGCAGCAGGGGCAGGCCGGTCATGGCCGCCATGTCGTCGGCATCGCTGACCCGCCGGGCCCGCAGCCACAGGCCCGGCGGGCCATGGCGCGCCGGGCTGCATCCGGGGGGCGGTGGGGCGGTCACGGCCCTTCCCCCGCCGCGGCCACAGCGGACAGGAACTCCCGGATGCGCGCCACGCTTTTCACGCCGGGCCGTTCCTCCACACCGGATGACACATCCACCGCATTGGCCCCGGTGACGGCGATGGCTTCGGCCACATTGGCAGGGTCCAGCCCGCCGGACAGCATCCAGGGCTTGTCCCAGCGCCGTCCGGCCAGCAGCTGCCAGTCGAACGACAGGCCATTGCCGCCGGGCAGCATATTGGCCACGTTCTTGGGCGGCTTGGCATCAAACAGCAGCCGGTCCACCACCGGGACATAAGCCGCCGCGGCGTCCAGATCGGCGGCGTCGGCCACCTTCAGCGCCTTCATCACCGGCAGGCCATAGCGGCTGCGGATTTCCGCCACGCGGGCCGGATTCTCCTCCCCGTGCAGCTGGATCATGTCCAGCGGCACGCGGGCGATGGTTTCATCCAGCACGGCGTCGGCGGGATCGACGAACAGGCCCACCGTGCGGGTGCCGGTGCCCACCATGCGCGCCAGGTCCGCCGCGATGGCCAGTTCCACATGGCGCGGGGAGCGGGGGAAGAAGACCAGCCCGATATAGCGCGCCCCGCCATCCAGTGCGGCACGCAGCGCATCCGGGTGGTTGATGCCACAAATCTTGGCCTGCACTTTCATCGGGTTGGTCATCGGATCAGGCCCCCAGTTCTTCGGCGATGCGGCGGGCGGCGGCACGCGGATCGGCATCCGTCGTGATGGGGCGGCCGATCACCAGCCGGTCGGCCCCGGCGGCCACGGCCTGGGCTGGGCCCATCACCCGTTTCTGGTCGCCCACGGCGGCCCAGTTGGGGCGGATGCCCGGCACCATCAGCGTGAAATCCGCCGGCAAGTCAGTGCGCAGGGCGGCCACCTCGGCAGGGGAGCAGACGACGCCATCCACGCCGCTGGCATGGGAAAGCGCGGCCAGCCGGCGCACCTGATTCTGGGCCGGGCCCTGCTGGCCCACGGCGGCCAGATCATCCTCCCCCAGGCTGGTCAGCACCGTGACGGCCAGGATTTTCATGCGCGCAACACCCAGCTTCGCCGCCTCATCCGCCGCGGCATCGGCGGCGGCGCGCAGCATGGCCGGGCCGCCGCTGGCATGCACGGTCAGGAACAAGGGTGCCAGCGGGGCGACGGAGCGCACGGCACCAGCCACGGTGTTGGGAATGTCATGCAGTTTCAGGTCCAGGAACAGCGGCAGCCCCGCATCGGCCACCACCGCGCGGATGCCATCCGGCCCCTGGGCCATGAAGAATTCCAGCCCCAGCTTCACGCCACCCACCAGCCCCGCCAGATCGGCGGCCATGGCCCGTGCCCCGGCAATGTCGGGCATATCCAGGGCGACGAAGATACGGTCGGTGGGGCGCATGGTTCTTTCCTGAAAAGGCGGATGATGGATCAAACAGGCCTTCATTTAGCGCGAAACGGCGCTGTGGCGAACCGCCCAAGTTCGGCGGCGGCATCCCGCCCGCCGCAGGGCTGCCCCACCGCCGCCCATCCCATGGCCGGCTTGACCGGGCCGATGGGGAAACCCAATCTTCCCCTACCCCCCATTTCCCGATGATGTTGCCCCATGCCGCTCCCGCCGCCCGCCGATCGCAGCCCCCTTCATACCCGCCGGGTCACCTGCCAGGGTTATCGCCGGGCCGATGGGCTGTGGGATATCGAGGGCCATCTGACGGATGAGAAAACTTATGATGCCCGCACCTTAACCGGGGAGACGCGGCATGCCGGGGAATTCATCCATGATCTGTGGATACGGCTGACGGTGGATGACACGCTGACGGTGCGGGTGGTGGAGGTGGCCGCCGATACCACGCCCTTCCCCGTCTGCCCTGCCATTGCCCCGGCCTATCAGAAACTGGTGGGCCTCTCGATTACCTCTGGCTGGACGGCTGCGGTGAAGGATCGGCTGGGCGGGGTACAGGGCTGCACCCATCTGGTGGAACTGCTGGGGCCTGTCGCCACCACCGCCTTCCAGACCATCGCCCCCCTGCGGCAGCAGGCGGAGCGGCAGCAACGCGAAGCAATGGTGGCGAAGGGGGAGGAACCACCACCGCCCCGCCGGCCCCTGGTGCTGAACACCTGCCATAGCTTTGCTGCCGACGGGCCGGTGGTGCGGCAACTCTGGCCTGAGTATGCGGCGGAGAAAGGGGACTGAATATATCTATCCGATATTCAACTTTTGATTAAATTTTTTCCTCTCCCTCCTTGCGGACCGGTGCAAGGGCCATGCCGATGATATCGGGATCACCCACGCCATGGCCGGCACCGCGATGCCCATCCTCGGTAGAGGACATGCGGTAATAATTCACCAGAAACACCCGGATCGCCGCCGTCAGGGAGGCACCACCCGGCTTGCACCCAACAATCCGGGTGCAGATGTCATGCAGGGAATGACCTTCCCGCCGGGCCACATCGCCCAGTGCATCCCACATTTCTGGCTCCATTCGCAGGCTGGTGCGTTTGTTCAGCACCACGACATTGCGGATGACCAGCGTGCTGCCGGGGTCTTCCGTATCATCCTTGGAAAAACGCTTGGAACGCGGCGGCAAGACGATCCTCCCTGGCTGGCATGTGACGGGACGGCGCATTTGCCTTCCCGAATGCATAAACCATTATGCCAAGGCATATGACCTGTTCAATTAAATTTGTATGTTGGTAAGAAGAAAATTCTCCCCGTCCCGCAACCCGATGGGTGGCCGGCTGAACGTGTGAGGTTTCTTGCGCGAAAACCGGGCAGATCTAATACCAATCTACCGAGGGTTTGACCCTTGGCAGATTGGAGGCTGGCGACCGCCAGCCCGGCGCTTGAGGGAACACGAAACCTCCCTTGATCGGTCACGATCAAGGGAGATTGGAGGCTGGCGACCGCCAGCCCGGCGCTCGTGCGCCGTGAAGCCAAGCTGCCGGA
>Ga0066602_10002074_pt1 | contig 12358 bp, 8 predicted proteins | sample Higcelweek5metaG_FD_59481 | JGI IMG/M metagenome (GOLD analysis project Ga0066602, IMG submission 59481) | Freshwater pond sediment microbial communities from the University of Edinburgh, under environmental carbon perturbations - High... | ecosystem: Environmental > Aquatic > Freshwater > Pond...
CCTCGAGCAACTGGTTTCAGTAGCCAGAAATAGAGTTTGTCATTAAAAGAGAACATGGCATAGTTGAACCAGTATAACGGGTCAGCAACTGATTGCTCCGCAGCTTTGACATACTCATCATCACCGTACAGCTCATCTGAATCTGCCAGATCATCAAGCGTTGCAGCATCTTCCACCTCTTCACTGGCAGAAGAGGTGGAAGATGCTGCAACAAGATTATGAAGATTGGCTACAGGGGCAGAGTTAAGAGGCTCACCAGCAAACGCCATTGTGCCAGATCCGGTAATCCATAAAGCCACTGAAAAGAGGAGATAGTGCATAAATTTGTATCTGAATGAGACAGATCCAAACAAGCTCTTTTTAGAACGGTGTCTGCAAATCTCTTGTTCTGATCTCATTGTTCAATTTTCTCCTTTATCTCCTGAATAATTTTATCAGGTGAGTCATTAAATCTTGTCCGGTACTGCTCCCTGTAGTTTCCTACAAGACTTACCCCTTCAATCTTGACATCATATATCTTCCAGCTTCCTCCACGTTTTTTCATCATCCTGTAGTACACTGGCGTGATGATCTTATTATGAAAAACCTCTGTGGCAACATCAGCCCGTTCAATACCGGATTTTGTGGCATCCATTATCTCTGTTTTCAGATATGTGATCTTAAGGTCTTTAAAGTTCTCATCATCAATTTTTGCAATATAGGTATTTGCTATGAGTTTTGAAAAGTATTTGCTGAATTCACTCTGTTGGCTCTTTGAAAAACGCCCCCAGTTCTGTCCAAGTGCCCCTCTGGAAAACTCATTGAAATCAAAAATAGCCTCAGCCTTACTGAACAGAATATCTTTTCTTGTCTCTTTCTGATCTTCAGTCGCCAATGCTGGATCGTTCAAGACAGAAACCATTGTATCTACCCCGTTTCTTAAGACAATCTCAGCCTCTGAGTCTGCTGCAATCAGTATGGCCGGAGTTAAAAGAAAGACAATTGAAATTATCACAACTATTTTTTTCATCTCTATCCTCATTCATTTTTATATGAAAGTCTTTTCAAACGGCTGTAACCATGGGACTTTCATCTTTGGTTGTGGCAGAATAATCTGCCATGCAGGTTATAATGGATTGATCTATTTCTCTGTGCCTGTTTCATCTTTATTAAAAATATATTTACTTACCAGTGCTTCAATATCAATTGCAGATTCAGTATTGAAAATAGTATCTCCTGTTTCAAGCATGGTTTCAGACCCACCTGGAGAGAGATTTATATATCTATCCCCGATAACACCTGAAGTTTTGACAGATGCCATCACATCTTCAGCCAGCCTGATATTTTCATGAATTCCAAGTTCAACTTTTGCCAGCAGCCGCTCACTGTCCAATGAAATTGAAACAACATTGCCAATTTCAACACCTGCCATCTCAACTCCTGCCCCTTTTTTCAGCCCTGCCACAGAGCTGAAATAGGCATAGAGGCGATAGTCGTTCCTATTTACAACCCTGGCACCACCAAGTTCAACGATCAGATATGCAGAACAGATAATGCCAATGATCATAAATATCCCCACATAAAACTCAACCATTCCCTTTTTCATAATATTTTTCCTGATTTTTTTTGTATTTATCATGCCTGAACCGCTAAATCAGTTTTCCTGATCTTATGCACTGCTATTTTCCAACTTATTCATGGGGTCTGATTAAAAAACTTTTTGAATCAATAGTCTCTGAAGTCTCCTTCGCCATTAAGAAAAGAGCTTACTTCGCTCACATCACAAGCAACTATCTCCTCTGCCGTTCCCTGAAAGATTATCTTTCCACTTTCAAGCATTGCAACTCTCTGGGATATTGCAAAAATATCAGGTATCTCATGGCTGACAATCACCGCTGTGAATCCAAACATCTGCTGATAGGATTTAATCATTGCATGAACCCCGTTCTTTCTTATGGGATCAAGGCCAGTTGTAGGTTCATCAAAAAGGACAATTGATGGTTCAGTCACCAGGGCCCTTGCAAGGGCGACCCTTTTTTTCATTCCGCCTGAAAGCTGAGCAGGATATTTATTTGATGTCCCCTGAATTTCAAGCTGTTCCATTCTTAATTCAACCTTTTTTCTGATCTCCTGCTTTGAAAACATTGATGTTTCGGCCAGGGGAAGTGCAATGTTATCATAGATATTCATGGAGTCAAACAGAGCATTTTCCTGAAACATATAGCTAAATTTTCTTTTGAACTCTCTTCTTCTTTTGCTGGACATGGACGATATCTCCTCCCCGCAGAAGAGAACTCTTCCTGAGTCCTGTTGCATAAGCCCGATAATGTGCTTTAACAGAACGCTTTTGCCAGATCCGCTTTTTCCGATCACAACCATGATCTCATCTTCATATATGGATAGATTGACACCCTGCATCACATGGTTGTTTCCAAAGCTTTTTTTCACATCTATAAATTCAATCAAAGGAGATCTCATAAGAACCTGTTTAGAAATTTGTCTATTATTTAAGAGATTAAGGGGTAATATATGATTTGTTTAAAACAGAAATATATAATTTATTTAAAACCAAATGGGTCAACCTGCAAAAATCCCGGGAGTCTATTCTGGTCTCAGATGCCGTAAGTGGTTAAGGATCTGTGCTCTACAGCAGCAGATAGGTTATGACATAATCAAAAATAAGAATCAGAACACAGGAGTTAACAACCGCAGTGGTGGTCGAAAAGCTTACCCCCTTTGCACCGAACCCGCCCCGTGTCTGAAGATGGGTAAAATATCCCTGGGAGCAACATACAGTTGTAACCACAATGGCAAATACCAGAGACTTGACAAATCCTCCTGTCAAATCAGCCATCAGTACACTGTCATTGACGCGATAGAAATAGATACCGCCGTTGATTCCAAGAAGTAACGAGCCAGTAATATACCCCCCAATAATACCAATAACATCAAAAAGTGAAGTGAGGAGTGGAAAGCTTATTATAGAGGCAACAACTCTTGGGCTGAAGACAAATCTGATCGGATTGATATTCATAGTCTCAAGGGCATCTATCTGCTCTGAAATCCGCATAACCCCGATTTCAGCCGAGATTGCCGACCCAGCCCTTGCTGTAATCATGATGGCGGTAAGTACAGGTCCAAGCTCCCGAATAAGGGTAAGAGCAACGGCAGAGCCAAGCATCCCCTCAGAACCGAATTTTATCAAGGTATAATATCCCTGAAGCCCAAGTACCATGCCAGTGAAAATTCCTGTAAGCATGATTACCATCATGGATTTGGCGCCAATGAACCATGTATGTTCAATAATCTTTAATATCTGCCATGGAAAGGTGAAGATGTGAAACAGGCCTTTGAATAGAAAAATAAATATCCTGCCAGTACGTTCTATCCTCTCAATTGTCCAGAATCCTATATTTTCAATACTCTTTTTAATCATCAGACTGTCATAATCCTCTTAAACTTTTTACATTTCAAACCTTTATGGTTATCTGTCAAAATGGATATGGATATACTATAAATTGGAGTTTAATGAAACATTATTCATTCCAAAATTCAATTATACCTCTCTTTATTGCCAGAGTAGGAGAATTAAAGCAAAATACATACCGTTATTGTTTGGTTTTCATACAGTGATTTTAAGAATGGCTATTGTGGCACAATACTACTTACGCTCTTGACACCACCATTAAAATAGAATACGTATTAAAGATACTGACACATATTTCATTAAAATATTTTTTATATGAAACTGTAGGGGCTTTCCCTCCGTGCCTGCCCTTGCGAGGGCACTCACATGGGGGTGCCCCCTACGGTTTCATACTTCGTTGTGCCGTCAGGGCATGCTGGTTTATATGAAAGTCTAGGGACACACACAGGTAGGTGCCCCGTAGAGACGCAAGATCTTGCGTCTCTACAACTTTCATGCTTCGTTGTGCGCATGTCAGGGCATGGCTGTTATAAAAAACAAATTTAACCGCATAGGTAAACACTGGATAATTTAGAACCAAAAAACAGACTCAAGGATAAAAATGCAAAGGAGATAAGATATGACACGCAAAATAACCTTAAGTATTCCTGACATGCTTTATGAAAAAATGGAAGAGTGGCGTCAATCATTTAATTTCTCCAAAATGTTCCAGGACGCTCTGGCAGAAGCCATCAATAAAAAAGAGGAGTTTCAGAGAAGACTTCGTGAAGATCATGACATGGCAGCGATTATTGACCGCCTCAAACATGAAAAGAAACAGGCTGAGGGGAACTATTCTGAAAATGGGCATCTCAAGGGGCTTCAATGGGCAAAAAGCGCACATTATAATGATCTTATATATGCACTTGGTCTCTCCTCCTCCAAGGAGATGGCAGTGGACGAGATGCTTGGCAGCTATTTCAGCGGCCTATTCTCTTCAGATCATCTTATGGAGACAACACCGGATGGGGTCAATAAGTACGGAAAACTTTTTTTGGACGGATGGCGCAGGGGTGTACGTGATTTCTGGAATGAGATAAAAGAGAAGATCTGAACCAGGATAGAATTTTAACAGGGCTGATTACTATCCTGATTACTATCCTGATTAATCAGTTATCCTTGAGTAAGGAGGAAGATATAAATAATGAAAAAAAGAATAAATATTCTGGGCATTGACGTGGGTTCTGTTTCAGTCTCCATTGCAGGTATTACAGCTGAAGAGGTTGATATTAAAGAGTGTGGCACTGATAAGTTTGAAGAGAGTGTCATTAAATCTGCTGAAGGTGATTCTGCTGAAAAGAGAGGCACTACTGTTGATAAATCTGATACTGACTCTATCATAGTAGAGAATCAGATATTATGTGAAGGCAGCGCCTTCCACCACGGAGACATAGAACAGGGCATTGAATCAGCACTGTCAGAAGTAGATCTGAGCAGATTCAGCTATTTTGCTGTAACATCTTCTACCCCATCGACTATAAAGAGAGACCAGAGCTATGATGAACAGGTGGCCATCATAAGGGCAGCCAGATATTTCCATAAGAGAATAGGGGCGATCCTTAATGTCGGTGGAGAGAAGTTCAGTTTGAGCCTTTTTGATGAAGCTGGAAATTATTGCGGCTCCAGAAACAACACCTCATGTGCTGCTGGTACTGGAAGTTTTCTGGATCAGCAATCAAAAAGACTTGGCCTCTCAAGCCCGGAAGAGCTGAGCCTGGCCGCTTCTGAGAACACTCTTGGAATCCCTGATATTGCAACACGGTGCGCAGTTTTTGCAAAGACAGATCTGATTCACGCCCAACAGGAGGGGTTCTCGGTTCCTCAGATATGTGATGGGTTGTGCAAGGGGCTTGCAAGAAATATCTATAACACTCTTTTTACCCATGAAGAGATTCCAGAGCCGGTTATCTTTTGCGGTGGTGTCTCCAAAAACATCTCTGTGAAAAAACATCTGAATGCTCTGATCTCAAAATCTCAGACAGGTGACTCTCTGATCTGCGACAGCCACTCTCACCTTTATGGTGCCATTGGTGCAGCTCTCTGTATGGCAGATGAGTTGAAAAACTGTACTGGCACTGGTTCAAAAAGAGAGAGCAGCAGTGGAGAGACTTATAAAATCAAGACACCTCTGATTGAGATTAACTCTGTCAATGATCTTCTCATGGAAAAGGAGAAAAAAGAGAAGTTCTTTTTCCCGGAACTGACCCTTTCCCTCTCTGACTATCCTCAATTCACAGGATTTAAGAGTGAGATATGTGACGGTGTTGAAAAAGATATCTATGAAGATCCTGCAAAACTTGATTCTAAATACTGTTACCTTGGGCTTGATGTGGGGTCAACAAGCACCAAAGGTGTTATCATTACAGATAGAGCAGTGGTCGTGGCAGGATTTTATACCAGAACCGCATCAAGACCTGTCCAGGCTGTTCAGGCAGTTTTTAAGTCAGCAGATCAGTTTCTCTCTGAATATAGCCTTGATATAACCATTATTGGATGCGGCACCACAGGTTCTGGAAGAAAGATCTCAGCTGGCATCATCGGGGCAGATCTGGTTCTAGATGAGATCACTGCCCACTCAAGAGCTGCATATGAACTCAATAACCTTGTGGATACTATCATTGAAATAGGTGGCCAGGATGCAAAGTTTACAACCATGAAGAATGGTGTTGTCACCTCCTCCTTCATGAATACGGTCTGTGCTGCTGGTACAGGCAGTTTTATCGAAGAGCAGGCACTCAAACTTGGCTGCACTCTATCTGACTACTCTGCAAGAACTGAATCGGTAAAGTCACCAATATCCAGTGACAGGTGCACAGTCTTCATGGAGAGAGATATGAACCACTTTCTCTCGGAAGGGTACAGTGTTGATGAGGTGCTGGCATCTGCACTTCACTCTGTAAGAGATAACTACATGACCAAGGTGGCAACTGAGGCAAAAATCGGAAACACAATCCTTTTCCAGGGTGCAACTGCAAAAAACAGAGCACTTGTTGCAGCCTTTGAACAGCGTCTTAAAAAACCGATTCATGTATCAAAATACTGCCATCTTACTGGAGCACTTGGTGTCGCTCTTACCCTAAAAGATCAGGATACAAAGGTTGCATTCATCAGCACAGAGGAGCAGAGACAACTTATCTCGAATGGTGATGGGCAGCATAAGAAAAGCCAGTTCAGAGGATTTGACTTATGGGAAAAAGAGATCCCAGTGCGTCAGGAGACATGCCAGCTTTGCACTAACAGCTGCAAGTTGACCATTGTTGAAATGGATCAGGAGAGTGTGGCTTTTGGTTTTCTATGCGGCAGGGATTATGGCACAGATCACTATGTTGCAAAGGAGGAAAATTTTCACCTGCTCAAGGCAAGAAAAAAAGCGGTCACCCTGCCCCACCCATGTAAGATTCAATACCCGTTTACCATCGGTATTCCTGCAGCACTTCACCTTGTTGAGGATCTGGAGTTCTGGAAAATTTTTTTTAATTACCTTGGCATTAAAACCATAAGCAGTGAACGGATGAAATCTCCTGTAACCATAGGACGATCTCTTGCCAACGCTGAATTCTGCACCCCGGTCATCTCAATACATGGCCATGTGGATTATCTGATGGAAAAGGCAGACTATGTATTTCTTCCATACTATTTTGAAAACAGAAACAGAGAGAAAAACGGGAGGCGGCAATACTGTTACTACACCCAGTATGTTCCATCGGTTATTGCAGCACTGCCGGGGATCAGAAAAGAGAGGCTGATCTCACCGGTTGTAAAAGATCTCTACACCAATTTTTATACCAAGATAGAACTTTACCGTGAGCTGAAAAAAATTCCCGGTTCCAATATCAGCTTTTTTGATATCTCATCTGCTCATGACAAGGTTACAGAGTGGAAAAGAGGTGCAGAGTCCCAGCTCAGGGAACTCTTTGTCACTCATAGAGAAACAGGTACCACAATCGCCCCCCTTGATGAGAAACGCTCTGTTACTACTGCACATTTAAAGGGTAAGGCTAATGTTGACGTGTTACTTGTTGGAAGACCATACACAATTCTGTCTGAATCTTTAAACAGCAAAATACCCGAGATATTCTCATCCTTGCATGTGAAGACATTTTTTCAGGATATGCTGGACTTTGATAGAGAAGACTTCAGCGAGATAGAGCCACTTTTGAAAGAGATTCACTGGGAACATGCAGCTACTATTATCAAGGCAACCCTGATTGCTGCAAGAAGTGAGAATCTCTTTGCTGTCTATGTGACATCATTCAAATGCTCTCCTGACTCCTTTGGTGTGGATTATTTCAAAAAGATAATGGAGGCGCATGATAAACCCTATCTTGTACTTGAGCTGGATGAGCATGACTCAAGTGTGGGATATGAGACACGTATTGAAGCTGCTGTAAGGGCATTCAGAAACTTCAGAGAGCATGGTAGAATAAGAAGAGATGTCAATCTTGCACCACTTAATCCCAAGCTTGAGTCAACGCTCACTGGCAAAACCATTGTCATGCCGAACTGGGATCCGATCACCTGTTCATTTCTGGCTGCAACTCTGCGCAAAGAGGGATATGATGCTATTCTCATGGAAGAGACTGCCGATACCATCAAGCAGAGTCTTAAAACAAATACCGGTCAGTGTATCCCCTTGAATGCCATTGCAAGCGGATATCTCCAGACCATTATCAACAGAAGCCTTGATCCAGAAAAGTGCGTTCTCTGGATGAGCAGCTCTGAGATATCGTGCAATATAAAACTCTATCCACACCACATCAAATCCATTCTTGCCGGACATGGAAAGAGTAACGGGCTGAAAAGTGACCTTGAAAAAGCAGGAGTTTATAAAGGACAGCTCTCATTCAGTGAGATTTCCGTAACTGCTGCACTCAACGCCTATTTTGCATATATGTTCGGTGGCCTTTTAAGGGCTCTGGGGTGCAGAATCAGGCCATATGAAAAGATCAAAGGTGAGACAGATTCTGCAATAACGCAGGCTGTCCGTATTCTGAATCTGGCATTTGAAGGGAGAACCACCCGCGAAGATTCACTTAAGATTGCCCTGGCTCAGTTTGAGACTATTGAAACATTCCCAAAGGATAACCGTCCAAAAGTTGGTATTTTCGGAGATTTTTATGTAAGAGACAATGATGTGATGAACCAGGATCTGATCCACTTTATTGAAGAAAATGGCGGAGAGGTGGTCACCACACCATATTACAGGTTTGCAAAAATGATTGCTGAGTCATATTTCAAGAAGTGGTTCAAAGAGGGAAGATATCTAAGTCTGATCTCAAACAAGGCCATTTTAACAACCATGACCCAGCTGGAAAAGCGCTATTACCGTTATTTTGAACCATTTTTCAATGAACCTGACCACACCTACAGTGATGACTTTAAGAGTGTGCTTGCAAAATATGGTCTCTTGCCTGAACATACAGGGGAATCCATGGACAATATTTTGAAAATTCACTATACAATCAAAGAGAATCCTGATCTTGCCCTCTTTATTCAGACCAGCCCCTCTTTCTGCTGTCCGGGCCTGGTCACTGAGGCTATGAGCGCAAGGATTGAGAAAACTACAGGTATTCCAATTGTAAGTATCACATATGACGCTCTGGGGGGCAACAAAAACAGGGTCATCATCCCGTTCTTACAGTATCGAAAGGAGATGACATCTATAATAGAGAAGAGCGCTATCTGAAGATAGCGCATCTGCAATATTGTCATCTCTTATTCCAGATGTTAACGAAACGTTTTTGAAGAATGGTGGGCAGATACGGTTCAAGCTCAGGAGCATGCATCAGAAAGTTGTGCTGGAACTGCATCCTGCTCACATCAATATGGCTATGGCTATCTAATGCCCTGATATAACTCATGTAGTACCCGTCATAATTGGTAAGATATGTCTGGTTTCCAGCAGAGATATCGTGAAAATTTTCACCAGTGTATTTCAGAAGAGCTGAAAACGCCTCCATGTAAGAGTCCAGGTTTTTCAAGTACTTCACCACCACAGGCTCATTGTAATAACCTTCAATTTTAAGAAGCCACTCAAAGTGCTCCTTAATAAGAAGGTCACGGTAATCATTGACCACCAGTATGAATCTTTTTACAGCCTTCTGGGTCTTCTCCATCTGAGACTGCAGTGCACCCATGAATGAGAGCACCTCATTGATCTTTGCAGGGCTTGAATCAACACGGTTCATATCATCAAGCTGCAGTGTAAGAGTGTTAAGCTGTGCGACAGAATATTTAAGTTCCTCTGTGAATCTCAAAATCTCCCTGGCTGTAGGTGAGTAACTTGAATAGATGATCTGCTCTTTTATTCTGGAGTATAGAAATGACTCTCCAATGCCAACCAGTATAAAGAGCACTAAAAATGCTGTGATCGGAATAAGGCAGGTTTTCTGCCTTGTCTTGATGATATAATAGATCATTGTAACTGGAGCCAAAAAGACAACAGCAGCCCACCATTTTGGCATCTGCTGTTTTCCTGAATCCAGACAAACAACCGTTGCAGTAATAAACGCGAATGAAAAATAGATATAAAACACGCCAATCTCCCTTAAACTCGGATTCCCAATAATAGAATTTCTAAAAAATAGTGGGAGATAAAGACAGATATCATCTCAGCATAGCTGTTATATCCCACTGTTTCCCGTCTGAACAGAGAGTTACTGCACCATTTAGATCAGTTCTCAATATCTCAATTCCCCGTTTCCGGCACCTTTTTAACACAATAGTTCTTGGAAAGCCAAAACGATTCTGCCATCCACAGGAGATGATTATACTTTCAGGTGCAACTCTATCGAGAAAAATATCACTACTTGAGCCAGCACTGCCGTGGTGCGGAGCTATAAGAATATCAGATTTCAGAGATTGGCCATTTTTATATGCAATCTCTCTTTCAGTATCAGCCATTATATCTCCTGGAAACAGTAGAGAAGCTTTATTGAATACCACCTTGAATACCACCGAGTTGCTGTTAAGGTCTTTTGTATTTTTATCTGAACATGGCTTCAATGGATGGAAGAGATGGAGTTCTCCTCTTCCGATCTTTATATTTTCTGCCCTGTGATCAACAATATATACCCTTGTACCAGCTCGTTTAACACTGGAGATAAAAGATCTGTAGCCATCACTATCTGGCTGATCGCAATTCTTAATCAACAGATTGACCTTGAAATGGTCAAAGATATAGACAAGTCCATTTATATGATCTGAATCCGGGTGGGTGAGCACCACTGCATCCAGAGTCATGATCTTTTTCTGCCTCAGAAATGGGGCAACAATATTTTTTCCAGTATCAAATTTATCGCCATAAGAGAAACCACCTCCATCAACAAGAATAGTCTCTCCCTGCGGCATCTCAATCAGAGCGGAGTTTCCCTGCCCGACATCCAGAACTGTCACTTTTAACTCTGTGTTGAAAAATCTCTCTTTAATCCAGAACAGTTCATAGATAATAATTATCAGACATGACAGTACAGCCACCATAATACCACATCTGACGAGCAGATAAGCCCTCTTATTTTTCCAGAATTTTGCCGCAAAAAAAATAGCTGATATAAAAAGATAATAACAGGCTATCTCCACAATATCGGGGGTAAAAGTTTCAGCATAGCTCCAGGGCAAAGCTGAAATATTTCTTATAAATCCAATAGAAGGTTTCAAGATAATGGCGGCACATTTAATCATAAGGCCTGAAGATTGAATCGAAAACGGATATAAAAAAAGTGCGGCAAAACCAAGGTAGAGAGTTCCAAACCCAACTCCCGGAATAATAACAAGATTAGCCAGAACTCCAGAAAATGAAAAAAGATTAAAATAACGCATCACCAGGATCTGGGTACCAGCCGTGGCGCACAAGGATATGAACATAAAACCGGCTATTTTTCTTAAAACACCAATTCTGATCTCAGGCAGGTAAGTACGGTATTGGTCAACTGATGATAACCCCATGAGTATAAAAAATACCGCTGAAAATGAGAGCTGAAAAGAGATCTCAAAAAGGGATAGGGGATCAACCAGAAGAACTGCAATACCTGCTGCCGCAAGTGAATTGAACATATCGCTCTCCCGCTCAACAATAGCAGCTGTCATAAAAATGATAATCATTATCATGGAGCGCTGGGTGGCATCAGAATTGCCTGAAAGTAACGAGTAGATGATAATTGGAAAGATCGTCAGCAACGCAGCCCCTTTTCTGCTCCATCCACGGATCAGGAACCACTCAGAAGATGAGAGTAACAGTTTGAATAAATAGAAAAAGAGTATCCCAACAATGGAGAGGTGCAGACCAGATACAGAAAGTATATGGCTGACACCTGTTTCAGAAAAATCGCGGATAAGCTCTTCTGAAATAAACTCTGTGTTACCAGTAGTCAGAGCGCATAAGATTGCCCCAGAATCACTGTCTCCAATATGTCTAAAAATATGAGTGGCAAATTCTTCTCGGAAATGGTTAAGTTTTTCCATTATCATTGAATTTATTGAGAGGAGACCTTGTTCGGATTGGCTGAGATCATATTTTTTAAAATCATACAATAAGGTAACGCTATTTCCATTAACATTAACTCTGCCACATATTCCCTTTATTTTCATGTACCTTATATAATCAAACCCTCCAGGATTATTGAAGTTGCGAAGAGATTTGATTTTACCCTTAAACTTAATAATATCACCCTGTTTATACTGTACCAAAGGGGTATAGACACTCATCTGAATATCTCCTGTCTTCTTGAGATTCACATCTTTTTCTGTCTCAATAATATTCAGGATTGAAAGAGTAAATCTTAGCCGTTTATAACTCTGTTCTGACCTGTTATAGAAAAACTCTTCAGGCTGGGAGGAGATTTTTCCAGTGATCTCTAGAACTTCTCTATCCGTAAAATGTGAAATGTGATTTTCAGGAAGGTGGGGATAGAGAGC